>ODAI011148037.1_pt1 | contig 20409 bp, 19 predicted proteins | sample 1539321 | NCBI WGS metagenome assembly ODAI01 (sample SAMN02144231, study PRJEB22623) | gut metagenome | biome: sheep rumen | host: Ovis aries | place: New Zealand
ATCCGCATCGAGGCTTCCAGCGGTCTGTCACAGGACGAGATCAACCGCATGAAGGCAGAGGCTGAGGCCAATGCCGAGGCAGACAAGAAGGAGCGCGAGCGCGTGGACAAGATGAATCAGGCTGACTCGATGATCTTCCAGACCGAGAACCAGCTGAAGGAGATTGGCGACAAGATTCCTGCCCAGCACAAACCCGCCATCGAGCAGGCCCTCCAGCAGCTGAAGGATGCCCACAAGGCTGGCGACATCAACGCCATCGACACCGCTATGGCTGCCCTCAACACCGCTTGGCAGACAGCCTCACAGCAGATGTATCAGGGCGCAGGTGCCCAAGGCGCACAGGCTGGTCCGCAGGACAATCCCTTCGCCGGCCAGCAGCAAGCCCAGCAGCAAGGCGCCCCCAAGGATGACAACATCCAGGATGCCGACTTCGAGGAGGTTAAATGACACCGATAGGTAAAGACATAACAAAACGCAACGAAATAGCGTGTAGCTCAATGAGTTACACGCTATTTGTTTTTTATGCCCTCATGTTTGCTATGTCTTTATTATGCCCTTATTTATCCCATTTTTGCGACATTCATGTAACGCGACTAAATTTGCGACAAAATGCAACCTATTTATACTTATTAGTACTTATACATACTTAAATTTTAAAATTATGCCAGAAGCTAAATTTCAAATCAAACGCAAGTGTGAAGTATGTGGGAACACCTTTATCGCAAAGACATTAGATTCCCGCTACTGTTGTAGACATTGTACTGACATTGCCTACAAAAAACGAAAGGCTGCAAAAGCCAAAGAAGAGCGACTAAACCAAATCGCCCAACTTATTCCTGGAGAAAGAGAGTTCATCAGTATCAAGGAAGCAGTTGCCATGTATGCCATCAGCAGGGATACTCTCTATCGACTGATCCGCAAAGGGAGACTACCTTATATAAATATAGGGGAAAGACTAACTCGTATATCGCGAGAACAGTTAGAAAAGATAGTGCCTTTACGTGAAGAACCCATCAAGGACGAGCACATGCTGCCTCGTCTCTATGATTTGGAACCAGAGAATTGCTACACTATCGGCGAAATCTCCAAGAAATTCAGGATAGACGATAGCACAGTTTGGGCACATATCAGAAAGTATTCCATCCCTACCCGACAAATTGGGAACTATGTCTATGCACCCAAAAAGGAAATCGACAACTTGTATAAATCACTATAAACAAACAGAATTATGAGAAAGAAGTTATTAAACACGAAAGTGACCGTTAAGCTCCGCAAGTCGGAATATAAGGAAGAATGGTATCTGATAGTTGAAGCATATCCAGTTTATGACCCAGGTAATCCAAAACGCAAAAGGGTTGTCGAGTCTATAAACCGAACCATCCGCACCCCCATTTGGGATAAATCGTCTGTCATAGGTATAACTCCAGATGGAGATTACAAGTATCGTCCCAAGAGGGATGCAAACGGAATGATTCTTTGTTCCTCAAAACTAGACCAAGAATCATGTATCTACGCTGACGAGGTGAGGAAACTCCGCCAGCATGAGTACGATAGTGCTATCATCTATACAGACAAGGAGGCAGAAATACTTGCACAGAACGAGAGAGGTGAGCAAGATTTCATCAAATACTTTGAGGGAATCATCTATAAGCGCCACCCCAATAGTTCTGATTCTATTATAGTTAACTGGGAACGTGTCGCTGAACTGCTAAAGCTTTATTCTCATGGCAAGCCCATACCATTCAAGACAATATCAGTAAAACTGCTTGAAGACCTGAAAATGTTCTTATTAGCTGCGCCCCAAGGTGGAAACAAGAAAGGGAAAATTAAGCAAAATACGGCTTCCACATATTTTGCCATCGTAAAAGCAGGAGTTAGACAGGCTTTCATTGACGAATATCTCACTGTTGATGTCAGCAGTAAGGTAAATGGCATTCCCGCCCAAGATGCACTCCGCGAGGTGCTCAATCTAGAGGAAGTCAAAAGATTGGCCAAAACACCATGTAAAAGTGATATTCTCAGAAGAGCATCTTTCTTTTCTATCATGACTGGTCTTCGCCACTGCGATATCAAGGGATTAACATGGGGCCGACTACAATATCTTAATAATTCTTGGCAGATTGTGAAAGTCCAAAAGAAGACCGTGGTACCTGAATACCACCCGATTTCTGACCAAGCTTATGAATTATGTGGAGAACGACGCGAGCCTGACAGGCTGGTTTTTGAGGGGCTTCAGGATCCTTCATGGATTAATCGGCCCGTCAAAGAATGGATTGAAGCTGCAGGCATTACTAAGCACATTACCTTTCACTGCTTTCGTCATTCTTTTGCAACGCTACAGTTAGAGAATGGGACTGGGCTCTATACCATCCAGAAAATGCTTGGGCATAAGAATGTGCGAACGACACAGATTTATACCCACATGGTAGATTCTGCCAAAGTAAAAGCTGCAAACTCCATCTATATTGATGATTTGAATCCTGATAAGACAAAGAAATAATCAGTGATTTCTTATATCTTTTAGCCCCCGAACGTTATTTTCGAGGGCTGTTTTTTACCATTCTATTTATTGTCAGTTTTCCAGAACCCCTTTATTTAGGGGCTTTTCTTTAAATCAAAATGTTAAATTTTTATTTTTTACTAATATTTCCTTATCGATTTCTTTTTTTTCTGTTATTTTGCACCTGCAAAATTAAATTTTCAGAGATAACAATTTTATACACTATGACAAAAGAAGTCAAAAGTTTGGAGGAAATGCCAGGAGCATTGTCCTATCTCATCGCAAAAGTTGAGAACTTAGAAGAGACTGTTCAGAGTCTGCGCTACAAACAGCAAGCAAGTAACTTACCTCATTGGATGGATATTGATGAACTATGTTCTTACGTTCCATCCCATCCTGTCAAGCAAACTGTCTATGGCTGGGTATCCAACAAGCAGATTCCGTACCATAAGATTAACAAGGCATTGGCATTCCTTCAGTCTGAAATCGATGATTGGATGAAGCAAAGTCATTGTAAAAGCCAGGAAGAACTGGAGCATGAAGCTCTTGAATTCATTAAAAGACGCAAAACAATATAGTCATGGAAGAAGTAGCAAGCATCATTATACATTTGGATTGTTACGATGCTATTAAGTGTCTTCCTGACGAACTTGCAGGTATTCTTTTCAAATCCATTCTTTGCTATGGATCCACTGGAGAGTTACCGAAGATTGATGACAAATCATTGCTTGCGTTATTCAACATGTTTAAGGCTCAAAGAGACCGAGACAAGAAAAAATACGAACAGAAATGCGAAAAGAATCGAGAGAATGCACGCAGGAGATATTCTTCCCAAAGCGAGACTCAACGGTCGGATACCATCGCAAGCAATCGCATGCCGTCGCAGGCGAACGCATGCATAAGTAACAATAATAATAATGAGAAAAGTAATAGTAAGAATAATGATGATATAGCTAACGCTATCAACATCAATATGGAGTCTAACCAATCAATAGTGCAATCAAATGGAAACAACAGTAGCCCAAGAATTGATAAACAGGAAAAAAGAAAGCGGGACCTACTTAGCACCGCTACTAAAGTTATCGCCGGATTTAGTTCGACTTCGGAATGAACCGTCCTATGCAAAAAGCGTAAATAAACTTATACAGAAGTACCCCACTTTTAACGATTTTGCTATTGCCAATACCCCATCACGACAGATATCTCTGTGTCAAGATCCTGAACAATGTACTTATGGTGATTCACCATGGTTAAGGTTGCTTGATGTTACGTATGGAAGGTTTGCATCTGCCATCTGGCTTGTTCCGCAAATAGCAGATATTAGCGTCTGTTGTGGATTAAAGGAGGATGCAAGTGAAGCACAAATCAAATTAGTAGCAACAGCAATTGCGAGCAAATACAAGTATCTAAAAACTGATGAAGTGATGCTGTTTTTGTTCAATTTCAAGGCCGGTTTCTACGAACGATTCTATAGTTATTTCGATCCTCAAACTATTATCAAAAGTATGTCAAGTTTTCTTCAGGAGCGCACAAACATCATTGATGAACATGACCGAGAGATGAGAAGAATCAAGGCAGAATATGAGAAAAACCAATTACAAATACTGAAGAAATAATCAAGGATATATTCAAGGCATAGATCTTAAAATTATCATAAGAATTAGAAAACAAATGATAGTAGAGAATTTATATTTTACGAAATTAAATGCGAACTTATTCCTGTTCTTGGAAAAGTCATTGCCCAATAGAACCTCCAGATTTGAGGCGTTTCTTGAGCTATATAAAGCTCAAATAGAACGGTGTAAAATCCACCCTAATGGTATAAATGTACCTGTCGGAATTACGTATGATTATCTTGCCAAGAAATGGAATTGGGACAGAAAAACGGTCATGTCATTCTTCAGATCATTGCAAGAAATGGGAGTTCTTGAGTATAAAAGGTGTGGCTACAACATGAAAGTTCGCATAATAAACCTCACTTATTTCCCTATAGAGAAGAAGCCCAAATGACGATTATTATGCTGTGCCTAACGGGCTTGCCCCAAAGTTCGCTTTTTCTCTCGGGGAAGCCTAATTCCCCAAAAGTCCATTTTGGGTGGGAGAGGTGACAGCCAAACGAGCAAGCTCAAGCTAACTTTTCTTCCTTACAAGGATAATCATCATAGCGAAACAATACTATATTTCTATATATTTGCTTCCGTCAAATGTGAGATGCTCGTTGTGGAAGGCATAGCCGAACTGGTTGCAGACACAGCTAGTGGTGCCGATAATCTTGTCAATATTGCGATGGGAATGACCGTAAATCCAGTAGTCGATGCCGCAGGTTGCAATATAGTCAGCAAGTTCGACGGTGAAGGCTCCGTTGATGTGACTTTCCAGAAACTCAGGTGACATCAGTTGGAAGGAAGGTACATGATGAGTAACGACAATCTTATGCATGGCCGTGCTGTTGCTAACAGACTGTTTGATAAATTCAAGGCATCTCTTGTGTTCGCGATTGAAATCGGCAAAGGTGAGAACGTCCTCGCCGTAGAGAATGCGACGGAAGTCGGTGACACTATGCTCTGTGATATAGGCATCTTCTAAGGTAATATTTGCCCAAAGTGTAGATACGATGATGTCGATGTCCTGAATATGGACAACGGCATTATAGTAATAATGGATATTGGAGCGAATCTCGCCTATGAGCCCGTCGTGCATGGAGGAAAGATCATAGAACTTGTAGAATTCATGATTGCCTAATGCCACGATGACCTGTTGATAACTCTCGGAAGCCCAATCCCAAAAAGGATGTGTCTGGTAGTTGTCATCACCGAGATAGCCGATGTCGCCCGCCAGCACAAGGATGTCGCCAAGTACATTCATGGGTTCTTTTTGCTTGAGGATTCGCCAGTTGTCGGCAAATTCCAAATGCAAGTCAGATGCGTATTGTATCTTCATTTCTCTTCGCTCGCTACAAATGATTCCTTCAAAGTGTCCACAAATGCCTGGATGGCATCTGCATCCCTTTCCAAAGCATCTTGTAAAGACTGGCTTGGTAACTCCTTTTCAATTGACTCGGCATATTCCATCACACTATCATAAACGGACTGCGGTACGGCAACAGGTTCTGGGATAGAGGCTGTAGCTATAAGTTTCAGAACATCAGTCTTGTGCTTCTTAATGTCCTTTGAATTAACATGTTTACCATTTGCACGATCATTGAGTAAATTAAGGTAAGCACGAGCTTTCAGACATATCAATGTCGTAGGAGTGGCAATGCGTACACCACCTTGTTCTGCGCTATTAGCTACCGTTAGTTCGTAGTTGTCATCATCCATCATAATTGCAGAAAGGCTTGACAGGTCTTCCGACAAGGGAATAGGCTCGATGTGGAAGCCAGAAGGTTCACCCAACATATCTGAATGGTGCGAAAGTAATTCAATCTTTACGGGATATCCCTCTTTTTCGGTTGTGAAACGGTATAGCGTATATGTCGGAGTTTTGTCATCTTTTTCCCGTTTGCCAGCCTTGTATTCGCCATCTTTGATGAACTGCCAGAAAGCATTACCATATTCTTTTGTCATCTTTTCCACCACCAGAATCATGTCTATATCGTCAGTGGCACGTGGGCGCATATCCGTATCGCTCAGTACTATGTCACAGGCTGTTCCGCCAATAATCACATAGTTGTCCTTGAAATCGGCAAATGCCTCCTTGAATTTATCTAATCCTACTACCATAGCTTGTTAATCATAAGTTCCAATTCCTTTTCTGTTCTGGGATCAGGGTCGTATCTCAATGTGAGATATAAAGAAAGAGGGTCTGCATTGTCCTGATACAGTGGTGGATAGTTCCATATCTCTATACAGATGTTTCCTTCTACTTCGTTCTGGTTGACGAAAATACTATTGTGTTGCAAATCCTTGTATCCCTTCGCATCCATCACATACGTTTTCATCCCGTCTGGATTCAGTGAAGTATAGTGGGCCAACGCTGTGATACCTCCCACTGTAAAAGATGAATCGGTTGCAATATAGTCACAATAGAGTTTCTTTTTGATGGGATCCTTCAGATAGGATAATGAACGTTCCCACACTTCTTTTTTAGTCCCCTCAAAGAAGATACGTTTCACTCGGTTCTCATCCATCTCAATCTTGCACAAATGAAGTTCCTCCAGATTCTTGAATGCTCTTGATATGGTAACGTATGTATATGGCAATTTCGATTCCATATCAGCCATAGACCAACCATTCATATTGTCTATTTGCAAATGATACAGCATTATATACTGCGCAACAGAAGAAAGTCCTTCTGCCTTTTTGTGAGTAGTTTCCTTATAGTTGATGATTAAGAACGGTAAGAATGCGAATTTATCTGAAACAATGAAATAGACACCTCGGTCTATGAGTCTGTTTCTTTCAACAAACTGAAGATGGCGAAACAGAAAGACAACTGGCAAATGAAGTATATTCTTCAGACGTTCTGCCAGCCTCAGACAATCAACAGAGGCATGATTCTCTTCTTTCTTTGTCTCCAACAGACAAAAAGCGTTCTCATTGAATGTAGTCCGATAGAATTGAAACTTCAGTTTCGTGTCAATCGGAATACTTTTCAACTCTTCTTTTTTCATGGGAGATAATGCCAATACCTTCCCTGCGACCTTAACTTCCACCATCTTTATTCTGTTTGTACCATTATCTTTGTTTATGAAAACGGTACAAAGTTAATGAAAATAATCGAAATAAAAAAGTTTTTTATCTTTTTTTATTATATAGAACTGGTTTTTGTATAAAACGTAAAAAAGTGGATCAAATGACCCCAAAAACGACATGCTCTCTTTAAGATTTTCTACAAGCGAAAATCTGTAACATCATAAAACTGTTTCACTACAACAGCAAGCAAAAATCAGTTACAATATTTGTTCCTGTGGGATTGATATTCCACAGGAACAAATATATCACGGATTATATCAATTCGCTTGTCTGCAAAAAAACTTTATCATCATCTTTTAACGTTTCATATTTTGATATACCAGACAGAAACTTCAACACTCTCTTAACCCTTCCTTTTCCCAATCCTGATGTAGAAAAATAGTTGTCACAAAAGTCAACTAACTGACTAGGTCTTAGATATTTACTATAGTCCAGTGATTCATAAGCAATATTTTCTTCTCTAGCCTCAATTAGAATAGCCTTTAACAAATCAAAAAGAGCCAAAATTCCAACAGTCTTTTGAATAACTGATTCCTCTTTTGCTTTTTCCCATAAGATATTCTTTACATCGAAGAAGAAACGAATAAGGATTGTATAAATAGTATTATCCTCATTATCCAAATACAAATGTCTAATTGGACTATTATCTTTTTGCAAACTTACCAAGTTCCGAGATCTTTTGGAGAACAAACCGTTTCTTTTCGCAGAAATAATATCTCGATCTCGTTTTGGATTATTTGAAATCAAAGACAATATTCCTTCAACGATAGCCGCCGTAGATGCTAATTTATTTTCATTTTCATTATCATCATAAGAAGCTGCTAATTTTAATCTATGATATAAGGGCGAATCTTGCATGAAATTGAGTTTTCGCGTTAAATAAACTGCCAATTTTTCTGGTGTCCATTCTTCGCTCGGTTCATCTTCAACATTATATCCAAAGAACTCTAAAGCTAAGCTTTTATTTACTTTCTTTTGATTCCCATTTATAGTTGCAAACAAATATGCCTGATAAGGATTTGGCAAATCAAAAAAGATAGAGCATACCAACTCTATATTTTGGCATTCTTCATCAACATATTTAAACGCGTTTAGTCTATGTTGTCCGTCAATTATCATGGCAACTTTTTGATCATCAGGGATAGTTAACTCATAAACATCGCCATCAATATTGTGAACCTTAACTATGTTCTCAATTTCGACATTGTCTGAACTAAAACCATAATTTAACGCAATCAATATTGAAGTTGGGAAACACATTTCCTCTGATTTTATAAAGTTAGCAATTTCTTTTAACCGACGTACATCAATTGGACGCTGACTTCCTTCTTGCTTTCCATTCGCTAGATATTTATATTCTTCAGAATAGGAAATATTCAACAATTCATTTGCCCTAATCTTGGCAATAAAGAATTCCCCTAAGGGTTGATGAACTTTTATCGCTACTACTTTCATAACTGTACTTATTTTATTGGACCACCTATTGCAGAGTCGTTTGATTGACTACTAAACAAATCTGAACTTCGCTTATACAAGAAAAACATTACTGATAACAGCAATATAAGTGTGAATATAGTGATCAATACACAATTATTCAAACTCATCACTTCAAAAGTGAAGCACAAAGGCATCAACAAAATGCACGAAAAATACAATGCAATTCTTTTAAACTCCATCGTTTTTCTTTCTATTAAGATTCTTTCAATCAAAGTATTAACAATAGTTGGAACCGCAAATGTACCTATACAGAGACAAACATCAATATAATCAAACCCCCTAACAAAAGGAGGCACCCATACACCAATTGCACCAACTAATAATATAGCCACATAATACAATATTAACTCTTTTTTCATAGTTCACAATGCTAATAACAAATCAACAAACACTGTTGGTGAAGAAAACATTACTCGCTCTTCTTCCCACTTACTGGAAATGTATTCAAACCCAGCATTTGCATATCCTTCCATCTCACGGACAAAAGCCCTCAGGAACTTGGCGATGGTTTCATCATCAGCATTCTCCAAATCAATCCAATTATAGCCATAATCTGCCGAACGGTTAAGTAACATCATTATGAGGTAATCTTTAATAGGCTCTGGCTTCCATCTGAATAATGGAGCAAATTCCCATGTCTTTTCTTGTGACTCAAAATACTTTGGCTTTCCCAAACGTAAACCGATTACACAGGCATACATGAACGTCTGGAAATAAGGGCCAAACTGAGCAATATTACCTTTACCAATTTTTTCTTGCTTATTGGATATAGTCTCTATCATCGAACGATATTTGTCACTATAGTTAGGACGTAAATCGCTTATTTTATTTTTCAACTCTGCACTATTCATAACATCTACATTTTATTCTGAATAACACTTTTTCTTAGTCACGAGATTTGAGGCATCGGCCCTCTCTTCAGGATAGTTCACGTAGAAAGTTCCTTTTATTTCGCCAGTTCTCATTTTCTCAGCGATGTCTTCTCCATGTTTAGTTATGAGCAGTTCTGGATTGTTAGGCTCACATAAATCTTTAATCATGATAATACACTGGCGGAAAACGTTAGGAGCTACATCAAAGAAATTGCGAATAAAGTTGGGACTAAATTCGGAGAAAGGAGCATCTGAAATAAATGGATATTCAAAGCTCTTATTGCCCACTTTCGATGATATTATTGACATGACAATAGCCAGTTGCTTCATTCTCTGAAAGCCTGTACCGTTGCCAAACAATTCATCTCCAAAGGAATTGGTCACCGAAACTTTCACTGTACCATTTTCCTGACGCACAAAATTAAGAGTTCCACCAAATGTTTGGTTTCCTTTTGTCAAAGCACCATACATTTCGTTGGCAGAAACTTGTAGCTTCGATACAATTTCCTCAAAAATCCGCTCCTTCGTTTTATAGAAGATTGATTCAATAACTTGCATATCTTCATAAAGTTGTTTAGCCTTTCTTATGGGAGCGCTCCCTTGGCGCTTGTCAAGCTCTTTCTTTGCTTTATCAAGTCCTTTCTGCCAAAGATCTATTTTGCTCGTATATCGTTGGATTTCTTCTTCCTTCTCTTCATGTGTTTTTTTTGCCTGATTGTAACCAGCAAGAACGCGGCGGTCATCGTCGTCAGTACTAGTTTCTGACCCTACCAGAGTTAGTTCATTCTCTTTAGCTTCTACCACTTTGACTTGCTGTTCAATCTGTTCTTCCAGATTAAAAATTTCAGACATATACTGGGTGTAGTCATCTGCTATCTTAGGAATAGTAGTCTCGTAACGACCTGTGGATTTTTGAATATCACCATAAAATTGCATAAAGGAATCTGAAACACGCATTGGTTCCTTAGGGCGCTCCATTACCTTTTTTATATGTAGCCAAGGCTCAGAACCACGTGGTGCCTCACGATTACATACTTCACACCACTGGTGTTCAAGCATACGTTTCAGTGAAGGTGCATCTGGAGAACCTTCTGGCAGCATAATATCAGGATTTTCTTGTATTTCCTTTTTAGCAATCTGTTTTGTTAAAGCTATACGGTAATCATCAAAATCACTTGTCTCACCTACCAAACCATAGAGAAGCCAGGGACAATTCTCATCGAACAGCCTACTGGTAATAGACAGTTCCTGTTGCTCATGCTTGTCCTTCAGTTCTTTTAGTTTTTTACACTCTTCATCGTATTCTTTTCTCAACTGAATACGCTTTTTGCTGGAGAAGAAATCAGACTCATACTGTTGTTCTTTCTCCTTTGCTTCAACGGATTCCTTTCGAGCCAATTCAATCTTTTCTTTGGCTTCTTCTATCCATTTTTCATAATTGTCGCGTTCTTGGCGTAAACGGATTATACCCTCATCAGCCTCTTTGTTACGTTTTTCTTCATCTTGATAGCTCTTTTTGGCTTGTTTTACAAGTTCTGATGCAAGACCACACATCTTGATAAGATTGTTGATATCAGCCAAAACGTTTATGGTCTTTTCGAGTCCGTCAAGCGTTGAGAGGTCAACAAGGCGTTCCATCGACTCTCCCTGTAGCAAAGAGTATTTTTCCATTTCTGCAGGAATAAGACAACGGATAGCCGCTAACTTTTCGTCTTTATCCAATAAGGGTAAATCATTATTACCCTCTGTCTTCATGACGTCTGTTCTTGCCTGATAATCCCATTCTTCATCCTGTTTCTTGCATAAAACACTTTTGCAAACATTGTATGTTATGCCATCATTCTCATAAATGATACGTACGCCCATTTCCAACTCAGGTGATTCATAACGCGCCTTGGCAGACATCATCTTAAAATACGATGCTGATACAGGGTAGTATTTTTTTTCATCAGAGTCATATACTTCATCTCGCAAAATCCACAAGAATCCGTTATAGAACTTTGACTTACCCATATTATTATCGGCATTGATGATATTTATGCCTTCTGTAAAGGTATAGGTATTGTCCTCATAACTTCCATAATAGTTATAGAAGTTCTGAAAGCTGATAGACTTGATAAGTGTTCCCATAATCTTTACTGCTTTAGTCTGACACTTTCTTTAATATTCCTTGGAATACAGTATTCGTCGCTTTATTATTAGCGACGCCATTGATGACATCCTTGATAACTTCTATCATAGGACTGTTAGAAACCTCCATGTAGCTGGCCTTCACAACATTTTCCTTGCTAATGCCCAAATGCGTCTGAAGCTCATCGGCCTTCATCAGCTCTTCAAATATTCTTTGTGGTTCCATAATTATGAATTTTGATTTTCTTCGTTCAACACCATTTCGTCCAAATTGATTTCATAAAATCGGACTACTTCATCAAGCATGCTCAATGCTCCTGTATAGTAGTTGCTGGCAAGGTAGCCAAAGTTTGCCACTCTTCGCATCTCATTTTCCACCAGATTCTTTTCCATTGTCCAGAAACGACGGTCATAATGAGGCGAGTGGAAATTGGGCACCACTACCATATCGTAGATGTATGCAAACGTTTTGTCTTCATGACGGCGTAACAATCTTCCTCGTCGTTGTATGAACTGGCGAGGGTTGCCAGTACTTGATGTAAATATGCCATATTCTGCACGAGGCACATCTACACCCTCATCAAGACAATTCTTTGCAAATAGCACATTAAGACGACCTTCGGCAAATGCAGCGAGTTTCTGGCGCCGCATTTCCTTTGAGTCTTCTCCAGTATATGAGTTGCAGGTCACATTAGGGAATGTCTGTTTCAACACAGCCTGCATTTCTTTCAAAATATATTCATCAAGTCGCTCATCATCTACTTCATCCAGCCTTGTACGTTTACCTGCAGCTGAATAGACGAAACAATATTTGAGTTTGTCTTCGCCAATAGTCTGCAATATCTGACGGAATACGGCCATCTTGTTACGTGCCTTGTGCAACAGATTCTTTCTGAGCAATAATAGTTTTCTTGCCCTCTCAGGATCAGTGAATCCACCCTTATTGCTGTTATACATCTGCACCAGTTGTCTGGTTATTCTTGCATACTCTACCATCTCGTCATCTTCAAGTCTGGCAAGATATGGGAAGTAATAATAAGGCATCAGGCGCTCTTCCTTGATAGCTCTACTCATCGAGAAGCTATAGGTGTAGGGATGCGTATCATTGAAGAAGCTTTCAATCTCTCTTGTTCCTTCTTCATCATAGATACGATTTGGCGTGGCAGACAATGCGATACGCCTTTCAATCGTCAATGCGTGGAATGCATTCCTTACTGATGCTGAACCAATATTATGGGCCTCGTCAGCAATGAGAATAGTGCCTTTTGAAAGTTTGGGGAGCATGACCTGGAAATCCTTCATAACAAAGGATTGGTAGGTTGAAATGATGACATAGTTTACATTTCTGCCCAGTCCCATTTTCATAATCATCTTCGCCAGTTCTACTTTCCATTGAGCATTCTCTGACGATACCTTAATCACATTCCTAAAGTTGAAGTTACGCACCTCATCGCCCCATTGTTCCACAAGTGCAAGTGAAGGAACCAATATGAGCAATCTATAGAAATCATCGTCACGATATTCTTCAAGAACACAATTGAGTGAAGTGATGGTTTTACCTGTACCAGTAGCCATTGCAAACACACCTCGCTTGCCGCGATCTTTCCATGCTTGATAGGCATCTATCTGATAAGGACGTGGCCCATCCTTAAACTTAGATGGAAAGTGAGGTTCATCTACAGTAGCAAGATAGTTCTCTTGTTCCAGTTCCTTCATTACCACATTTTCCAACTTCACCAAATCGTCTATATCAGACGTTGGATAGGTTACAAGTATTCTATTGCAGAACTCTTCAGCTGGGAATACCATGATGTCTGGATTCCGATTCTCCCATATACTTTCGAAATCGTCATGATATCCCTTGATGCGTTCGCGATCGTCATCGCTACGCCAAGAACAGATGGTGTCTATAGCCTCAATATTCTTTGTAAGACCAGAAGCAGTAAGGTTCATCGAGCCATTAAAAGCGACCTCGTTTCCTTCTGTATCAGCAAAAATGCCAAACTTTTCATGAGCGATACCATCCTCCTTTAACATGACGATTTTAACCTCTATACGATGCTGACTTATCAAGTACGATAAACAGCGGAAAAATAGTTCATCACGTCGAGAGAATATCTTCAATAGCCTGTCATATGACTGTATCATATACTGCTCGAAACCTTCGTAATCGCTATTCTTCAATAGTTTGTAATCGTCTTCTGTAACACTGGGGTTGATATACATGCGCATGTTGCCACCATTCTTGACGAAATGGGCAAAGCCACACGCGAGTACATTGAAGCATGCACTACTGAAATAGCCCAGACCTAAATCTAAATGCGAACTATTAATCAAAGCCTTTGTGAAAAAATCCGTAGGCTTATGTTCGCGTTTCGATGAATAGCGTAACTCAAAACTCTGAGATGCTATGTCTGTGCGAATAATCACTTCTTCGCGAGCACACCAAATGGGTTCCTCAGAATGACCATGATCAATTACCTCATCTTCATCCCAAGCAGAATGGTCCTTATACGGTTTACTTCGTAATCCCCACGTGTCTTTATCATTAAAATGCACGAAATTAACCTTATCCTGAATGAGCGATGACTGCAAATTACGACGCGTTGTTGAAGTTTTACGCTGATTATTAATATAGTCAAGAATTGTATGTAGTTTTTGAGGTTTGCGTTTACCCTCTAAATACTCCTTGGCTAATTCTCTAATACTAGGCTCTGTTTCCTTCTTAACCTGCTGTTTCACAAACTTTGGCAGTATGATTCTGTCATCAGGGTCAGGAAATAGTCCATACAAATCTGCAACTTCTATAGCCAAAACTTCTGTGATTTTTGCAATTTTGTTTAGGCTATAGTCATGCCATACTTCATGATGGTCTTCAATAAATGAGGCAAGTGTTATACATTCATCACCCTTAGCAACAGTCAACTGCTGCCTAAACACCTCGTGGAACTTATCAAAGTCAAACACATCGGCGTAATCCATTCTCAGGGTGATGTCAATCATATCTCGCTCAATCCTTCATGAATCTTATCAAACAAATAATCGAATCCCACCAAATTGGGGTTGTCTTTTACGTCTTTATCTATCAGTTCCAAGCCATCGTCAAGATGCAACTTGAAGTATCGTGGCAAATCCTTGTCTGTACTCTTTATCTGGTAGTGTTCGCAAATCATAGAGAGATACAGCGGAAACAGATTACCAAACAATACATTCCTACTATATTCCTTACCGCCAGAGTCCTTGACTTTTGTAGGGTCGAAATGCCCACCTTGCTTCAATGAGTATGCGATGGCTATACGTGCAATGATATTCTCTGCACCAAGGCCAAACTTTCTTGTCAGCCTTGTCACACGCTCCTTGTTTTCTGTGCTTGTCTTAATCTGTCCTATCATTGCCTTAATTCTTTTGCATTAAACTTTTTACGTTGGCAGCCTCGAAGTATGACCTTGAAGTATCGTTGACTATCAGCGTAGCACTTTCCACAAATGGTTGCAGGGTCTTGTATTCTGTCTCCGTCAGTTCCTTGTGCAACAGTGGGAACAGAATCACTTGCTTCGAGATGGAAGGGTAGAATTCACTAATAATCTTCGAAGAGTGGCTCTTGTCAAACTTCTGTAATGGACTGTCAATGAAAACAGGGAACTGGATACCGCTCTCGTCAACAAGTGCCTTCAGGATTGAGGTGGCATAGAGTTGCTTTTCGCCCTTTGAAAGCATATTCTTGTTGATAACGTTGCCGTCACTTGAGAACAGATTGATATCCATCGTGTCAGAGTCAAGTTCTACTTCCACATGACTGATAAAATCTTCCTTGTGCATCAGTGTGTTCAGCGTATTCTTGATGCGAAGTTCAAGAGACGATTTCTTGTTCTTCTTCAACGAAAGCAGGAAGGTATCAAGTTCTGTAATGAGTTCGCTAGCCAACTTGTCCTTTGCTTCGTCAGCATCGTCAACGCTAATCTTACGACTGAGTTCTTTTATCTTTTTGTCGTAAGACTCTATTGTCAACTGCAACTCGCCAGTTCTGATGTGGCCTAAACGCTGTTTCTCCTCGTTGGTCTTGATCTCTGCTTCTATCTTATTCTTGTTGTCACGCAGACCTTTAATCACTTCATCGCTCTCCTTGCTTTGGATGTTTGACAGTCTTTTGACATTGCGCTCCAAGGTTATCTTGTTCTTGCGATAGGCTTCTGCCAATGCTTCAAATTCGATACGATAGGTCGTTGTCAGACTGTTGTAAACAGCTTCAACCTCTGCAAACTCATCATCAGTAAGGGTTACTTGAATATCTCTATCACAAGCACGTCCTCTGTATTTCTCGATGATAGCTTCCAGTTGGGTGTGGGCATCCTTTTTGGAGTCCTTATTAACTGGCATCTTATCAAGAAGTCCCTTCATCTCTTTGCTCAAAGCATCCAAGACACTGTTCTGTGCAGTAGCAGTATTGTTGTTGGCTATTGCTTCGTGGTCTGCTTTTGCCAACTCATAGGCACGAGCAAACAACTGGCCAGAAATGGCAAATGGTGCATAGTCGATGAACTGCTTCAAGGCAGATTTCATCTCAATATCGTCTTTCTTACATTTCTCGATGACAGCCTTTACGCGCTGAAGTTCTTCTGTCTTAACTGAGTTACCTTCGCGAGAAAGCTGTAATTGCAACTGGCCATCTTGTTCTCTCAGGTTTGTCAGAGTGGTTTCTATTTCTGTCAGAGAATCTGAAAGCTTAGTCAGTTCATTTGACACACCCTCACGTTCTGCCTCCAGTTTTTCCAACTCGTCTTTCAAACCTATATCCTTCGACTTCTTACGATAGCGCAGACGCAGACCTTCGAGGTTGCTTCTCAGTTCTTCATACTTTCTGATACCAAGAACTTCTTCGTATGCTTTGCTCAACTTACGACGTTCAGCAATGGTGCCTGTATCTGCCAGTGATACGATTTCTTCTGAGTCAAAGAAGAAGAGCTTGGCAATATCCTTATTGAGGATGAAGTCATTGATGAATACCTCTGGGCCAATCTCATCTGTCAGTTCATTCTTGACGCCATCTATCAGAATCTCCACATCCTCTTTTTGCAAGAGTGAATCATAGCTTCTGGTAACGACTATCTTCTGACAAGGAATTGAGGGAATGCCAACTTCTGCAAAGCAGATGGCAACGCTATAGACGCTATCCTTCTTGATCTCTTCGTAGCCGTTGGTGTAGCCGTTCTTCTTTATCAACGCAACAATCTCAGGAGTTGCTTTTTTTTCAATTCGCTTTGCTGCATTCTGATTCAGGATTTCCTTCTGCATCGCAGCATAGCTGCTGTTGGTCTCTTGGCCTGAAACTGGCACATCGCCAATGAATCTGCCAAACAAACACCACAGCAAAGAATGAAGCAGCGTGGTTTTACCAAAGCCATTTTCACCACAAATCAAATGAACATTCTTGGCTTCGTCAAAGCGGAATTGGATAACATTCTCACCTTCATAAAGGCGATAGTTGTTGAGAGTAATGCTTTCAATCAGCATACTGGCCTCCTTTCTTTACGAATCTATCCAACTGCTCGTCTATATCGTTCTGGAGTCCAAACTTGCGCATCATCAGCACCTTGCTCTTTTGCAGGGCAAGCAGTTCCTGTATCAACTGGAAGTGCTTGGAATCTGTGCATGATTTTTCCAGGATCAAGCGCTCCTGTAATCCAATCTCCAAGTTGGGAATATTGTAGCCGTAAATATCATTGTAAATATCGTTCACCGTTGGCTTGAAATAGCCATCGCGAAACCAAATTACCTGAATAGCTATCAGTTCTTGGCTTGTTATCAGCCTTACGCTGGAGTGTCCATTCTGTACCTCCTTCTGCGTTTCCAGCAGTTCGCGTAACATCTGAACTCGATACTCGAAGGTGTAGTTTCCTTGGTTATGACCTGTCTCGTCAACGGCAGATTGGCCGTTGCGACGTGTTGGCAAACGTAGTTCTGATTTGTTGCGATTCTCTACAAGACGATCGTGATATTCCAAAAGCGGCGTCATCCACGTGAATCCATTCCTAATGAGTGAAGTCATCGATTTGTCTTCTTTCGCAACGGTACAAATCCAGCACCCAAAACGGCTCTGGCCACAAGAGCGGTGACTATCATCAGTTACAACAGTGGGACATTCATAGTCATCGGCAGAGGCGTTCATGTATATCTGGAATAGAATCTCGTTGTTAAAGCCCCAGGGTGATGGGATGGAATTGATAACCCACCAAACTTCTTCAAGCATCAACTCCTTAATAGGAGCGTATGTGAACGTGTTTGGATTTAATGGATGTTTCGACAAACGGTGTCCTTTTATCTCATGCTTTTTAATGGAGCGTTCGCGCTGCTGGCTTTCTGTCAGACGTGTACCAACAAGCACGATGGCCTCGCCATCAGCTACCACCTGATCTGTGATAAACTTCGAGGTGGGTTTGATTTTCATCTTGTCTGTGCAGAAGCGGAAGGAATTATTTGGTACAGGATAGCCCTTGCCAATAACGCAACTCCAGAAGGTGTCCTCCAGTTGTGGGGTTGTCCTCACCACCTGAATAGGCAATTTCTGCTCCCTTGCAGCATCCTCGATTTTTATCAGCACCGTAGAGACATATTCATCGATGACAGGATTCTCTACCATCGTGTCATTGCATACCACATAAACTCTGCGTTTCAAATCCTTGCCTTCCTCCCTGAGTGAAAGCATGGAAATCCACGTGAGCATCAAGAGTGTTGTTGAATCCTTGCCGCCCGAGAAACCAATAATCCACGGACGGCAATTCCTGTCTGCCTCCATGTACTGGTCTTTCAGCTCGTCAATGACGGCACGCACTCTTTTAGACTTTATCTCGATCATTACTTAATATTCATATTTTAGGCTACAAATTTACGAATTATAATCGAGATAATAGACAATTTATAGCAATTTTACACATTCTTTAATAGAAACAGGACGCTTTGTCAGATGAAATTAGTACCTTTGCGTCCAAACAAAATTGTGACAGAAGATGAACGAACCAAAGAATAGTCTCATAATAGGCAATGGTTTTGATATTGACCTTGGCCTCAATACGCGTTTTTCTGATTTTTCCAAAGCTAAAGACTTTTGGCCTGAGAGTGATGGCTCTAAACTGAGTACATATCTAGAGTCGAAGAAATCTGTAGAGAAGTGGTTCAATTTAGAGGGTGCATTACGCGAATATGCTATGTCTGTCGTGGGGGAATTTGGTTTGGGACCTAGGAAAAATTCAGAAGGAGATGCTGCTGACTTTGCTTATTTTGAAAAAGTGCGTATAGGATTGATGGACTACCTTACGAAAGAGGAAAAGAAAGACATTAAGAGCGAGTCCGTGGCAGCACAAGTGCTCCGTGGCATTTATAACAATTCATTATTTGAGCATATTTACACGCTGAACTATACTGATTTGAACAGCATAGGTAGAAAACTGGGGATAAATAATTTGAGCAAGGTTTGCTATCTTCACGGAAGCCTTTCCAACAAAGACATCATTATTGGCATCGACGATGTAAAGATAAACAATGACTTCAAGAACTGGCGCAAGACAAGGAGTGAGTTTTATAAGTCGCACAACATATTTGCCGACTTGGACGCGTCTAAAGAGGTCGTATTCTTTGGCCTTTCATTCGGCTGGATTGACTATAAGTACTTCAATCAATTCTTTGCTAAGATGTCAACACCTACAGTTGACCCTATTTCGGAGAGAGACAAGAAGTGCATCACCATTTTTACCTACGATGAGAGCGACCGTCGTTCTATTTTTGATTTTTTGGAGCGCATGGATGTAGATTTGGACTACCTATATAGTCAAACACAGTTTGAAATCATCCGCACAAAGAATAACCAAGACAGTAAAAAAGTTGAGGAATTTCTTACGAGATTACGAAATTCGAAGCCCTTTATACCTCTGCCGAAAATTATTTAATCGCTTTTTGAAAGGAAGAAATTAAGGAAAAGAATTGTTGTGCTTAAAAGCCTGCCCAAAATCATCATTCATGACCGACAAATTATAAAACGACCCGCACATTTGAGCATCTTTGAGAGGCTTGGCGGGTTCTAGCGGTGCAAAGATACGAATTCTTTCCGGATCTCCCAAATCTTTTGTTAAAAATTGGTGCTATTCCAAACTTTTTATTGGTTTTCTTATCTCAGATTGGGAAGAAATGTGTACCTTTGCCAACGGATGTTGGATGTTTGCTACACGGATGCTTATAAGCATTTTGCAACATTTTGACACCAAGCTCACGCAAGTAGTTGTAAATCAATGAATGTCTCATTTGAGGAGGTGAAGTAAGAGCCGATAAGTAAATCATTAGAAAAGCAATGAGGGTGTGCCCAAATAGGCACACCCTCATTGCTTTTCTAATGATTTACTTATCGGCTCTTACTTCACCTCCTCGAAGTCGGCATCCTGGATGTTGTCATCCTTGGGAGCGCCTTGCTGCTGGGCCTGCTGCTGACCAGCGAAGGGATTGTCCTGCGGACCTGCCTGTGCGCCCTGTGCACCTGCACCCTGGTACATCTGCTGTGAGGCAGTCTGCCAAGCGGTGTTGAGGGCAGCCATAGCGGTGTCGATGGCGTTGATGTCGCCAGCCTTGTGGGCATCCTTCAGCTGCTGGAGGGCATTCTCAATCGCAGGCTTGTGCTCTGCAGGGATCTTGTCGCCGATCTCCTTCAACTGGTTCTCTGTCTGGAAGATCA
>ODAI013906033.1_pt1 | contig 20406 bp, 11 predicted proteins | sample 1539321 | NCBI WGS metagenome assembly ODAI01 (sample SAMN02144231, study PRJEB22623) | gut metagenome | biome: sheep rumen | host: Ovis aries | place: New Zealand
ACGGAGAGGGAGGCTTCAACATCGACGACGACGGACGGACACCTGCCAACGAAGGCTTCGACATCCCCGCTGGGGAGCAAGAGACGGGAACGGGCGCATTTGATGATATCATCGACATCCCGGCACCACCCGCAGGGACAGGAGTGTCGCAAGGCACCAACCAACAGCCCGCCAATACCGTCGCTCCCGTGGGCAATGTGGGCAATAATGCCAACCCCGCCAGCAACGACGACAACGGTATCAATATTCCGGCGGTCGACAATGGGTTCACCGTCCCGGCTGATGATGACAATGGATTCACCGTCCCGACCGACGACAACGGAGGATTCACTGTTCCTACCGACGACAACGGAGGATTCACTGTTCCTACCGACGACAACGGAGGATTCACCGTCCCGACCGACGACAACGGAGGAGTGACGATTCCCGACGACGATTCGTTCACCGTACCCGACGACAACAACGGCAACACCTCCGACGACAACTTCATCATCAATGAGCGCAACAACGTGAAAGCGCAGCCCACCACCCTGCCCCCGACACTCAAGGTCGACACCAAAGGTGCCCAAAGAGTGGTGACCCTGCCGATAGGAAACAATGCCAAAGGCAACTCGGCCGACAAGACACGGAAGCCGTCTGTCAGCACTCAGAAAAAGCCGGAGAAGAAAGACAAGCCCGCCGTCACACAGCCCAAACAGCAACCCAAGCAGGAGGTCATAGAACGAGAGGACACGGGCATCTATTTCGATGACGGTTTCGGTGAGGACGTCACGCCCACCACTCCCGCCTCTCCCAAACAGAAAAAGAAAGAGAAAGAACTTCAGGAAATCGACTTGGAGGACGAATACTACGATTTAGACGGATTTTAATCTATGAGCAACGGACTTTTACTATGGGTAGACGATGAGATAGAACTGCTCAAAGCCCACATCCTCTTTCTGCAAAAGAAAGGTTATGAAATCACGACAGTGAGCAACGGCACTGACGCCATCGACCAATGCCAGCAGCAGACCTTCGACTTGGTGCTCCTCGACGAGATGATGCCCGGACTCTCAGGACTTGAGACTCTGCAGAAAATCAAGGAGATATCACCTTCTACCCCTGTGGTGATGGTGACTAAAAGCGAAGAGGAGAACATCATGGACCAAGCCATCGGCTCCAAGATTGCCGACTATCTCATCAAACCCGTCAACCCCAACCAGATTCTGCTGACACTCAAGAAAAACATCCACCGCAAAGAAATCGTCACCGAAGTGACACAAAGCGGATATCAGCAGAATTTCCTCGACATCTCGACAAGAATCAGCGATTGCCGCACCTTCGACGACTGGGTAAGCATCTACCGCACTCTCGTGCACTGGGAACTGGAACTGAGCAGCACCGACAGCAGCATGACAGAGATGCTGAAGACGCAAAAGGAAGATGCCAACAATGGCTTTGCCAAATTCATCAAAAACCACTACCTCGACTGGGTGGCACCTAAATCGCCCGCTGCTCCAAGGAGCGCAGAGGACCAGCGCCCGCTGATGAGTCCCGACATCTTCAAAGGTAAGGTCTTCCCGCTGCTCGACAACGGTGAGAAAGTGTTTCTCATCGTCATCGATAATTTCAGGTTCGACCAATGGCGAGTGCTCGCGGAAGAGATCGGCGACATGTTCGACATCGACGAGGACATCTACTGCAGCATCCTCCCCACTGCGACACAGTATGCCCGCAACGCCATCTTCAGCGGCCTCATGCCCGACCAGATAGCACGGATGTTTCCCGAGCTGTGGGTCGACGAGGACGAAGAGGAGGGTAAGAACCTCAATGAGGGACCGCTCATCAACACCCAATTAGAGAGATACAGGAAACGCTACTCTTTCTCCTACCACAAAATCAACGACTCTGCCGCCGCCGACAGTTTCATCCAGCAATACCGCAACTTGCAGAAGAACGACCTCAACGTGGTGGTCATCAATTTCATCGACATGCTCTCGCACGCACGCACAGAGTCGAAGATGGTCAGGGAACTGGCCAACAACGAGTCGGCCTACCGTTCCATCACGCAGAGCTGGCTGCGCCACTCCGTCATCTCCGACCTGTTCAGGATGCTGGCTCAATCGAACTATAAGGTGGTGCTCACCACCGATCATGGGAGCATCAGGGCTTCCAAGCCCATCAAAATCATCGGCGACCGCAACACCAACACCAACCTGCGCTACAAACTCGGCAAGAACCTGAGTTTCAACCAGAAAGAGGTGTTCGTCATCAAGAATCCCAAACAGGCACAGTTGCCTGCTCCCAACCTGAGCACGACCTATGTCTTCGCCACGGGAACTGATTTCTTCGCCTACCCCAACAACTACAACTACTACGTGTCATACTACAAAGACACCTTCCAGCATGGAGGCATCTCCCTGGAGGAGATGCTCATCCCCATCGTCACACTCACTCAACGCAAGAGATAGACTTATGCCAATCATCAGAATCGACTCCATAGAGCACATCCGCGAGGCAGCAGCCGAGTTTGTTGCAAATATCGCCGACCGAACCATCTTTGCCTTCTACGGAAAGATGGGAGCCGGAAAGACCACCTTCATCAAAGCCATCTGCGAACAATTAGGGGTGGAAGACGTCATCACCTCGCCCACCTTCGCCATTGTCAACGAATATACCTCTGGCGAAGGCCGACCCATCTACCATTTCGACTTCTACCGCATCAAAAAACTCGAAGAGGTCTACGACATGGGCTATGAGGACTATTTCTACAGCGGGAACCTGTGCCTTATCGAATGGCCAGAGCTCATAGAGCCGCTGTTGCCGGAAGACGCGGTATGCGTCAGCATCAGCGTCAGCGACGACGGCAGCCGCGAGGTCTCACTCTAACTTCCTCCGCAGGTAGTTCCAAGTTTTATTCAACCTGATTACGACACTCCCCCACCATCTCACTACCCATTGGCGGAACTCACGCAACAATGGTGGTCCGATGAAAAGAGCGCCGGCAAGGAGGGCGATGGCCACTATCCAACGGATGATATGAGGATAAAAGTCTGAAGTCCCTTTGAAGATTTTGCTCAGCAAATCCATACCGTCGCAACATGCTGAGATAAGGGCAAAGGCCGACACGCACAAGGTGATGATACGGGCATTGTGACTCTTCTTCTCATCATACTCCTGCAGCAGACAATCGTTGAGAATGTTCATCTTACTGCCCACCTCGGCAAGCAGGCGCTCCACACCCAGGTTCCTACAGCAGAAGCGGTAGAACTGGTTGTGCTGAGTGATGTCGGACACATCCGAGAAAAAGGTGTTGACCTGAATCCTTGAAAGGCGCTTGGAGAGGTCGCGAAGGTTGCGCAACGGCAGAATCACGTTCTTGTCGCTCGTGTTGTCGATACCGCTCAGTTCCCTCGCCATATTCAATAGCGACAGACGCTGGATGTACGACAAGATATATATCCAGAAATACCGTTTGTCGAGCGATGTCTCCTTGAACTGCTCGATAAACAGGTCGGGGCTGTTGGGCATGATAGTCATGACGGCCGCCCCCTCCACGCTCGAGCCCACATAGATATTCTCGAAAGTCTTCATATAGGGATTCTCCGACACCGACGAAGTGTTGGCATCATAAATCACCTGAAAACCGGTATGCTCACCCCGCACGATGCGCACGAAGTCGCAGAAAAACAGTTTACGTTCATCACTGCCTACAGGTGGCAAATGATTCTGACTCACCTGAAAGAAGGTGAATATATGGAGTTTCTTCTCATTAAAACGACGGTAGCCGAGTCCCATCACACGCAGGAGCAAGTCGACGATGTCGGCAAAATCGAAACCGCAGTCTTCACGGGGCTTCTGCTTGTCGCTGTCAGCTTTCCGCACGTTGAGCGCCGCATAGAGGTTTTTGCGCGTATTAGCCAGGGCATTAGCCTCTTTGTCGTAGTAGGTCTTATGGTATTCCGACAACGACTCTCTGTCGAGCAGTTTGAGCCACACGGCCCTCATGGGTTTCACTAAGGCCACCCGGTCTTTCGTCTTATGGAGTTGGTAATTGGCCACCATGAGGTCATAGATGGTCATGAACGATTTGAGCTCTTTCGGCATAAGAAAATCCTTGCGCTCCTTACGCTCCTTGTCCACATTGAATGTCACTGGCACAATAAGGAGTCCCAAAGACGCGTCGGGATAGACCATGAGTTTGGGCGAGTGAAACTTTCGGGTCTCCTCGAACAAGGGAATCCTGAAAGGGATATACCGGTAGCCGTCTTTCACGTTGACGCCACGGTCGTCTTCATCTCCTTTCTCACGCACTTTCAAGCAAAATTCAGTCGTCATCAACTTCTTGAGCATCCGGCGCTCCTCCTCAAGCCGACTGTCGTCCAACTTCTTTTGCTTCATCGAATAGACCAGCAGCTCGAAGTTCTGACGCTTGCCTTTGTCGTAGTCCTTGATGACCGACCCCATAAGGAAATCCTGTATGTGACGGTAGAACACGTCTTCACCCACTTGCATATCGGTGGATTCCCACAGCGAGTCGTCGGGCAACTTGAAATTGTCGTAGCCGATTCTGCCGCCAAAGGAAAACGGCACAATGAAGTAAGTGGTGGCTTCTTGCAAGATGATATTTTTGCGAGATATAGAAGATGACATGGCTATTTATTTTTCATTCATGCAAAACTAATCATTTCCCACGACAAAAATGAAATTAAGGCTATTAAATTTTGTGTTGCCCCGTTTTTTCATTACCTTTGCTTGATTTTAGCTAATAACCGAACTAATAACCAAGACCTTTTGCCATGAGCAAGAAAACCTTTCTATTTCTGGTCGCTCTGATGAGCTTTGCGGGTGCATACGCCCAGACTGCATCATGGACGGCCGACAACGGTAACGGAACATTTACCAACCCGCTGTTCTACGACGAATTCAGCGACCCCGACATCCTAAGGGTAGGCGACGACTACTATCTGGCGGGCACCACGATGCACAGCGTGCCGGGGCTCGTCATCCTCCACTCGAAAGACCTGGTCAACTGGGAGAATATCTCCTACTGTTTCGACCGCTTCGACTTCACCGAAGACCGCTTCTCGCTGAAGAACCATGAGGAGATTTATGGCCAAGGGGTGTGGGCTCCGTGCATCCGCTACGCCAACGGACAGTTCTATGTCTACACCAACATCAACGGCAAGGGACTGCAGTGCTACACATCGAAGGACATCCATGGCCCTTGGGTGCATCACAATATGAAGGGCAACATCTATGACCTGAGCGTGCTTTTCGACGACGACGGGAAGATCTATGCCATCCACGGCTACGGCGAGGTGAAGTGCACCGAACTGGAGCCCGATATGAGCGGTCCGAAGGAAGGCACCACACGCACCATCATCCCTGAAGGCAACGGCGTGGGCGAAGGGCACCACATGTACAAAATCGACGGCACCTACTATCTCGTCTCCACCGACTACCGACCCAACGGCCGGACACTCTGCTCACGGTCGAAGTCGATATGGGGCCCCTACGAGACACGTGTCATCACCGCCGATGAGACCTACGGCTATCATGCCGCCTCACTGACGCAAGTGCCAAGGGGCGAGAAATACCGCATCGGCCAGGACGGCACCAAGTTTGCCCTCGGACCGCTCGACAAGGATGCCACCGCTTGCACCAATGCTCACCAAGGAGGCATTGTCCAGGCCACCGACGGCACTTGGTGGGCACTGTTTATGCAAGACTTCCACTCGATAGGCCGCACCGTCTGCCTCATGCCAATGACGTGGGTCGACGGATGGCCGATGGTGGGCCTAAAAGGCAACTACGGCCGTGCGCCACGCACCTGGTTCAAGCCCGGCACACAGATGGGCAAGGATATCAATGGGCAGGCGAAAGTAGAGCTCCATGCTCCCTATATGCGCAGCGACAATTTCGACGGAAAGACGCTTGGCCGTGTATGGCAGTGGAACCACAACCCCGACGACAAGATGTGGAGTCTGAAAGGCGGACACTTGCGATTGAATGCCATGCCCGCAGAGCAACTGATGTGGGCACGCAATACGCTCACACAGCGCGTCATCGGCCCTCAGAGCACCACGACCGTCGAACTCAGCGTGAAAGGGCTGAAGGAAGGCGATGTGGCCGGACTCGGCAACATCAATGTGCCCTGCTCATGGATAGGAGTGGTGAAAGATGGCAACCAACTGACTCTGAGATGCTTCGAGCAACTTTCCAACGACACCATCGACACCCCTGTCAGCCTGCCCAAAGGCAAAATCTGGCTGCGAAGCATCGGCGACTATGACAACGACCAGGCACAGTATGCTTTTTCCACCGACGGCACCACTTTCCAGACGATGGGCCGCATGATGCCTTTGAGCTACCAGCTCATCACCTTCCAAGGGTCACGGCATGCCCTGTTTGCCTTCAATGTCAAAGACAAGAAAGGCGGTTATGCCGAGTTCGACAACTTCACCGTCGAGGAGCCTCTCGCCGACCGATCGGGCAATATCCCCTTCGGCAAGACATTCAGAATCATCAACATGGCGACAGGACGACCCGCCGTCTGCGACAGGCACGGGCTGCTCTACGATACCCGTAAAGAGGACAACAGTCCGCTGACCCGGTTCCAACTCATCGACCATGGACAAGGCATCGTGTCGCTGAAATGCGTCGACGGGCGCTATGTCAAAGTCTATGGCGAAGGGCTGGCTGGCGATGTCCGCTTCACCAACGACCCAAAGGAGGCCGAACGGTTCCTCTGGCAAGACTATCTCAACCAGGAGTTCATGCTCCTCTCCCTGCGCAACAACCTCTATATCGGCAAAAGCCCGACCACCGGCAGCCCCTACTCCATGGACTTCAAAGGCAGCGACCCGGCACGGCGCAACGGCAGTGTGCTGAAATGGGAAGAAATCACAGAATAAAAAACACAATAGACATAACAGACATCAATATGAGACGATTATTCTTTTTTCTTCTGGCTTTCATGCCCGTATCGCTGATCGCTCAGAGCTCATTCAACATGAAAAGAGTGTCGGTACACGACCCTTCTATCGTAAAGGACAATAGCTCAAAAAGATGGTATATCTTCGGAAGCCACCGAGCAGCAGCCTATACAGAGGACCTTATGAACTGGACGGGATTCGCAGCACCGTGGGGAACGGCATCCAACACCAATGCCCCCAACGCTCTCGCGTTCGTCAATAACCAAACGAAAAAGGTGCCTAAAGGAGGACAGGAAGTGGACTTCGGCACTTTCAATGCCTTACTTTGGTCATCGGCCTACGGCGACTACGATATCAATGGCAACATGTGGGCTCCCGACGTCATCTACAACAAGGCGATGGGCAAATGGTGCATGTATCTCAGCATCAACGGACCGAGATGGAACTCCAGCATCATCCTTCTCACCTCGGACAAAATCAACGGTCCCTACCGTTATCAGGGACCGGTCATCATCAGCGGATTCAACGTGTCTGACCTCGATCAACTCAGTTTCAGGAACACCGACCTTGAACTGGCCATCGGAGAACTGACAAAACTGCCACCACGATATGAAAGAGGCGACAGATGGGGCAACTTCCTGCCTCACTGCATCGACCCATGCGTGTTCTATGACGAGGAGGGGTTGCTGTGGATGTCCTACGGCTCATGGAGCGGCGGCATCTTCATCATCCGCCTCAACGAGCAGAACGGTCTGAGAGACTATGATGTGACCTATCCTGAGACGGGAAGCGGACAAAGCATGATAAGCGACCCTTATTTCGGACGAAAGATTGCCGGCGGCTGCTATGTGTCGGGCGAGGCCAGCTATATCGAGCACATCGGCGACTACTACTACCTCTTTGTCACCAACGGAGGACTGGAGCAGACGGGCGGCTACCAGATGAGGGTGTTCCGCTCCACCAGTCCCACTGGTCCCTACAAAGATCCTAAGGGGCAGAGTGCCATCTATTCCTCCTACGCCCTCAATTTCGGTCCAAACTCCACCAACAGGGGTGAGAACATCTTCGGGGCCTATGGAGACTGGGGCTACATGAGCGACGGCGAGCGCTCGCAAGGCCACAACTCCATCGTCGCCGCCGACGACGGGCGCACCTACCTCGTCTATCACACCCGCTTCCAGAATGGCGGCGAGGGGCATCAGGTGCGTGTCCACCAGGTATTCCTCAACCAAGACGGATGGCTCTGTGCCGCTCCCTTTGAGTACACAGGAGAAGTAACCAACGATGCCGACATCGCCAACAACGAATTCTTCAATGCCGACTACATCGCGGGCGATTACAAGATAATGATCCACCGCTACGGACTCGACCATGCCAAGAAGGCACTCGTCACACCTTCTTCTGTCAAACTCAACAGCAATGGAACTGTCACAGGAGCCCTCAACGGCACATGGGAACTGACGCCGGGCACCTGCTACCTGTCTCTCAAAATCAACAACGTCGTCTACAAGGGGGTGCTGGTTGTCCAGATGATGGAGCCCAGGAAGCAACTGGCTCTTGCATTCACAGGTATGAGCGACACCGGTGTCACGGCCTGGGCCTATAAGACGATAGATGAACTGCCGGCGAACGTAAACGAACTGACAGTGCAGACAGCTATCAAGCACGAAGGTATCTATGACCTCCAGGGCCGCCGCCTCAATATAAAGCGCAGCAGCCTGCCCCCGGGAATTTATATCATCAATGGTCGCAAGACTGTAATAGCCAAGAAATAAGTTCTGTCTCACAGAGACGATACACCAAAAAGCCAACGATATGAAAAAAAGGTTGATCCTCATGATGACCGTCGCTTGTGCCACGCTCGGCACGAACGCACAAGTGTCACGACCAGCCATCCCTCGCGATGCTGAGCTGGAAGCAAAAATCGAAAAGACTCTCTCAAAGATGACCCTCGACGAGAAAATCGGGCAGATGCTCGAACTGAATCTCGACGTGATGGGCAAGATGACGGTGGAAAATGCCAAAGTAGACCGCGACAAAGTGAGACAGGTGCTGCAGCAGTATGGTACTTCCACCAAGGAGGCTGAGGCCTTGCTCAAGATGAGCGACCAGCAGATTATCGAAAAGTTGGGCAGCTATCCCGTCGACATCTACCAAGGTGATACCAAACGGGTATGGAAACTCAATGAGACCATGCTCGACACCTTGATCTCAAAATGGAAGGTGGGCTCGATTCTCAACGCTCCCGGCACCCGCGCGCCCTCCGTCGACCAGTGGCAGCAGTGGATCAGGCTCATTCAGAAGAAGTCGATGAAATATCTCGGCATCCCCGATATCTATGGCCTCGACCACAACCACGGTGTCACCTATACCCAAGGCGGCACGCTCTTCCCCCAACCCATCAATATCGCCGCCACCTTCAACACCGAACTGGCACGCACGGGAGCTGAGATCACCGCCTATGAGAGCCGTGCCGGCAACTGCCCGTGGGTCTACAACCCTGTCGTTGACTTAGGCCGCGACCCTCGCTGGGCACGCATCTGGGAAAGTTTCGGCGAGGACGCCCTCGTCAACGCACGCATGGTGGAGGCAGAGATCAAAGGATATCAGGGCGACGACCCCAATCATTTGGGACCGTATCATGTGGGCACCAGCACCAAGCACTATTTTGCCTATGGCGCTCCATGGACGGGCAAAGACCGCACCCCTGCCTATCTCTCACCCCAAATGCTCCGCGAGAAATATTTCGAGCCGTTCAAGGCGGCTGCCTTGGCCGGCACACTGACAATGATGGTCAACTCGGCTTCCATCAACGGTGTGCCCGTCCATGCCAGCTATGAATATCTGACCCAATGGCTGAAGGAAGACCTTGCCTGGGACGGCATGCTCGTGACCGACTGGGCCGACAGCAACAACCTTTTCACCCGTGAGAAGGTGGCCAAAGACAAGAAAGACGCCATCCGTATCGCCATCAATGCCGGCATCGACATGTCGATGGACCCCTATAGCGTGGAGTTCTGCATCCTGCTCAAAGAACTCGTGGAGGAAGGCAAGGTGCCCATGACACGCATCGACGACGCCGTGCGCCGCATCCTCCGCGTCAAATACCGCCTTAACCTCTTCGACCAGCCCAATACCGGCGGCAAAGGCTATGAGAAGTTCGGCTCAGAAGAGTTTGCAGCCAAGGCGCTGCAGGCTGCAGAGGAGTCGGAAGTGCTGCTGAAGAACGAAGACGGCATCCTGCCCCTCGCCAAAGGCAAGAAGATACTCCTCACCGGTCCCAACGCCAACCAGATGCGCTGCCTGCATGGAGGATGGAGCTACACGTGGCAAGGTTCGAAGGCCGAGGATCTCTCGGAAGAATACAACACCATCTATGAGGCCTTCTGCCATAAGTTCGGCCAAGACAACATCATTCTCGAACAAGGTGTGACCTATAACGAAGACGGCGCCTACTATGATGAGCATAAGCCACAGATAGAGAAAGCCGTCGCCGCAGCAGCAGGGGCTGACATTATCGTCGCGTGTATCGGTGAGAATTCCTACACAGAGACCCCGGGCAATCTCTCCGACCTCTGGCTCTCCGACAACCAGCGCCGGTTGGTGAAAGAGCTGGCCAAGACGGGCAAGCCCATCGTGCTCGTACTCAATGAGGGGCGGCCGCGCCTCATCGCCGACATCGAACCGCTGGCAAAAGCCGTGGTAGACATCCTTATTCCGGGTAACTACGGAGGAGATGCCCTCGCCAACCTCTTAGCCGGCGACGCCAACTTCTCGGGCAAGATGCCTTACACCTATCCGCGCGAGATCAACTCGCTCAACACTTACGACTACAAGGTGAGCGAGGAAGTGGGGACGATGGCCGGTGCCTACAACTATGACGCGAAAGTGTCGCTGCAATGGCCCTTCGGCTATGGCATGAGCTACACCACCTTCGGATACAGCAACCTACGGGTAGACAAGACGACATTTACCGCCGACGATGTGCTCACGGTGAGCGTCGATGTGAAGAACACCGGAGCAAAGGCTGGCAAAGAGTCGGTGCTGCTCTACAGCAGCGACCTCATTGCCTCTGTCGTGCCCGACAACCGCCGTCTGCGCGACTTCACGAAAGTAGAACTCCAGCCGGGCGAGACGAAGACCGTCACATTCCGTCTGCCGGCCAAAAACCTCGCCTTTGTCGGAGCCGACTGCAAATGGATCCTTGAAGAAGGTGAGTTCACCCTGAAAATCGGTAACCAGACCACCAACGTGACATGCTCCAAGACCAAGAAATGGGATACCCCCAACATCTGACAAGGCCATAAAGGCAATAAGGGCCATAAAGACCTTAAGGACCTTAAAGACCTTAAGGACCCTATAGACCTTAAAGCGCTTACCTTTGAGCAAAAATGTCAAAGGGTGTGCCAATCGCTTGGCACACCCTTTAACTATGATGAAATGACGATATCACATCATTTGATAAGACAATGTCACATCCTCTCTCTTGGGCAAATCATTATTCCCACACATAGATCCAATAATCCACTTGGACCATCATTAAGACACCGCCCACCTCTCTGAGGACGTAATATTGCACACTCTCGCCTCCGAAGACCCTGAGATAGAGCTCCAGGCCGCTCTGAGTGACAACGATGCACTGCAACTCGGGAACATGCTCCATGAAATCGCCACCGTCGTCGACAAACCAGATTGATTGGCCATCCTTATATTCTTCGGGAGTCATACTTCCATGGAATTCCCAGGAAGACACCACTTCGCCTTCGCCGATACAGACAATCGCGGCAAGTGCATCGCCATCGGCAATCTCAAACTGCACGGCATAGAAATGACGCTCAGATTCTGGCACAGTGGCCATCCACCGTGTATCCTTGATGCGACGTCCGCCATAATAACTGCTAATCATGCGGCAAGCATCGCTGGTGGCTTTGACGATAGGTTCACCCTCTTTCCACCTGCTGAACTGCTGCACCTGATGGTCGGTGAAGAAATCGTTGGTGACAATCCACGGTGTCATCTCCTCATTCTCATAACCTCTGAACATCTTGGCCACGACAGAAGGATTCTTGAGTTTGAATTCATATTTCATCTCGTCGATGATGGCTTGGCCATCCTCGTCTTTCTTGGTGTAACGATCTTCTTTCGCCAACCGCACCTCGTTTACATGAGGCTTAAACATCATCTGGTTGTAGCGGCGGATATTACTGACTTTGTCTTCATAATCCACGACAGCAGTAAAACTGTTATGCTCTTTGTCGACATGCCTCACAGGCATCGGGCGTTTCGAAAGTGTGATGTCGGTACTGTGTGTGGCATGTGAGAGCAAACGGTAAATGGCTTCCCAATAGACATCCTCGGGCACGGCACTTTTGTCTGTGACTTTGGCCTTGACGTTTTGGCCGTCGGGAGTATACATCACCATCCTGCGGTTGTCCCAGGTTGAGACAAGCAGCGCATATTTCAGCGCTCCTGCATCGGCTGATGGCACCACACAGTATTTCTGTGGCAGTTCGCCAGAGTTGTAACGGAGTCCCTCAAAACGCGTGATGATGCTCTCACAACGGTCGGCATACCAGTTGACGGCTTTGTTCTGAGCCTCATAGTCGTCATCATTGGTCTCGGCCGACACCGTGACGGCACCGGCGATGGTCGCAAGCAGAAAAACTGCAAAAGTAATCATCCTTTTTCTCATCATTATACTAATATATAAAAGGTTATAAATGGTGAATAATTCTTTGTCCTGCACTCAATGACGACATCGGGACTCTTGCTCTCGCAAAGAGCACTATCTGATGAGCACCTTCTGTGTCTTGACAGTGCCGTTGAGCTGCCGGCTCACCCTCATGTAGATACCCTTGCCAGGATGTGCCACCCGCTGTCCCTGCAGGTTGTAGTACTCGGTGCCCACCACCTCGTCGGTGAAATGGCTGGCAATGCCGGTGCCTGTTTGCCGGGTGCCTGAGAGTGTGATCGACAGCACCACCTGCTTGCCTTGTGGCGTGAAGGTGATGACATCTTTGACGGCAGGCACGAAGTCGACAGTGTTTGACACCACGAAATAGGCGCCGTCCACCTTCTGCGGGAACACATACTTGGTGGCCTCGAACTGCTCGCCGGCGACCTCTCCGAGATAAGCATCCACGTCGGCATAGTTGTCATAGCCGGTGAAGGTGGCTTTTGTGATACTCACCTGCTCAGGCAGATGGATGGAATATTGCACGCCCGCAGAATACTTGATGCCGTCTTCGTTGCCCTTGGCGTAGTTCTTCTCCTTCGCGTTGGTAATGGTCAGGTCGTCGTTGAAATAATAGGTCGACGAAGTGTTGTTGTCGATATTCGTGCTTTGGGCAAGCGTATAGTTCACAGGCACGCCCTCTTCTGTGGGAGTGTCGGGATTGTCGCCGCCTGCGCCGATAGCGTCTACGGCAGTGCCGTCTTCCTTATGATAGGCCGGATAGTATTCGTCCACTGTCTCCTTGGCATCGCTGTTGCCGGCAAGCATGATGTCCTGCACGAGCGAGTTGAGATACACTTCCACGTTGGTGTAGTAGTTCTTTGTATCCAAAGTATATGTAATCGCATCGGTGGCATCATTGGGATTAAGGCCGTTGGCTTTCTCCCAGGCATCGGGCATGCCGTCGCCGTCGGTGTCGAAGCCTGCCTCACGCTTGCCGGTGGGGAAATTGGCCTCGGTATATCCGTTCACATCAGCGACGACATCAATGCGTCCTGAAGTTTTCGTCACCGACCCTTTGTAGGTGGCCGTGCCGTTCTTGGCCTCCGTCATATAACGTGTGTCCACCTCGTCGCGGTCGAGGGAGGCGCCGGCATAGTTGAGCACCTTGTCAAAGGCTTTGGTGGCCGTGTGGGTGGTCACCTCACCCGTAGCGGTGGGCTCGTCGAGACGGATGGGCACACAGTCGGTGCCCGAGGCATTCTTCACATAAGTCACATTGTCGCCATAGTAGTGCTTGGGGTCGGGACTGCATACCTCGCCGTTGATGGTATATACACCGTTGTCGTAGGTCACTCCCTTCCAGTCATAGTCAGCGGTGTTGTTCATCTGGTTGCCGCTGATGAAATAGCGGCTGGTCATGGTCCAATAGATAGGATAATTGTCGGCATTGCCGCTGCTGCCCACAGAGACGGTGGTGATGCGGCTGGTGTTGCCGGCAGGGCCGCTCTTGTAGTAGTTGCCCACGATATTGATCTGTCCGCCGCCGGGACCGCCATAGCACCCGTTGCCGCAGTTGTAGATCACGCAGTTGCGGAAGTCCACGTTCTCTGCCTGCACGGCGTTTTTCCATTGATACTGGCTGTAGAGCTTATTGCTGGTGTAGCCCGTCCAGTTGTAGCGTGCTCCGTTGAAGCGGGGCGAGCGGTTGTTCACATGGGCGATGAGATTGTGGTGGAAGGAGACGAGCTTGCCGCCCCAGATGCCTCCATAGCCGTGTGCGCCCTTTCCGTGGCCTGCGTTGTTGAGGCTCTCGGCGATGGTACACCACTGCATGGTCATGTTGTTGTTGTCGTAGAAAGAGGCCACCTCGTCAATCGACCACGAGAAAGAGCAGTGGTCGTAGATCTGTCCAGTGTAGTGGCGCGTCCAGATGGCGTCGGCACCATCGTTGACATCCTTTTCCTGGCCGCGGCGCACACGGATGAAGCGCACGATAATATTGTTGGCATCGGGCGACACGGTATAATAGCGAAGGGTGATGCCGGGATAAGGAGCCGTCTGGCCGGCGATGGTGGTATTGGCACCAATTTTCAGGTTCGATTTCAAGGCGATGACACCGCCTACGTCGAAGACGATGGTCTTGGCGGTGGAACCACTGACCGCCTGCCTCAGCGAACCGGTGCCGGAGTCATTGAGGTTGGTCACATGGATGATTTTCCCGCCACGGCCACCTGTGACATAGCGTCCATGACCTTCCGCTCCCGGGAAGGCCGGCACTTGTGCACTGGCTACCGTCATCATGGCGGCAAAGACTGACAAGAGTAGTTTTTTCTTCATTTTCATTCGTTTCTGGAGTAGTTTGTCGTCAAAATTATTTATCAACTGGTTATTGTCTGCAAAAATAAACAAAAATGCTGACGTGGCAAAGCAATTTGGGAAGATTAACGCAGTGCGGCAAGAAAAGAGGGGGCATAAAACAGAACAATCCATGAAATGCCATGAAGCAACACAAATCTTTCATTTTTCCATCCATTTGAAGAAAATAACGACACAATGGCGTACAAAGTCCAAAAACATGGGCACAATTCTTGCAGATTCCTCCGTTTTTTGTACCTTTGCAAACAATCAGACAACAACCATAAAACATTAATTCATCCATAAACCTCCCAAACGACAGAAAAATGTATTGGAACGAGAGTATTGAGTGCATGGACCGCGACCAACTGCGCGAGATCCAGAGCCGGCGTCTGAAGAAGATTGTGAGCTATTGCTATCACAACACCCCTTTCTACCGCAAGAAATTTCAAGAGATGGACCTCAGCCCCGACGACATCAACGGTGTTGAGGACCTCCACAAACTCCCATTCACCAACAAGACCGACCTGCGTGACACCTACCCCTTCGGACTGGCTGCCGTGCCCATGAGCCAGATAGTGCGCATCCACGCTTCGTCGGGCACCACAGGCAAGCCCGTCGTGGTGCTATATACCCGCAAAGACCTGGCCATGTGGACAGAGAGTATCTCAAGAGCCTTTACCGCCTATGGCGGCACCAAGGAAGACATCTTCCAGATTTCCTATGGCTACGGCCTCTTCACCGGTGGACTTGGAGCACACGACGGTGCATCGAACATCGGCGCCAGCGTCATCCCCATGTCTTCGGGCAACACGCAGAAGCAGATTACGCTGATGCACGACTTCGGTGCCACAGCGCTTTGCTGCACCCCCTCCTACGCCATGTTCCTTGGCGAGGCGATGCGAGAGTCGGAATGGCCACGCGAGGAGTTCAAGCTGAGAATCGGCGCTTTCGGCGCTGAGCCTTGGACGGAGAACATGCGCGTGAAACTCGAGGCCTCTCTCGGAATCAAAGCCTACGACATCTACGGTCTGAGCGAAATCTGCGGACCTGGTGTGGGCTTCGAGTGCGAGTGCCAGCATGGCACCCACCTCAACGAAGACTATTTCCTGCCCGAGATTGTCAATCCGGAGACGGGAGAGCCCTTGCCCGAAGGTCAACTGGGAGAATTGTGCTTCACACACCTCACCAAGGAAGGCATGCCACTGCTGCGCTACCGCACCCACGACCTCACCGCCCTCCACTACGACAAATGTGCCTGCGGGCGCACCCTCGTGAGGATGGACCGTATCCTCGGCCGCTGCGACGACATGCTCATCATCCGTGGCGTCAACGTCTTCCCGTCGCAGATTGAGTCTGTCATCCTCAAGCAAGAGGAGTTTGAGCCTCACTTCATGCTCGAGGTCGACCGTGTGAACAACACCGACACCAGCATGCTCAAGGTAGAGGTGAAGGAAGAATACTTCACCGACAACATGGCCGACATGGTAGCACTGCAAAAGAAACTCGAAGGCGAGTTGCGCAGCGTCATCGGCATCGGATTCAAGGTGAAGCTCGTGGAGCCGAAGGGCATCGAGCGCTCTACCGGCAAGGCCAAGCGCGTCATCGACAGAAGAGTGCTGTAAACCGCATCTATTAACAACCATAGAAAGACAAGTCATTATGTTAGCAAAGCAATTATCCGTTTTTCTGGAAAACAAGTCGGGACGCCTCACTGAGGTGACCGAGGTACTCGGAAAGGCAGGCATCAACCTCTCTGCCCTGAGCATCGCCGACAACTCCGACTTCGGCATACTGCGCTGCATCGTCAGCGACCCCGACAAAGGCTATAAGGCGCTCAAGGAAGCATCTTTCACCGTGAAGATCACCGATGTCATCGGATTCAGTTGCCCCAACTCGCCAGGCTCACTGGCTGTGGTGCTCAAGAGCCTCTCCGAGGCCGGTGTCTTCATCGAGTATATGTACTCCTTCAGCAACGGCGACGGCGCCAATGTGGTGATACGTCCCTCCGACCTCTCCCTCTGCGAGCAAATCCTGCAGTCGATGAAGGTCGACCTGCTGGCCGCCAGCGACCTCTACAGACTGTAGAGCACAGCTCACACCATTCCGGCTCCTCTGCCCTCCAGACTGTTATAGGGAAGAGGAGCCGTGGTTTTGAGGCGACCATCAAAATCAGGATGAAGAGAGCATACCATCCCCACTGTGCCCTCAACCTCTGTTGATATCGTAGCATAGTAAGGCAAAAACAAGGAAAAACACTTCTTTTTGCAATTTTTTTCGCTGAAAAAACATTATTACAGATTTATTTTATAACTTTGTGACGAAAATAGCAAACAGTCTAAGAGAAGACGCCACTGTCCTAAAAAGGCCAAGCCCTTACGAGGGAAAAGACCAGATAGGGCAACAAAGCTTAATAATATTAAGAGGTCCAAGAGGGACTTACTTCATTCTGCATCCTGCACTATTCCAGTTTCTCAATTACCTCTTATCATATAGATGATTTGGACAATCCCGGAAGCACCAGGAGAATCCGAGAAAACCTAAAATGACTATGAGCACCTATAATCTGAGCTTAGTAGCATTGCGTTACCATGCCCTTTTCCTCGATATCCGGCGTGAAGACATTCCCATGCAGTCGGAGTCGACAGCACCCGTGATAGCATTCATCGCCCGCCTCAGAGAAAACGGATTCTGCGTCAGCGAGCAACTGCTACATGCCTTGAATGCCGTCTCTCCTAATCGTCTAGCGGATATCACACGGCTGATTGACAAAATAATGGGCATCGAGCTCAACTGGGCACCGCTGGTCAAAGGATGGAATGTGCCGACGGGAGAAAGCTTGGCCGATCATCTCATCACACTGATCGCCAATATCTTAGGCGATGAAGCACATCTCAAAGGGACTACCCTCCCCTGCGGACATTTCATCCCAGAAAACACGTTCCCTCTGGAGCGTTACAATGGCTGCCCCTTCTGCGGTACACCCTTTGTGACCGCCAACTATGTCTATAAGGGGCAGGGAAGCAAACTGAAAGAACTGCGTCTGTTCACAATCGATGACCTGAAGCAGGTCTTCACTTCTCTCCTCACTTCCGCCACTCCGCTCGACGAAACCCAAAAAGAATCTCTCCAGCGTCTTCTCTATGAATTTCCATTGCCCAAAGAGGCAGCAATTACCATGAAGGAGACAGCCATGCTCGTCGTCAAGTTCTTGGCAGACCAAGACAGGGCCGTGGAAGCTATGCCATTGCTGAAGACCCCCGCCGACATCCTCCGTTTCCTCTGGTACGATAAGACGGGCTTTCTGCAGGTCATCGAACCGAAGACGCTTGTGGAGCTGGCAAGGAGACAAAACTACCACAAGTTGGCATTTTATGACAAGAGCGGCATTGCAGCCCAGCAAAAGAAAGAAGAACTAAAGCTGAAATACAGCCGCAAGACTTGCCGCCAGGTGGCACAGTGGCTCAACGCCATCCCGATGACGGCTGAGCAGGCAGCAGAGAACATGAACCCCAAGCGTGGTATGTGGGTGCGAATGATCCATGCCCTGCGCTTAGGAGAATACTCGAGAAAGAAAGGATTCGGCCTTCTGGCAGAGATTCTTGACGTTTTCTACAAGCAAGACTATACGATCTGGCAAGGACGCGTAGACAAGGCAAAATTGGCCAACGAAGCAGATAAGACGCTACAACTGCTGAAGATGCGTCCGGGCATGTTCGCCCGCTGCCTCTTCTCTACGATGCTCTGTTTCGGAAGCGAGAAAGTACTCGCTGCATTCGACGAAATCGCCGACCAGATACCCCGCAGGCTGCTGCTGTCACTCGGCAATGCGGCAGAAAGCTACTTTGACCCAGGACAGACACGTCTGGCTCGCACCATCACTGGGGTGACCCACCGGCTTGAGCCCCACGGGTTGCTGCAATTCTATAGCGACGAATACCGCACGGCGATGGTGAAAGGTGTCGAAGACATCTACACGGCGTCGATGGCAAGATTCTTCGCGGCACAGAAGACAGAGGCAAAGACCATCTACATCGCCCCCCAGTTATACAATATCCCCGTGAGCGTGGGCGACCGCTCGACCACCATACAAGACACCTCTTGCGCATTGACGGGCACACGCTTCCCCGTGGAAGGTGATGCCGTGCGGCTGTTCATGCAGTGGGGCAAGGGGTTGCCCGCACAGCACCTCGACATGGACCTGAGTTGCCGCATCACCCTGCCCCTGAAAGAGGAGGAATGCGCCTACTACAACCTGACATGTGTGGGTGCTAAGCACTCCGGCGACATTCGCCGCATCCCAGATATGGTAGGCACGGCCGAATATATCGAACTGTCACTTCCGCAACTGGAGCAAGCGGGAGCAAAGTATGTCACCTTCACCTGCAACGCCTATTCCGAAGGGGCCCTCTCGCCTAATCTCGTCGTGGGGTGGATGAACTCCGCCTATGAGATGAAACTCTCAGAAGAAGATGGTGTCGCCTACGACCCGTCGTGCGTGCAACACATGGTCCGCATCAGCGAAGACAACCTCTCCAAGGGGCTGGTGTTCGGCGTTCTCGATGTGCCAAAGCGCGAGATCATCTGGCTTGAGTTGCCCTTCACTGCCCAGACGTTGAGAGAAGCCGACAGCGCCTCTGTCGAAGCCTTGCTGCACAGACTTGAGCACAAACTCTCCGTCGGTCAACTTCTCGACATGAAAGCCAAGGCCCAGCATCTCACACCTTGCGAGGATGCAGAAAAGGCCGACCTGGCCTACACCTATGAGTGGGCGCTCAACCCGGCCGAGGTGAGCCAGCTGCTCACACCCAACGAATAGCACAGTCAACTTTCGCGACAAAACGGCCGCTGGACAGCTATGCATAGCGCAGTCTGGCCTTGGACATCAACGGGAAAAAAGCAACAAACCCATAAATAACAACTATATCCAATCATCATGACAAACAAGAAATACGGTCATTTCGACGAGGAAAACAGAGAGTATGTCATCACCGACCCTCAAACCCCATGGCCCTGGATCAACTACCTCGGCAATGAAGATTTCTTCTCGCTGATCTCAAACACCATGGGCGGCTACAGCGTCTCCAAGGATGCGAAGATGCTCCGTATCACGCGTTACCGCTACAATGATGTGCCCCGCGACACCAACGGACGTTACTACTATATCCGTCACAACGATACCGTGTTTACGCCCGGCTGGCAGCCTGTAAAGACGCCGCTTGACAAGTATGAGTGTCATCACGGCCTCGGCTACACCGAGATTTTCTCGGAAAAAGGCCCGATCGCGATGGATCTTCTCGCCTTTGTTCCGCTTCATGAGTGGATGGAAGTCAACCGTCTGAAGCTGAAAAACACCGGCGACAAGGAAGAGACCCTGGATCTGTATTCCTATGTGGAATTCTGTTTCTGGAACGCGCAGTCCGACGGAGAGAACTTCCAGCGAAACCTGTCCCTTGG
>ODAI013763270.1_pt1 | contig 20405 bp, 8 predicted proteins | sample 1539321 | NCBI WGS metagenome assembly ODAI01 (sample SAMN02144231, study PRJEB22623) | gut metagenome | biome: sheep rumen | host: Ovis aries | place: New Zealand
CCGTCCATCACCCCGAAATGTTCGGAGGTACCGCGACCGTGGGGGCCCATCACGCCGAAGCCGTGGGCGTCGTCGATCATGAAGCGGAAATTGTACTTCTTCTTCAGGGCCACGATCTGGTCCAGGATGCCCAGGGCGCCGGTCATGCCGAATACGCCCTCGGTGATCACCAGGATGCCGCCGCCCCCCTCTTCGGCCACCTTGGTGGCGCGGGCGAGGACGCGGTCGCAGTCCTCGGCGTCGTTGTGGCGGAATTTGAACTTCGCGCCGATATGGAGGCGGATGCCGTCCAGCAGGCAAGCGTGGCACTCGGCGTCATACACGATGACATCGTGCCGGCCCACGAGGGAATCAATCGTGGACAGGATGCCCTGGTAGCCGAAGTTGAACAGAAAGGCGGCCTCCTTCTTCTCGAAGTCGGCGAGCATGCGCTCGAACTTCTCGTGGAGGGCCGTCTGGCCGGTCATCATGCGGCTGCCCATCGGGTAGGCCATGCCCCAGCGGGCGGCGGCTTCCGCATCGACCTTGCGGATCTCGGGATGGTTCGCGAGGCCCAGGTAGTTGTTCAGGCTCCAGCACAGGACTTCCTTCCCGGCGAAGCGCATATGGGGACCGAGCTCGCCCTCGAGCTTAGGGAATGCAAAATAACCGTCGGCCTTTTCGCGATACTGGCCGATAGGACCACCGGTGGAACGGCGAATCTTTTCGAAAATGTCTGTCTGCATGGAAGTGATGGTTAAGGTTTTACTTTTTCACGGGATACGAGCCCCATCGCCCGGAACAGGAATTTCGGGAGGGGCTTCAGCGGGTCGCGCTTTTTCATGTCGATGTACCAGCCCAGCTTCTTGACGACCGGGACGCGGTGGGTCTCCACGAACTCGATGAGGGTGCCGTCGGGATCCTCGATGTAGGTGAAGTGGCCGGAGGCGTCGCCCATATCGAAGGTGATGCCGCCCGGGCAGCTGTCCACGGTGAAGGGATGCCCCTTGGACGCACAGAAGTCCCCGAGGGCCTGCATGCCGGTCACGTCATAGCAGATCTGGATGAAGCCGGGGTCGCCCCAGTAACGTCCTTCGAAGATCTTCCGGGGCGTGCGGTCCAGCGCCTGGACGAGTTCGATGCAGTCCGGGCCCATCAGGCCGGAGAAAGCGCCCTGACGCGGCTTGGAAAGGGTCAGGAGCACCCGGCGGTATCTTTCGTCCGCCCCCGGGAGGAGGGTCCAGTCGGCAAAGACGCCGGTCTGGTCATACACCACGGTATCGTAGCCCAGGATTTCCTGGTAGAAGGCCACGGAACGGTCCATGTCGGTCACGCCGACCACGGCGCCGGCCATACCGCCGGTCAGTTTACCTTCGTCGATGTACAGATAATCCGTCTGTACGAGCTGGAAGCAGTTGCCGTAGAGGTCCTTGACATAGAAGCAGGGGGTTCCGTCCGGAAGGGTGGAAGGTTCGCTGACCTCTTTCCACTTGGCCGATAACATCTTGTGGCAGGCCGCGACGTCCCGGCAGTTGAGCTTGGCGGCGAAAACGCCGAGGTCGCCCGTGGCGACGGTGAAGCCCACCGGCTGCGGCTTCCTTTCGGAATATTGCCAGATCTCGAATCCGCCGCCGCCCTGCAGGTTCACGGCGATGGCGGCATGGCGCTTCTGCGCCTTTCCGCCCGTATAGGGAAGCATCCGCTCCGCCACCGTATCGTCCTCCAGGATCCGGACATCCGTCCCGAAATGCTCGATAAACCAGTTCCAGGATTTCCTGAAATCGGCCGTTCCGACACCCACCTGCTGGATGCCTGAGATATTGAATCCGCGCTTTTCGTTCATCTTATGGTATATATTACAATCTTGCAAATTTAACATTTTATTTTAATAACTTTGTACATTCGAAAAAGCATATTGCCATGCACAGAATCCAAGTTTTCACCTTCACGATCCTTTTCGCCCTCCTGGCAGCCTGTACGCCCAGGAATACGGAAGCCCCTGACCCTGATTTCGCTGCCTATGTTTCCGCCTACACGGGCGGCATCGTTCCGGAAGGAACGCCCATCCGCATCGAACTGGCCGCTCCCGTGTCCATGGAGCGCCAGGTCACCGGCCTGTTCTCCTTCAAGCCCGCCCTCAAGGGGTCGGAACGCTGGTTGAGTCCGACCGTCGTGGAATTCGTTCCCGACGCCCTCCGGGAAGGGACCGTCTATGAAGGATCGTTCCAGGTGGGGAAAGTGACCGATGTCCGGGAAGCGGACTGCCAGGTCTTCCCCTTCCGGATCCAGGCAGCCCCGAAGAGCGCCACCCTCACCCTGGACGGCGTGAACATCCGGGAGGATGTCAGCCTGGAAGGCACGGTCCGCCTCAGCGTTCCGGTCCCGCAGGAAGACCTTGCCATCACGGTGGATCCGGCCGTTCCGGTCACCCTCTCCGGAGAGGGGGGACTCTACCGGTTCGCAACGGACGGGATGGCGCGCCCGGCCACCGACAAAACGGTCCAGATAAAATTGAAAGTCAAAGGGTTCCCTGAGGTGGAACCGCTCCAGGTGGTGATTCCGGCCGCCGGCGTCTTCAAGGTGATCGATGCCCGTCTTTTCCGGGAAGGGAATCCGTGCGTGGAAGTGCGGTTCAGTGAACCGCTCGCCGCATCGGCCGCCCAGGAAGGCCTCCTGGAACTCTCCGGCGCCCTCCGGCAGACGGTGGACATCCGCGACAACTGCGCCCGGATCTTCTTCGAGGCCGATGCCGCGAAGGACCTTTCCCTCCTCGTCCACCGGGGCGTCAAAAGCGCCGGCGGACAGGCCCTGGGTGAGGATTTCCGGACGGATTTCCCCGCTGCCGACCCGCTGCCTGCCGTCGAGATTCCCCTGGAAGGGAACATCCTTCCGGACGAAACCCGGCTCGTCCTCCCGTTCCGGGCCGTCAACCTTTCGGCGGTGGACCTGAGGATCATCCGGATCTACGAGAACAACGTCCTCCTGTTCCTGCAGGAGAACGACCTGGGCGGATCGACCGAACTCCGTCGCGCCGGCCGCCTGGTCTATAGCCGCCAGATTCCCCTGACGGGAGATGCCACGCGCGACCTGCACCAGTGGAACGACTACAGCATCGACCTGTCCGGCCTCTTCCGGCAGGAACCGGGCGCCATCTACCGCATCCGGCTGTCCTTCCGGCAGGAGTATTCCCTGTACGGCGGAAAGGACGCCCCGCACATGCTTCCGGTCCGCGCCGACGGCAAGCCTTCCGCGGAGGAGGAAGCCGTCTGGGATGTCCAGAACAGCTACTGGTGGGAGAACTTCCAGGACTGGAATACCTATCGGTGGGAAGACCGGAACGATCCCGGCAAGCCCTCCTACTACATGGATGCCGACCGGTTTCCGGTCGTGAACCTCCTGTCCTCCAACATCGGCCTGCTCGCCCAATACGCCGACGGGGACGCCCTCTGGGTGGCTTCGACCGACCTGCGGGATGCGGGGCCGCTGTCGGACGTTGAGCTGGAGGCCTATGATTTCCAGCTGCAGCGCATCAGCACCGGCAAGACCGACGGCCAGGGCCTGGCCCGGCTGCAAGTGGGCCGGAAGCCCTTCGTCCTCCTCGCCCGGAAAGGCCGGACCACGGGCTACCTCAGGCTCCCGGACGGCTACGAAAAATCCATGAGCCGCTTCGACGTGGGTGGACAGCAGGTCCAGAAAGGCCTCAAGGGCTTCGTCTATGGAGAACGCGGCGTCTGGCGGCCGGGAGACACCCTGCACGTGACGATGATCCTGAGCGACAAGATGCAGCGGATTCCGGAAGGCCATCCCGCCACGCTGGAGCTTTATACGCCTGAAGGTCAATTCTATACCCGGATGACGGCCAAGGGCCAGGACGGATTCTACACGTTCCCCGTCGCCACCGCCCCCGAGGATCCCACCGGCTGGTGGAATGCCTATATCAAGGTGGGCGGCTCCGCCTTCCACAAGAGTCTCCACGTGGAGACCATCAAGCCCAACCGCCTGAAGGTGAACCTGGAGCTGCCCGGCGAGATTTTGCAGGCCGGCACCCATGCGAAGGCCCGGATCTCTTCCGCCTGGCTTACGGGCATCCCGGCTTCCGGCCTCAAAGCCAGCGCCAAGATGACGTTGTCCAAGGGTCCCGCCTCCTTCCCCGGTTTCGACGGATTCGTCTTCCGCAACCCCGCATCGACCTTCGAGGCCAGCGAACACGACCTGTTCCAGACGACCCTGTCGGGCCAGGGAACGGCCGATGCCGCCTTCGACCTGCCGGCCGCCCAGGATGCGCCCGGACTGCTGCAGGCCTTCGTCGTCACGTCCGTCCTGGAAAGCGGCGGTGACGAGAGCTTCACCACCCAGACGCTCCCCTATTCCCCGTTCCCGGCCTATGTGGGCCTGAAACTTCCTTCCGACGGCGAACTGGAAACGGGCAAGGACCATACGGTCCGCGTCGCCGCCGTGGACGCGTCCGGCAAACGGCTCTCCGGCCGTGAGCTGGAATACCGCGTGTACAAACTCAATTGGAGCTGGTGGTGGGACCACGAGCCCGGCAGCCTGCAAAGCTATGTCAGCGGGCAGGGCGTCACCCCCGTCACCTCCGGCAAGCTCACCTCCGGCACGCAGGACGCCACCTTCACCGTCCATGCCGACGATGCCGACTGGGGCCGCTACCTCATCATCGTCCGGGACGTCGCCGGCGGACATGTCACCGGGCAGGACGTCGTCATCGACTGGCCTTCCTACCGCGGCCGTTCCGGACGGAAAGACCCCGACGCCGTCATCATGCTCACCTTCTCCACCGACAAGGACAGCTACCGCGCCGGCGAGAAGGCTACGGTGTATATCCCCGCCGCCCAGGGTGGGCAGGCCCTCGTTTCCCTGGAGAACGGGACCGGAGTGATCAGCCGGGAATGGGTGCGCCTGGACCCGGGCAAGGATACGCCCTACACGTTCTCCGTCACCCCCGACATGGCGCCGAATTTCTATGTCCATATCACCCTTATCCAGCCTTATCAGCTCACGGCCAACGACTTGCCGCTCCGTCTCTACGGTGTGAAACGCCTGATGGTGGAGAATCCGGGCTCGCACCTGGAACCGGTTGTCAAGGTGGCCGACACCGTCGCACCCGAGGAGACGTTCTCCATCCAGGTTTCCGAGAAATCGGGAAGGCCCATGACCTATACCCTGGCCGTCGTGGACGAAGGTCTGCTGGATCTCACCGCCTTCAGAACACCCTCTCCATGGGAGGCGATGTACCAGGTGGAAGCCCTGGGCGTCAAGACCTGGGACCTGTATGACCAAGTGGTGGGCGCCTATGCCGGACGGCTCCGTCCGATGCTTTCCATCGGCGGTGACCAGGAGAACATCGTCGCGGCCCGCAAGGACAACCGCTTCAACCCGGTCGTGAAATTCCTGGGACCGTTTACCCTGGAGCAGGGATCCCGGAAGCATGAAATACGACTGCCCATGTATGTAGGCAGTCTCCGCGTCATGGTCGTCGCCGGACATGACGGCGCCTATGGCAAGGCCGAGAAGACCGTCGCCGTCAAATCGCCGCTGATGGTCCTGAGCACGCTCCCGAGGCAGGTTTGCAGCGGGGAAAACATCGTCTTGCCGGTCAATGTCCTCGCCCTGGACGGGAAGGTCCGGGAAGCCCGGGTGACCGTGAAGACGGAAGGTCCGCTCGCGGTCGAGGGTGCCGCCTCCACCATGGTACAGCTCGGAAAGGAAGGCGATGAAGTCGTCCGCTTCGCCCTTAACGCGACCGGCGAGGGAACCGCAAAAGTCACCGTCGTCGCCGAAGGAGCCTCCCACAAGGCCCAGGAGACCGTGACCCTCCAGGTCGTCCATCCGAATCCGGAAACCGTCACCGTCCGCCAGGAAAAACTGGCGAAGGGAGGCAGCGTCTCCTTCGAGGCCGACGGCCGGTCCACCCTTTCGCTCGCCGGCTTCCCGGCCGTGGATGCGTCCGGCCTGTACCGGACCATGAAGAACTATCCGTACGACTGCACGGAACAGCTCGCGTCCCGCGGTCTGACGATGCTGCACCTGCTGCCGATGCTGTCTGAAACCGAGGCCGGCGAGGCGCGGACCCTCCTTCCGGACATCATCCGCCAGCTCTACGCCCGGCAGCGCGGCGACGGCGGCTTCGCCTACTGGAGCGGCAGCGGCCAGTCCCAGTCCTGGGCCAGTTCCATGGCCGGCCAGTTCCTCTGCGAAGCGGCTACCGCCGGCTTCGAGGTCCAGCCCTCCGTCCTGGGGAACTGGAAGCGCTACCAGGGGAACCAGAGCCAGGCCTACCGCTATGCAGGAAACGCGTATAACCAGCTGGACGAGTGCTACCGGCTCTACACGCTGGCCGTGGCCGGCGCTCCTGCCAACGCAGCCATGAACCGCCTCAAGGAAAGCGGCGGCCTGGACAGCCGGGCCGCGTGGATGCTCGCCGCCGCCTATGCCGTGAGCGGCAAGACGAAACAGGCGCAGGAACTCATGACCAAGACCGTTTCCGCGGATTACGATGCCGCTGACTTCACCTTCGGCTCCAGCCTCCGCAACCAGGCCGTCATCCTCCAGGCCTACGCCCTGACGGGCGATGTTGCCCAGGCGTTCCCGGTGGCCCTTTCCCTGGCCGGATCCATCAACGAGGGAAGCTACTCCACCCAGGAGGCCGCTTTCGCCGCCATGGCGATGGACCGTCTGTATGCCCGGGTCGGAACCCAGGCCATCCGGGCTGCCGTGAACGGGAAGGAGGTCGTGTCCGCCCAGTCCGTCCACACGGAGCCGGTCTCCGGAAAGGTGGATGTGAAGAATGAGTCGGACGGCGACCTGTTCGTCACCCTGACGACGGTTTCCCGCGTGCCGGCCGGCGTCACGGTTCCCGCCGAAGCGAACGGCCTGAAGGTCTCCGTGTCCTGGAAGGATGCCGCCGGAAAGGATCTGCGCGTGACTTCCATCCCGCAGGGAACGGAATTCACGGCCGTCGTGAAAGTAAGCAACCCCACTCCGACCGACTACCGTTTCCTGGCGCTGAGCGAACGGATTCCGTCCGGCTGGGAAATCCTCAACCAGCGGATGCGGGGCGGCTCGGACGAGAGCGAGGCGGACTACACCGACATCCGCGACGATCGCTGCAACTGGTTCTTCGACCTGCCGCATGGAGCGTCCAAGACCTTCACGCTGCGCCTGAGGGCCGCCTACGAGGGTTCGTACACGCTGCCGGCCGTCACCTGCTCGGCCCTGTATGACCCGCAGGTGGCCGCCAACACGGCGTCCATGACCACCGCCGTCACCCGATGAGCCGGCGGAAGGCCATTCTGCTGATTCTTCTCGAGGTCCTTTTCGCAGGCTGGATCTGCTGCCTGCCAAGGGACCTTTTCAAAGGTACGCCCTACGCGACGGTCGTCACCGACCGCGGCGGCGAACTGCTGGGGGCCCGCATCGCGGCGGACGGGCAGTGGCGGTTCCCGCCCTGCGATACCGTTCCCGAACGATACGCCACGGCCCTCATCCAGTTCGAAGACAGGCATTTCCGGTGGCATCCGGGCGTGGATCCCCTGGCGCTCGTCCGAGCGCTCTGGAGCAACCTCCGCCAGGGGCACGTCGTGAGCGGGGGCAGTACGATCACGATGCAGGTGGTCCGGATGTCCCGGGGGAAGGAAAGGACACTCTGGCAGAAAGGGGCGGAAGCCGTCCTGGCCACCCGCCTGGAAGCCCGGCTGTCCAAGGATGAGATCCTGGCCCTGTATGCCTCCCATGCGCCTTTCGGGGGAAACGTCGTGGGCCTGGATGCCGCCGCCTGGCGATACTTTGGCCGGCCGGCCGACGAACTGTCCTGGGCGGAATCCGCCACCCTCGCCGTCCTCCCCAACGCTCCCTCGTCCATTCATCCGGGCAAGGGCCGCGACCGGCTGCTGGAGAAACGGAACCGCCTGCTGGAACGGCTCCACAAAAAGGGGATCATCGACACCTCCACGCTGGAAGGGGCCCTGGAAGAACCGCTTCCGGATGCGCCTTATCCCCTGCCGAACCTGGCGAGACAATATGTTGCGGTTCAGCCGCCCGGCGTGGAAACGCGAACCGGCATCGACATCGACCTGCAACGGCAGGGGGAGGATGCGACGTCGCGCTGGTCGGATGAACTGGCCCTCGGGGGCATCGCGGACCTCGCGGCCGTCATCCTGGACATCCGCACGGGAGAAACGATCGCCTATGTGGGGAATGCTTCGCCGCAGCGCACCCGACCCGGATCGGAAGTGGACATTGCCGCCGCTCCGCGCAGCACAGGCAGCATCCTCAAGCCCTTCCTGTACTGTGCCGCGCTGCAGGAGGGAACCATCCTCCCCCGGACGCTGCTCAAGGACACCCCGGTGAACCTGAACGGTTTCGCCCCGCAAAACTTCGACCTGCAGTTCCATGGCGCCGTCCCGGCGGCCGAGGCCCTGGCCCGCTCGCTGAATGTCCCGGCCGTGCATCTGCTGCGTGCCTACGGCGCCCCGCGGCTCCTGGAGATCCTGCGCGAAGCCGGGCTCTCCACCCTGGACCGAAGCGCCTCGGACTATGGGCTTTCCCTCATCCTGGGCGGAGGCGAAGGGACGCTCTCCGACATTACCGGTGCCTATTCCGGCATGGTCCGCCGCTATGAAGGCCTCCCCTCCGAATCCCCTTTCAAGGACCGGATCGCCCTCTGGTACACGTTCGAAGCGCTGAAGGAAGTGAACCGTCCCGATGAAATCGACTGGAAACTCATCCGGTCCGTCCGGAAAGCCGCCTGGAAAACCGGAACGAGCTACGGCTACCGGGACGCCTGGGCGGTGGGCGTGACACCGGACTATGCCATCGGGGTCTGGTGCGGCAATGCCGACGGCCATGGTGTCGCCGGCATGACCGGTGCGAAGACGGCCGGTCCCGTCCTCTTCGACCTCCTGAACCTCCTGCCGCCCTCCGCCGACTGGTTCGAAGAGCCCTTGGAGGGGGGCGTCTATCTGGACGTCTGCCCGGCCTCCGGCATGCTCCGAAGCCCGGATTGTCCTGATTCTGAGCGGATATTACTCCCCGAACGGGCTTCCGACAGCGACATCTGCCCTTACCACAAGGGCGGTTCTTTCCAGCTCCCGCCCGCCATGGAATGGTACTACAAGACGTATCATCCGGAATACCGGGTCCGGCCGTCCGGGAACGATGCCCCGCTGGATTTCCTCTATCCCGAATCCGGAAGCATCCTGACGCACCCGCGCCAGCTGGACGGAACGGTTCCCGGAGCCGTGTTCCAGGCCGTCCACCGCGATCCGGCGGCCGTTCTCTATTGGCATCTGGACCAAGAATACCTGGGGGAAACGCACCTGATCCACCAGATGCGGCTGTCCCCGCCCCCCGGAAAACATACCGTCACCGTGGTGGACGGTGACGGCAATACGGTTTCTGTCGGATTTACGGTAGCGGCTACTTCCCCGTCAGGAGATTCATGATCTTCCGCCCCACCTCGTCATTGCCCTGGCAGCCCATGAAATCCTGGGCGTGCGGGCCGTAGGCGAAAATCGGCACGGGAATGGCCGTGTGCCAGGTGGAGACGTAGGTTCCGGAGACCTTGCCCTCGGCGGGATTGCCGTCGGCGATGGACAGCGCGCCGGTCTCATGGTCGGCGGAGATGATGACGAGCGTGTTGCCGTCCTCATCGGCGAACCTGATGGCCTCGGCGATGGCCTTGTCAAAGTCCAGCATTTCCTTGACCATGCTCTCGAACTGGTTGGCGTGGGCCGCCTTGTCGATGCGGGCGCCTTCCACCATCAGGAAGAATCCGCGCTTGCGGGCGGAATGGTCCTTGAGGAAGTCCATCGCATAGCGGGTGCTCTTCGGCAGGAAATCCGTGCGGCCGTCCACGATGTAGCCGGCTTCCACCTTGGTGGGGAGATAGCCCAGACGGCTGGCCTTCGCATACGCGGGGTCATTCAGGTTATCGACGACGGTAAAAGATTCTTTCACAGCTTTCTGCGTGGCCTCGGGACGCTTCTCGAAGCGCTCCTTGTCCCCGGCGGCGAAGAAAATGAGCTCGCTCGCCGGGAGGTCCGCCCAGATCTCGTCCGCCATGCCGCGGTTGGGCTGGTGGGCGAAGAAAGAGGCCGGCGTGGCGCCGTCCAGGGCATCCGTACTCACGACACCGGAAACGACGCCCTTCTTGGCGACAACCTCCGGGATGTTCGGGGCCGGGTTTTTCTCCTGGTCCACCCCTACGGCATAGTTATAGGTCTTGATACCACAGGCATAGGCGGTGCCGGAAGCGGAGGAATCCGTCGTGAAATCCGTCGCGGAACGCGTGGTCACAAAGCCCATGTGCTTGAGGTTCATGACCGTGAGTTCATGGTTATTGGCGAAGTAACCGGAGGCGATCTGCGCAAGGCCGGTGCCGTCACCGATCATCAGGATGATGTTCAAGGGTTTCTTCTTTGCCCCGTCGGACTTGAAGGTAGGCTGGTACGAACCCTGCCTGGGCACGTCTTCGATGGAACCTTTTACGATTTCCTGCGCGCCGAGGGGCATCATGACCGCCAGGGCGAGGGTAAGGAGAAGGGTTTTTTTCATATCGGGTTTTAGTATGGTAACATACAAAGATAGGCATTATTTACCTTCGTTACAAACTTTCCACCGAGAGCACGCCGTGATAGGCGTCGTTGGCCCGGTAGTGGGGAGCATAGAGGGATTCGACGGTCAGGACGGGGGCGGTGAAGGTGCCGGCCTGGGTGACGAAGAACTCCTCGGTGAGGGTGGTGTTCTCCTCCGGGAAGGAGTCGAAGTAGTATTCGGTGCGGTCGGCCTTCACGTTGCGGTAGCCCTGCGGGGTGAAGGTGAGCCGGCGGCGGTTCCACCAGCCCCAGCCAGTGTGTCCGGAGAGCTGGTCCACGGGACGGAGGGCGGCCTCGCGGAAGGCATCGACCCGCACGAAACTGCGGTTCTCGGCGTTCCAGATGCGGTATTCGGCGATGATCTTGTCCCCGACGGCGACCGGAGTTCCGGGACGGATTTCCTCCCGGACCGTTACGACATCGTTCTTTCCCGAACGATCGTCATACAGTTTCTCTTCGCTCTTTTCGCGGAAGAACCTGCGCTCGATGGTAAAGCCGTTGCCGGCGGCCTTGATGCCGGAGAAGGGCTTCTCATAGGTGGCGGTGAGGGCGACGACCGAGGTGGCGAGCACCTCGTCGGAACCGTCCAGGACGGCCGTGATGGCGTCCACGAAGGCCGGGCTCTCGTCCCACTTCTGCGTTTCCTTCTGGAGCATGAGCCAGAGCCGGATTCCGTCGGAAATCTGCGGAGCGTAAGGCTGCATCAGGCCGCAGAGGAGGGCGTGGGCGTCGGCCTCGGTTTCGAGCAGGCCGCGCCACGGCATGACAGCGTTCGGATAGTACCACCCGCCGTCACAATGCTCCACGGCATATTCCTTCAGGGAGGCGATGTCGGCCTTGAGGGAGGATTCCATCCGGGACCGGGCGGCAAGCTTCACGCCCCAGGCCTTGGCAAGGGCGATCCCTTCCGAAGAGCCGGACAGGTTCAGCAATGTCTGGACGCGGCGGGCCTTGGCCATGATCTGGCCCTGCAGGCCGCGGCCGTCCTTGGCGGACGGGACGAGATAGCCCTTGACGTACTTCTGGAACTCGGCGAAGCGTTTCTTTCCCTCCGAAGTCACGGGTTTCACCTCGAACGGGACGGTCGGGTACAGGGAACGGACGAACAGGTACTGCGCATCGGTCAGGTAGCCGCACCAATAGGGCATTTCTGCCGCGAAGTGCTTGTCGTCCAGGAACTTCACGGAAGAACTCAGATCGGGGATCTCGAAACCGTGGTCGCGAAGCTTCGCAAAGCGCGACAGGACCGTGGCCGTCATGATGGCCGACGAGGTCATCCCCTCGAACCAGCCGAATCCGCCGTCGGCGTTGCGGCAGGCAAGGACCTTTTCTAGAAGGGCCTGAGATTCCTTCGCTTGTATTAGCATCCGGACGTAGTAGGCCTCGGAGAGGGAGAGGACATCCTTGCCGGCAGGTTCCACCTTGGAAGGGATGGCGGCCTTGACCAGGTCCAGGAGCGTCGTTTCTGTCAAGGAGGCCTCGGAGGCGGGAACATTGACAAAGCGGCCGCGCAGTTCCGCGAGGAGGGTTTCCCGGCTCATGCCGGAGCGGAGGACGGCGGAATGGGCCTCGGTCAAGGTCTGGACGGGCTTTTTCACCGGAACGGGCAGGAACACGCCGTCGGAGAACTCGTCCGCCGCAAAGACGGCCTTGAAGCCCAAGGTTTCCACACCGGGCACCCGGACCGGGAAGCGGTGGCTTTCCGTGCCGCCTGCCGGAACGGTGAGCGCGACACGCTGGACCGAAACCGGCTCCACGCCTTCCCAGGACGAACCCGGATACGTATAAAGGTACAGGGTCCCGGAAACCGGCTTGTCCGTATTGCTGGAAACGGAAGCGGCCATCTCATAGGTATCCCCCACATACAGGAATTGGGGTTCCACGACGGCCACCTTCACGGGCACGCTCACAACCATTTCTTCCCGGACATACGCGTTCCGCATGCCCTTGTCATGGGCATAGACCGCCACGTAATAAGTGGACAGCTTGTCGGAGGTCTTGAAGGTGAAGGACAGGTCGCCGGCCGCATCGGAAACCAGGTGCGGCTGGAAGGTGAGGGCCGTCTCGAACTTGGAACGGATGGGCGCGTCTTCCCCGCCGTCGAAGCCGGGCTTCTGTTCCACCATCTGGAAAGCGACGGCCTCTTCCTCGACGGCATCGGCCATGGCTGCATTGGCGGTGGACCGCGTCATCATCTTCATGTCCCTTGCTGCGCCCAGGGCCATCGGGGCGGATTCATTGTACACCAGGTCGTCGGCATACGGGTCGTCCCCGTTCACCCGGCCGCAGACGGCGTCCACGGAGACATACGGAACGCTGAACTCCCGCAGCGTCACAATCGGCCAGGAGTTCGGAGCGATGGCGTCGATGCTCTTGTCATAGACCGCCGCCAGAGCCTCCACACCCGGATCCGTTTTCAGGGAAAGCGTGCAGGTCGCTCCCGGGAAAGCTTTGTCCGAGAATCGGTGGAAGGCAAGCGGGAGGGCCAGGCGGGGGCGTGCGCGGGAATACTCCTTGTCAAAGGTGACCGCCTCGCCCCGCTTGAAATAGAATACCTGGAGCCGGACGGCATCGGGCCACTCGGGCTTGTAGTCCAGGTCGATATCCAACAGGGAACCGTCTTTCGCACGTTCCCCCTTGAGGATGACCTTCCGGCTTTCCAGGACGGTGCGGTCCTTTCCGAAAAGGGTGACGATGGCGTATTCGGCCCCGTCGGCCGTTCCCATCGTCAGGTGGATTTTCTCCCCCATCGCCACATCCTTCGGACCGGTCAGGAAAACCCGGCGGACCGGGGCGTCCAGCACCCGGGAGCCCGGGGTAAGCTTCAGAATCTTACAGTCAGCGTCGTCCCGGGCACCCCTTTCGGCCGCCTCGGCATGGAGGGAGTACAGGCCGTCCGGAATCCCCTTCAGGTCGATGGCGACCACTTCACCGGAAGCGGCCGTTCCTTTGCGGACGAGCGTACTGTCCTCGGCATAAAGCATATAGCGCAGCGGGACATCAATCTTGTTGCCGTCGCTGTTGTTCACCTCCATCCGGATGCGGGCGACATCTTCCGTCGCGATATATTTGGCCGGCTCCGGACGCCAGCGCCCGCCGATGAAGCGGGTCGGACGGTAGGCGTCCTTTTCCTCCATCGTCACGAATTCGCCCTCGGCGTCATTTTCCATGGACAGGGACACCGAAATATCGTCGCTCACATACACGCCGGCGCCGAATTCCTGCATTTCGCCGGTGGCATCGGTCACGGTGACGCCGATGCTGTACCAGCCGGTTTCCTCCGCCTTGAAGGAGAAGGTGAAAGTGCCGTCGGCTGCCGGGGTAACCGTATCCTCGAGCACCACGCTTCCCCACCGGTCCACTTTCACGGCCAGGGAGGCGCCGGTCAGGCCATGGCCGGAATAGCTCCTCACCTTTCCGGACACCACCACTTCGTCACCCTTCAGGTACAGCTTGTCATTCTTGTCGAAGGACAGGGAGAATGTGGGCAGGACGAACTCGTCCACCCGGAAGTCGTCCGTGGCGAGGTGCTTCTTCCCAGAAGTCACCTGGATATTGAAGTATCCGTTCTTCTCCCCCTTCGGGAGGGTGAAGGAGCCGGATACGGAACCATAGGCATTGGTTTTCAGCTTCAGACGCTCGATGGCCTTGCCCTCGGTATTGAACAGGGACACCTGCACGTCCCGGTCCGGGACGACGGACACCTTGTCCACGAGATTCCCCTGATACACCACGGCCTTGAACTGAAGGACGTCACCGGGGTTGTAAGCGCCGCGGTCCTTATAGATATTGCAGTACAGGCCGTCGTCATGGTCATACCGGTCGGAATCCGAACCGTAGGCATGGACCGAGACCTTCTGGCTGGCGCGGAGGTTCTTCCCGGAGCCCGTCTCGGCGGAGAGGGCGTAATAGACATTCCGGTTCCGGGCAATGGTCTCGCGGAATTTTGCAGGCAGGAGCGTGAACCCGTCCAGGCGGACGGTCTCGCTCAGGACCTGCGTATCTCCTTTCCAGAGAATCAGTTTCACCTTGTCCAGGGGCTTGCCGGAAATATAGTCGGCCACATAGGCGGTGTAGCCCTTGTTTTCACGGCGGGTTGCCAGGGAAAGCGTGTGCTGGTTGTAATAAGCCGATGCGTTGGTTTTCCCGTTCACGGCTTCCACGGAATAGGAGCCGTCACCGAGTTCCGGGAGTGCGACCCGGACGGTATCCATCACATAGAAACTGCCGGCGGGATTGGTAAGATTCCAGGTCTTGAGGGGTTTCTTGTCCTGCCGGAGCGTCAGGGTGGCCTTGTCCAGGTTCCGGAAGGTCACCACCGCGTCCCTGCCCAGGACCCTGATGCCCAGGGACTTGGAGGTCAATGCCTTCGCGAGGCCTTTCACCTGCTCGCAGCCCTTGACGACTTTCGCGTTGTCACCGCGGAAAGCGGCGCGTTCTTTCTCATAGTCCTGGCACTGGCGGTAAAGGGCCTGGAAAGCGGCCTGCCCGGCCTTTTCCTCGTTCAGCCGGTCGAACTCCATCCGGAGAAGGTCCTGTCTGGGCCAGAGGGCGACGGCCTGCCCGGCATAATCCTTCACCACCTTCTCCATGGCCTGCTTGCGCAGGGGTCTCGAACTGATCCGGGATGCCTTGTAATAAGCCAGATAACCCGCTCCGGGATGCCGTCCGGCCACTTCCTGTCCCAGGGCCTGGCAGATCTCGTCCTTTTCCGCATCGTCCCAGTAACGGTTTCCGACCAGTTCCCACAGGACATACTCATAATCGGTGGCGACAAAGTCTTTCATGGCCCCGCCCATCAGATTTCCGATATTCCGATACAAGGACGGATGGTGCCCGGTGCGGAAGGCATCGGCCCGGGGCTTCACATAGGCCCAGCGGGCATCCGTGGGTTCGCCGCCGTAATCCCCCATCCAGAGGAAGGTGACCATGGGCTCGGCGAAGTCTTCCACCTCCTTCCGAAGGTTCGTGCGCAGTTCCTCGCGCTTTTTCCAGTCCCGGCGCTGCACCGTCTCCACATACTTCGTGGCGGCGTCATAAAAGTCCGCCGGAAGGTGCTGTTTCTGCGCCTGGGTCTTGATCTGGGCAAGGATCTCCGCCTCCGTCTGGGGGCGGTCGGCCTTTACGGCCGCATCATACTGTTTCCACAGGGCGGTCAGTACATGGCCGTCCGGGTCCGCGGCAGGATTGGCATTCATCATAGGGGCAATCAACAAGGAAACGACGGCCGCAAGGGCTGTCCGGAAATATCTTTTCATATACAAACGTTTCTACAGTCCCTCCCGTTCAACAACTGTACCACAGACGCCGTACTACCGGAACAGGGGCAGGGCCTCGGCGACGACGAAAGCGGAGCCGCCGATAAATACGAGCGGGCGGACGGGTTTGGAGCCGGGGCGGTCGGTGGGGGCGGACAGGGTCTGGGAGAGTTGGAGGGCCATCTGGACGGCCTGGCGGACGGATCCGGCGGTGAAGGCGCGGACGGGCGGGGTGCCGGGACCGGCGTGACGGGCCGTCCGGGCATAGGCCGTATAGCGTTGCAGGACAGCGTCGGCCGGGAGGGCCCGGGGCGTGTCGGGAGCGGCGAAGATATAGGTGGCGTCGGCCGGCATGAGCGGCAGGATCCCGTCCAGGTCCTTGTCGGCCATCACGCCATAGACGATGATGAGCGAAGAGCAGCGGCCTTCCTCCACATAACGTTTCAACTGGGAGAAGTTGCAGGCGAGCGCCTGGGGATTGTGGCCGATGTCCGCGATGACGAAGGGAAGGTCGGAAAGCCGTTCCCAGCGGCCCCGGAAGCCGGTTCGGCGGGCGGCATGGGCCAGTCCGTCCACCACGGCCTGCGTGTCGGAAAGGGCCTTGAAGCCCGGGATTTCCTTCAGGATGTCGATGGATGCGAGCACCGTCCGGAGGTTCTTCTCCTGCACGTCGGCCTGCAGGTCCATCTTCCGGAGGATCTCCTGCCGACGGTTCCACAGCGTCGGGCGCACCCGGTCGGCATAGGTCAGCGGGCACACCATCCAGGCATGATCGTCAAAGACCGGATCCGTCTCGGCATTGCTTTCCCCGACCACCGCAGGGACCCCGGGCTTGAAAATGCCGGCCTTCTCCCCCGCGATCGCCTCCAGGGTATCCCCCAGCAGGGCGCAGTGGTCCAGGCCGATGGTCGTGACCACCGACAGTTCCGGCTGCAGCACGTTCGTGGAATCCAGCCGTCCCCCGAGACCCACCTCGATGACCGCCGCGTCCACCCCCTCATCGGCAAACCACTTGAACGCCAGCCCCGTCGTAATCTCGAAGAACGACAGCTCCTGCTCCTCGAAATACGGCTTCCACTGCGTCAAAAAATCAAATACGTACTGCTTAGAGATAAGGCCGTACGCAGTATCCGGGGCAGTGGGGGTTTCCGGAGCATATGCCCGTATTGGGTCGCGAAGCGACGCGGAGGAAACCCCCACTGCCCCGGATACGATCCTCGCCCTTTCCCGGAAATCCAGCAGATGCGGAGAGGTATAGAGTCCGACCCGCAAACCACAGGAGGAAAGAGCCGATGCCAGCAGGGAGGAGACGGAACCCTTGCCGTTGGTGCCGGCGATATGGACGGACTTGAACGCACGTTCCGGATGGCCGAGGGCGGCGCAGAAAGCCTCCATGCGCTCCAGGCCCGGTTTGTATGCCGTGCCGAAGCCGGCCTTCTGGACCGACGGGAAACGCACGAATATGTCCTCCAACAGCTGCCCGTAGGCTCGCTCCGAAAATTCCATCCTGGTGAATTTTTTGATTTCATCACAAATTTACCTATTTTTGGACAGAAATAAAAACGGATCCATGGCCGACAAAGCCCCCAACTTATACGACAGCTTCATCATCGACGGTCTCCAGCAGTCACTTACGCCTGCCGGTCTGCTGCAGGAATGCACCCTGCTCGGTGCCCTTCCGCCAACGGCCGCCGGCGAAACGGTCGCCGACGAAACCGTGGACATCGCCCCCACTCCCTTCGATTTCAAGGACGGGGAAATCGATGCCTATGCCGATGCCGTCGCCGCCCTGCCCCGTCCGCCGTTTCCCCTGCCGTTTGCCGGTCCCCTGACCAAGGCACGCGTGGCGAAATCGCTCCTGGACGCGGTCTGGATGGGCGGTCATTTCCGGCTCGGGGACCTCACGCTGAAGGCCGACTGGCGGTGGAACCTCGGGACGATCGGCAACGGAGCCGCCTTCTATGCCTCGGTGGAGGCCGCCGCCGAATACATCGACGCATTGGGAATCAGGATGTCCGAAATCAAGACCTCCTGCGGTCCCTGTTCCGTCTCTTTCAAGGCCACGACGACCGCGGAAGAAGATGCGCCGGACGAGGAGGAAAGCCTCATCCGGGAATTCCCTTTCCGCACGGCCAATCCCCGCATCTCCCGCCGCCGGCGCTGTCCGGCGACCATCCAGGGCGAGGCCTCGGACTGGCTCATCTACATTCCCCTGGACACCTGTGACTACCGGCTGGGCGGGTCCCTGCTGGCCGCTGCGACGGGCGCCCGGAGAGGAACGGCCCCGGACGTGGGGGACGCGGACTATTTCATCGACGGATACGAAGTCATCCGGGAGCTGGTGGAGGACGGCATTGTCAAGGCCGGCGCCACGGTCCTCGAAGGCGGCCTGATGACGGCCCTGCGGGGAATGGCCGCCACCCATGGCGCCGAGATCTCCGTCAACGACATCTGCCGTGCCTGCGGCGGGGAGCTCCAGGTCCGCGTACTGTTCGGCGAAGTCCCGGGCGTCGTGATCCAGATCGCCGACATCGACTACGACTATGTGGACGCCGAACTGCTCCTGCAGGACATCGCCTACTATCCCCTGGGGCATCCCGTCCCTTCCACCCCGGGCATTTCCGTCCTTTCCGGCGGCAACAGCATCACCGGCATCCTCGAATCCCTCATGAATTCCCTGGAAGGGGAAGATTGACAATAGTTTACGAACATGGCAAAGATTTTCGTCCTCGACACCAACATCATCCTCCACGATTACCACTGCATCCGGCATTTCCAGGAAAACGACCTGGTGATCCCCATCGCCGTCATCGAGGAGCTGGACAAGTTCAAGAAAGGGAACGATGCGCTCTCCTTCAACGCCCGCGCCTTCATGCGGGAGCTGAACAAGCTCACCGACAAAAAGGAATTCGGTCCGGAAGGAATCGCCCTCGGGAAACGGCTCGGCCGGCTCAAGATCGAGCCCAACCACCCTTTTTCGCCCGAGTTCGCGGACCTTTTCAAGGATGACACGCAGGACCACCGGATCTTGTCCACGGCCATGTGGGTGCGGGATACCCATCCGGATCGTTTCGTTGCGCTCGTCACCAAGGATATCAACCTGAGGCTCAAGGCGAAAGCCGCCGGCATGGTGGCTCAGGACTACATGACCGGCCGGGTAAAGGACGAGATCCTCTACGACCTGGAGAAAGAGGTCATGACAGTGGATGCGGACCCGATGGTGGTCCAGCAGCTCGCCTATGGGCAGGACAACAGCATCGAGTGGAAGGAAGTGGCCCAGAAGGAGCCCAAGGCCAACCAGCTGTTCAAGTTCGACCTGGGCGGCACGACGGTCTGCGCCCGCTACGACACGGACCGGGACCGGATCGTCCTCGTACGGACGAAGGAGGCCTACGGCATCCGCCCCTTGAACGACGAACAGCGTTTCGCCCTGGACGCCTGCCTGAATCCCGACATTCCGCTGGTCTCCCTGACCGGCGGGGCCGGTACCGGCAAGACCCTCATCGCCCTGGCGGCAGCCCTGGAACAGGAAAAGGACTTCGACCAGATCATCCTGAGCCGGCCCACCGTCGTGCTCGGCGGGCAGGACATCGGCTTCCTCCCCGGCGACCAGAAGAGCAAGATGAGTCCGTACATCCAGCCGCTCATGGACAACCTGGACGTGATCAAACGCTGCTTCCGGCCCGGGTCCAAGCAGGCCCTCCGGATCGAGTCCATGCTCAAGGACGAGAAACTCCTCATCTCTCCCCTCGCCTACATCCGCGGCCGCTCCCTCGGGAAAGTGTTCTTCATTGTCGATGAAGCCCAGAACCTCACCCCGCACGAGGTCAAGACCATCATCACCCGCGCCGGCGAAGGGACGAAGATGGTGTTCACGGGCGATATTTTCCAGATCGACCAGCCCTATCTGGACCAGTGGTCCAACGGCCTCACCCACCTCGGGGAGAAGATGAACGGACAGCGTCTGTTCCAGCATGTCTTCCTTCGGAAGGGCGAGCGCTCGGAGCTTTCCGAGATCGCCGCGAAGCTTTTGTAAGGCCCGCCTACATATTTTATTGGTTTTTCCGCAGATTTTATTGTAAATTTGCGGGATTGTTTCGTTACGAAAATAAATTTATTCAATAACTAATCAAAGACGTACAATGGAAGAAATCAAGAAAAGAGTCTATCGTTTCGGTGGAAAGACCGCTGAAGGCGACGGCAAGATGCGCGAGCTCCTCGGCGGCAAGGGTGCGAACCTCGCCGAAATGAACCTCCTCGGCATGCCGGTTCCCGCCGGCTTCACGATTACGACGGAATGCTGCACCGAGTACTACCGTCTCGGTGGCGGATATACCCCGGAACTCAAGGCGGAGGTCGCTGCCGCCCTCGAGGCCACGGAAAAGATCAGGGGCAAGAAGTTCGGCGACGCAAAGGCCCCGCTCCTCGTGAGCTGCCGCTCCGGCGCCCGTTCCTCCATGCCGGGCATGATGGACACCATCCTCAACATCGGTCTGTGCTCCAAGACTATCCCGGGCCTCATCGAGAAGACCCAGAACCCCCGTTTCGTCTATGA
>ODAI013103934.1_pt1 | contig 20398 bp, 19 predicted proteins | sample 1539321 | NCBI WGS metagenome assembly ODAI01 (sample SAMN02144231, study PRJEB22623) | gut metagenome | biome: sheep rumen | host: Ovis aries | place: New Zealand
AGGGTCCAGCCCTTCGTATCAATCATTTTCCAGGCTTGCAGCAGCAGGTCGAAGCCTTTCTGATGCGTGTATCTTCCCACCGCGAGCAGGGTGTGACTATCCAGCGACGCAGGCTCGGGCAAGGTGAAGGGCCTGGGGTTGGGAATGACCCGCAGATTCGGGCGCTGCGGCCAGTAGCCCTTGTCCTCTTCGGTCAGGACGACGAAGCGGTCGTATCGGGCCGCCAACTTCTCATCCTGCCGGCTGCGGAAACGGTCGATCAGGGCCCAGAGTCCGCGGCGGCCATACTGGAGGCGCTTGAAGCGGGAAAAATGGATCTCCAATACTTTGCGGCTGCCGTCGTGCATCCGGGGCAGCAGGTTCACCTCGTTGCAGAACATCGAGATTGTGATGACGGGGCGGATCTCCGAAAGCTTGGCCGCCAGCGCGCGGCGATGCCGCCGCTGCTTGGCCGGGTAGTGCAGCAGTTTGTCCAGCAGCGAACCGCCATTGTTGCTTTCATAGTTGATGCCCAGATCAAACTTCGCAATCCGCGGGTCCAGCGGGAACGCATCCGGCCGCCCCAGCTGGTCGCTCGTCAGGATCGTCACCGCGTAGCCGTGCGCCGCGAGCCAGTTCGCCTTGTCGGCCAGCACCCGCTCCATCCCGGCCGCCCGGTAGAATCCGTTGATGCAGTAAACGAGTTTCAAGACTGACTTGCAGGAGTTTCTACTGTAGCCTGGTCAAAGTCGCCGTCGATGCAGAAGAGCAGGGCATCAATCAGGAAGATGTCGGTCGTTACTTTGGACCATATAATGAATGTGGTGGCGACAAGCAGGAGGGCAGCGATGGTGAAATTCCGGAATTTGCTGATGAGAGACAGGTGGTTGAAGATGTAATAGACCGAATAAATGAACAAGCCGATGAGACCGCAATAAAGAATGTAATTGCAGTAACCGATGTCCGACCCGGTTTCGTAAACGCCCATTCTGCCTTCTCCGAGCCACCAGCCGTGCGTTGTTGTGGGCCAGACCCACATGGTTTGCAGGATATCTGTGGAGCTTGTCCGGAACTCGCCGGTTTCGATCCAGTTGAAAAAGCCTTCAAAGCCAAAACGCAAATCTTCGTGAAAAACGTTGCTGGTATTGTATAAATAGGTGCTGATGCCGACGGCTGCACCGACTATAACCAGAATAAGGAGCGTAAAGCTGATCTGGAGTCTTGAGACGTATCCGCCTCTTTGTACACGCAGATTGACCAGCAGGATATAGGCAAGTCCCAAACCGGTCCCGACAATCGTCGTTCGGGAGATCATGCATCCGATGATGGTAATGACCAGAAAAGAGACCAGAAGCAGGGAAGACTGCCCAATGCTTTGTCGTACGCGGGTTTCCTTCGCAAGCTGATGGGCAATCAACACTTGGACGACAGAGAAGCGAACGCCGGATGGATCCAGTCCACAACCGATGCCATACAGACGTCCGATTTCATCCATGAAGTCATAAGCCATCAGGAAGACTGATTTGACGAGACTCTTGAATCCGGGAAAATTGTCGATCAAAAGTGCGAGAGCACATTGTGTTACGCAAACCAGGGCCAGCAGTCGGGTGATCAACATCAGGTCGACCCGTTTATGCATCAAGCGCAGCAGCGCATAGACGCCATAGGCTCCACCCAGCCAGGTCCCGAATGAGGCAAAATAGGTTACGAACTCCCGGTTGTACGTTGCGTTGATTGTAATGGCAATATAGCACCACAGGGAAAACAGGACGGCCAGAAAAGCAGAGATGATGACCCGACGTGAAAGCTGAGGCTGTAGATTACGAATGCTGTTGAGCAGAAAAGCGATGACTCCGATGACGGCCAGAATCATCTTGGAATTGGAGATGGGGAAGATGTTCAGCGTGAAGTCGAAGAAATAGGCATCGACCACAATGACGCTCAGAATCCCGATCAGGAACTTTTTCATAGGCTATCGGAAGAGGATCCCGTAAACAAATTTATAGACCAGAAAGTAGTAGAGCCGGACGCCTGTCCATCTGCGACGGGCGGCCATCCCCTGCAAGAGCCGGATCCTCAGTGGCAGACTCTTCCCGCGTGCAGCGAAAGCATTGGCCTCAGGAAACCAGTGGTACCAGGTTTCGTAGTTGTTGCGGTCGGGGCTGATCAGGAGTGGACGTTTCAAGAACAATTGCAGTTGCGGGATGCGCGGATCCAATTCTGTCGAATAGGCAGAACCGTGGATGGCGGCGACGGCTTCCTGAAAGTTCGTCGTGATCTCCGCACGCCGGACTTCGCTGAACTGGCGACTGATAGAGCTGGTGCTGAGGGCATTGTAACGATAAAACGGGTTGTGCAGCTGCGCAACTTTGTTGGCAGAGCAGAAGGCTTTGATCATAAACTGCATATCCTCGCCCATATTGGCACCGTCCACGAAGCGGATCCGCTTTGTTTCGATGAGGTTGCGCCGGACCATAAACAACCATAGGTTCCAGCGCATGGTCCCCTCCATCAGATTCATCAGTGCTTCGAGGGGCGTGACATAGTCTGACTGACGCATGTGACGTCCATTCTTCTCAAATCCGAGCGTCCAGTCCCAGCCGACAATGTCTACCCCTTCCGTTGCGGCGTTTGCCGCTTTTCCCAACGCCTCGGGATCCAACAGATCGTCAGCATCGGCAAAGCTAATCCATCCCCCCCTGGCAGCATCCATTCCTCGGTTGCGGGCGGCTGCGACACCCCGATTCGTCGCTTGCCGGAGAATTTGAACGGGAAGGCCGCTTCCGGCGGCAAACTGCTCCATCACCGCAGCGGATCCGTCTGTGCTGGCATCGTCGATGAAGACCACTTCAAAGTCGCGGAACGACTGGGCTGCGACGCTCTGAAGCAGGCTCGGAAGTGTCGATGCCGCATTGTAAACGGGTATGATGAGGCTGATTTTCATCGCTTGGACAAAGATACGATCTTTTCGATGAATGCCCAGTCGCGACTGTTGAATTTTCGCGCAAAGAGAGCTGGTGAAGCTTGCAGCTCTTCGAAATCAGCGTCTGACCAGTCAATGAGTGCCCATCGGGCATTATCGGGCTTCCTGCGCCATCCAATAGCCCGCATACAACCGAGCGCGTCATCCTCCGTATTGAAAATATTCGCCCGAAAAGGTGACATCCAGCAGAGCGTCTGCATCACACATTCATCGGGGACGAACGTGTGCCGGAAAGCTTTCTCAACCCAGGCTTTTTTCGCCAATAGGTATTGTACCAGAGATTCGGTAATGCTCACCCACTGGGAGCCCTTTTTGAATTCGACGTTCCGATTCCGTTTGATTCCAAGCAATTCCTGGCACAGGATTCCCGCTGCACGAACCAAGCCGAAGAAATCGCGCTTCCGGCCGAAATGTTCAGAGAAGAGATGCCAGCGTTGCGTGCGCCGCACAAGCTCCGGTGTCATCTGGTTCAAGGTATAGCCGATGAACTCTTTGCCATTGTGCTCGTCGCAGAAGGCATGAATGTAATCCTGGCTTTTGATGGGGAGGTCCACCCCGGAGAGTAGATGGTAATACTGATAGGGTCCGTGAGCCGCCGCCGCATCGAGCAAAGCATATTCCGCCTCGACCATACTGAACCCACCCCAATGGATATCGATCCGATGCGGCAGTAGCTGCAAGCCAGCCCTCTTGGTATGCAGGGCGGGAAGTGCCGGAACCTTCTTGTCGATATGCACATAGATGTCGTTCCGCACATCGTCGATGCAATCGAGCAAGGTTTGCAGCAGGCCGAACTCGTTATGGGCCAGAATTAGATAGGCGTGTTTCATGCCAGGTTCCGTTTAAGATTCCGCAGCCTGTCGATCAGCCGTCCTGCGGGCGTCTTGTAGAACTTCCAAATGCGGTATGCTCTTTTATCGGGCGTCCATTCTGTCTTGATTTCCACAGGAAGAGATTCGTAGGTTTTCCACCACTCCCCGAACTTGACCGTGAAGAGTTGCCAGGGCTTGCCGCCCGTGTAATGGATCGTGGCTGCATATTGAACTTCATCCCAAAGCTTCGCGCTGTACTGGCGGATGAAATCGGGGCGGTACTTCGGAATGAAGAAAGTCCGGATGCCGTTGTAGCGTGGGCTGAGGGGCAGCACATGCCCCTGGCACACCTGGTTGAGGGCGTCCTGATCGGGGAATTCAAGATAGGGAACCCGGCACGCCTCCATCAGCTTCTTCGAGACGTCGTCCTTTCGCATCTGCGCCAGATTCATCAGCAGGAAGCCCGAGTTGAAGTAGCGATTCGGATCACAGCCCAATGCGCGGAAGCGTTCTGCCTGATTTTCAATCGGTGCTTCGAATACTGCGCCAAGCCAGTTGTCGTTTATCGCTGTCTCGCGATACAGCGCTCCGATGTCCTGCCGGACAATTACATCGCAGTCTATGTAAACGATCTTGTCGTATTCTGGCAGCAACTCCGGCAGCAGCAGCCGGAACGAGGCAGCCTCCGTGTAACGCGGGTCCGTATAGACGCCCTCCAGTCGGCCCTTCAAGGGCAGATATCGAAGTGAAAGCCTGCCTTTCCCAAGCCGATTCAACTTATCCTGCATCCGTTGCGGGATGGGTTCGGTCACCAGGCAGACCACTTCAAAGTCTCCGGTCGAGGCATCCAGCATCGACCGCAGCATCGTGGCCGCCGGCACGAAGTAGTTGGGGGTAAAGGCGATGGCGAGAGGAGTGGACATGGCGTGTGTTATAATATCTTGGACAGTAAGACGGAATTCTCGAATTCTCCCCCTGTGCATACGATCCGGTATCCAGCTTGTTCAATTTCCAATATCGTCAAACCTCGCTGTTCTGTCAACCAGGGTCGGCGGACATACACGAAATCGGCCTTCCCGGAAAGGACCAGATTGATATGTTCCGCAATCATCTGTGGCGTGCTTCCAGTCTGGTAAGCCCAGTATTTTCCGGCCGGGAGCGCTTCCCCGGGTGTGCCGATACCTGTTTCATGATCGCATGCATTGACGATGGTTGGATTCTTTACCTGGGCGATGATCTGAGCCATCTGGTAATAACCTTGTTTCTCGGGCGTTTCCCGAAATGCGAGGATCTTGTAATTATGAAAGAAAACATGCGTCGCAATGCAGGTACATACCGCAATTAGTGAGAGTGCAGAGTGGATACCTCTTTTTCTCATGGGTGCGTTCCGAAGCAAACCAATCAGCAGGAAGAGCATGAACGGCGAGCAAATTTGGAAGTAATACCAGATATTGTGCCGGATGGTGACGGCAAAGAACCCGAGCGAGACAAACAAGATCAGGTATTTGTGGGAAGGCTGTTGCTGTGAAAACAAGATGCCTCCCAAGATCAGCAAAAGCAGCAAGGTTCCTATCTTGGGGTTGTCCAGGACACAAGTCCACTCGCACAAGTAGATAAGCCAGGGGCTCCCGTTTTCAGCAGCCCGGGTGAGCAGGCTTGTAGTACCCATGTCCTGGTATGCTTGTGAAACCGTCTCCCAAGTCCGCCCGAAATACTCTTGGATAAAAGCGTGAAGGTTCCCTTGGATGAGAAAACAAACGAGGAAGGGAAAGGCGACAAGGCATGCACCAGCCACACAAGCCCCGGTGTGTCTCCAGAATAGTTGCTTGCCTGGACATACGGCCAAAGCTGCCAGAACCAGGATGGCCTGCATGACCGCCAGGTTGAATTTGATCAGGAGCAACGCAGAGAAACAACAGCCCAGAACGAAAAAATGCCTGCTCGTGACTTGCGTTTCCGCCCATACCAGCCGGCACAGTTCATACAATGAGATCATCATGAAGAGCAAGGCAAAGTCTTCCGCGCGCATTTCTTTGTGAAACCAGGGATTGAAGAAAGCCAGTGCCATGAGAATTGTGCAGAAAACAGCCTTTCTGGTTTCGGGTATAAAAGTATGGGCCGTCTTGTAGGTAAAGAAAAAAGTCAGGCCGTACCAGAAACAAGAGATCCAATAAACACCCAGATAATTGGTATGGCTAAGCAAGTATCCGATGCCGTATATCAGCCAGAGCAGCGGTCCTTTGGAGTCTGAGAAATCCACATAAGGTACCAGCCCATGCATCCAGGCCTTGCCGCACATAAAGAACCAGGCCGAATCCCATCTCCCGTGCATGCCATTGAAGCAGGAATCCGGAGAGATGAAAAACAGGATAAATGTGGCCAGGCCAGTAAAAAAGAGCCAAAGCGATAGATTCCGATGGTTTCTGAAAAAATGTGACATCTGTTTATTTAAGCAGGGTGCTCTCTATATTGTAACGCGGCCGGTCTTTGACTTCCAGGTAGATTTTCCCGATATACTCTCCGATAATCCCAAGCCCCAGAAGAATACACCCGCCGATAAACCAAATGGAGAGCATCAGGGAAGACCATCCGGAAACAGCTTTGCCCGTCATGAGCGCAATGAGGACATAGGTCAGAATGCCCAATGCAATCAGTAGAAAAACCATTCCAGCCCAGAACAAGGCACGGACAGGCTTGACGCTGAAAGAGGTGATTCCTTCGATGGCCAGGTTGACCATCTTTTTCAACGGGTATTTGCTTTCCCCGGCTATTCGTTCGCTTCGATTATAATAGACGCAGTCGGTTTGATAACCGATTTGTGGGACAATACCCCGTAAGAACAGATTCCGTTCCCGGTAATGACATAATTGTTCAACGGCCCGTTTACTCATCAACCGAAAGTCGGCATGATTGTAAACAATATTGACACCCATCCTGGACATCATCTTATAAAATGCTTGGGCGGTCGTCCGCTTGAACCAACTGTCCGTTCTTCTTTCCTGCCGTACGCCATACACAATGTCAGCTCCGCCGATATGCTTCTGTACCATTTCCGGGATTGCCTGGATGTCGTCCTGCAGGTCAGCGTCGATAGATACGATGAGGTCGCCGACGTCTTTGGCGGTTTCCAGGCCGGCCATCAATGCATACTGATGACCTACATTCCCGGCCAGATTCACCCCGCAAACAAATGGGTTTTCTTCATGATATCGGGAAATCAAATCCCAGGTCCGATCGTGTGAGCCGTCGTTGACATAGAGGATTCGACTAGCATCGGATATAACACCGCCTTGAATCATTTCCATGAATAACGCCGTCAATTGCCGTGTCGTCTCCGGTAAGACTTCCTCCTCGTTGAAACAGGGGAGCACGATAATCAGTGTCAATGGTTTCATGTATACTTAAAAATGTTTCAGCCAACGCAGGATCATCACGAACTTGTCTTTTGTTGTTGCGCGTCGGCAAAGCGGAAGAAACTGCGGGAGTTCCCTTAGCGGTAAATGCTTGATGACAAGATTAAAATAGTCATACACACATTTCCTATGCAGATAGTCGTGATTGACGATAGCGTAGCGTTTCTGATCTTCGGGATTGTCGGGAATGGGCCAGTCCAGGTGTTCAATCCATTCTGACAACGAGGAGATTGCTTCGATTTTTTCTTTGAAACGTGAGGTGTCGGCCGAGAGATGTTGGTTTGACTGTCTGAAACAGAACAGCATTTCCTGCGTGTTTGCCACTCCGTTATATGCTTCCCGGACAGGCGTAGCGATGTCAGAACCGAAGGCGCAGGGAAAATCGATGAATCCGCCGTTCTTCAGTAAAGCATTTCTGCGAAACATAAAGTTTCCGATGCAGGTAAATGATATGCCGCGCAGCCAGGCGTTGAGGTATTCATAGCGGTTGGCGTATTCGGGGAGAATCGAGTCATTCCATAGGTGTCCCCCAACTTCGTCAATCTGTTCTACGGACGAATGAATCAGATCGACCTGCGGATAACGTTCGGACAATCGGATGCATTCTTCGCAGAAAGCAGGCTTATAAAGGTCATCGTCAGCTGCCAGGACCAGCCATTCTCCTTTCGCAAAGGTGATGGAATGATTCCATTGTTGCACCAGGTTGTCCCTACCGAGGTTCTTTTCATTTCTGGAATAATGGATACGAGGATCATCAAAGCGGTCAACAATCCCTTTCAGATCCTCCGGAGAACTGTCATCTACGATAACCAACTCCCAGTCCGGGAAGGTCTGTGCAAGGATACTTTCAATGGCTTCCTCCAGAAAACGACCTTTGTAGGCCGGCATGATGAAAGAGATTCTCATAGTTTAAACATAATGCCGTCGATAATACCTTTCATCATCATCTGATTCTTTCGCCATCGTCCAGATTCGAAAAAATTGATCAAAAGAATCCGCTTCAAGACCCAGCGTCGACACTGCTTCCGCCGGCCGTGTTTCCGGCCTACGGCAATCGTGTTTCGAATCATATAATAACACCGCTGGGGGGTATGATTGTAAACCACATTATCTTTGCCGAAGAAAGATACTCTCCTGGCATGACCGATCTCATGCAATAATACTTGATTATTGATCCGCAAGATCTTGTAACCGGCTTCTTTAAGCGACCAGCATAGATCGAAGTCCACCATGTCAATAAACAACTCATCCCAAAATCCTCCGATCTTTTTCCAGGCGGATAATCGGAGCATGGATCCCGAGGTTATGCAGACATCAATCTCTTCACTGACTGAATTGCTGCCACGGTCGTAAGGCAGGCTGCCGTAATTCCTGTCTTGAATGGCAGGACTCACAAGTGCGACACGGTTATCGTGGAGATACGGTCTATACGCTTCAACCAGTCCAGGAGGGACAACAGAGTCCTGATCCAGCATAAGGAGCCACTCAAAACCGCTATCTTCGGCTAATCTGCAAAGTGCATTGAGTGCAGAAGCCATTCCGATATTCTTTCCCGAATGGTCAATAACCTGAATATCTTCGTCACACGGCAACGGCTCGGTGGAGCCATTGTTGAAAACAAACACCTTGTCGACTTGGTGACGAATGGCAGCAATATTTTCCCTGAATCGCTCCAGATCAGGATGAAAAGCTACAATGGCGGCGGCAATCGGTTCGGGCATCGGAGTCGTATACGTCAGGTAGTACTAACTCGTCATTTATTTAATGCGTAGGCTTTCACCAATAAACTTGCGAGTGTCTTGTGCTTCTTGTTTAGCAGTCGCATCAAGACTTTCATCTTACTTCCCAACAAAGGATTGTCATTGACGTAGGAATTAACTTCCGGAAGGCAGGAATAGTAGAAATGAAAGGTGGCGGGAGACAACACCCAAGGTGTTTTGGCCAGAAGCATCCTCCAGGAAATCTCTTTGCGGAACTCTTCGAAAAGCCCTTGTCCTTTCAGAAAAGAATAGCTCTCGCACAAGCAATTCCATTTCATCAGCGTAGAATCCGGGTCCTCATTGTGGGTAATAGAACCGGGATTTCCCATATAGTAATAATATAGTACCTCGTTGACCTTTACGGATTTCTGTGAGAAAACATGTATCTGAAGCCCAAACCAGAAGTCTTCCCCGAGTTTATATCGTGAAGGGAATGCCAATGAATGGCCTTTGATCAAATTGGAATCAATCAGCAGGTAATTCCACAAAGCACCTCCGTTTGGACCGTAGGTAATCATATTGGAGATGGTTGTGTGTTTATCGGTCCCTTCTTCAAAAGCGTTCAGCTTATAGCACTGCCCTTTATCCGTGAACTGTGCAAAATCGCACCAAACGACTTGCGCATGCTTTTCTCTAGCCAGCGAAAGCATCTTTTCGTAAGCGGACAGGTCAAGATAATCATCGGAGTCCACAAAAGAAATGTATTCTCCGCGCGCCATCGCAAGGCCTTCATTCCGGGCCATCGATACGCCTTGGTTTTGGCAATGCTTGACGATGACCCTTGCGTCCTTTCCTGCATAGCAATCGCAGATAGCCCCGGAGTCGTCGCTTGAACCGTCATCAATCAGGATCAGTTCCAGGTCCGTAAAGGTCTGGCATAAAATGCTGTTGATGCAACGGTCAAGATATGACGCGGCATTATAGACAGGGACGATGACCGAAATGGTCGGATTGTCAGCCATTGCTTGAAATGATTCTTCCTGGAATTCCGACTACGGTAGCGCCGGGAACAAGCACATCTTTTACAACGACGGCACCGGCGCCGATCTTGACGCCGTCGGCGATACGGATACCACCCAGGATCTGGGCGCCTTGTCCGATGTCCACGTTGTCGCCAATGACGGGGGAATCATCGGGATAACCGCCGGTGCTGCCGATACAGCAGTTGCCGTGTATCTTGCAGTTTTTTCCGATGCGGGATTTCGGATTGACGATAATCGAGCCATAATGCTCAATCTGCAACCCCTCTCCAAAGCACCCGGCGCTGATGATGAACCCAAGGCGCGATCCCAGCCGGTTCTTTCGGGCCCGGTGCCAATATGCCGACAGATTCCTGCCCTTTTCCAAAGCCTTTTCCTCGCACCGTAAAAGATGGAGGTATTTACGGATATAGTACCGTTCGGGCCGGATTAGCCATTCGAGGATGCGTTCTTTTGCAGTCATTTATAGGTTAATTTGTGTATTTGGATGGTCTTTCTTTCCGACCAGAATAATACTGTGCATATTCACCCTGATCACCTTAACCAGCCGCGTTGATGCATCGTTCAAGATGCAATGCTGCTTCATAAACAGGGATAATGACAGAAAATGTCGGATTGTTCAATGCTGAGCATCGCGGATCTTGTCTTTCAGAATGGCAGGAACAAGTAGCCATCTCATCCATTTTGTTGCTGTGAGGCCACGATCGATTGACTTGAGTACGACACGCTTTTGAGGACAAGATGAAGTATACTCGCTAATCCCTTGCCGGAGATGGCCAAAGATTTCTTGATACGCGTGACTGGAAAGCCCGTAAAGTGACTTCGCATTCCAAAAAGCGTTGAAGGCAAGTTCAAGCATAAAGTTGTAATAAGGAACGGCATAAGCGGGTTGATCAACGACACCGTAAATGGCATCAAAAGCCGTCACAGTCTTTCTAAGCAAAATGCCCTTTGGTTGCTTAGACAATGATAAACTATTGGAAGTAGTGTCGTAGTAATAGAGTGCCTGTGGAATATGATGAACAGGCAAGGTCGGAAAAGTTTTTTCCCAAATTTGAAGCAAGTTAGTCAAAAACAATTTGTCTTCCATGTATGTAATACGCTCATCAAACATGATAGGAAGTGCTTGCCTTCGGAATAACCTATTATTAACAGAGGTTTGACACCAGGAGAACATTCTGCTGATCAGTGAATGAGAATCACCCGTTTGAGAAGACTGGTCCACATAATCTTTTTGTTCGCCGGTTATCTGCCAATAATCGGAAACAACCATCAAAGCCCCAGAGAGAACAGCCGCGCGGTACAATGATTCGTACATCATATGGGAAACATAGTCATCAGCGTCGACAAAGCCAATATAGTCTCCCGAAGCATTTAAAATTCCGGTATTCCGTGCGGAAGAAATCCCTTTATTGTGTTGATGAAAAACTAGAATTCTCGCATCGTTTTGTGCGTAAGTATCTAGTAACGATCTTGTTCTGTCAGTGCTCCCATCGTCAATGCAGATTATTTCAATATCTTTCAACGTTTGAGAAACAATACTATCTAAACAGCGATTGATGGTTCTTTCTGCGTTGAATGCAGGGATGATAATAGATACTAAGGGGGGATGGCTAGTAATTCTTGTAGTGGTCATTTTACTTATAGGTCAGTTTATGGATCGGGATGGTCTGGAGGATAACTTCTCGCGACATCAGGTTGAACCTCAGGTCGTTGAGGGACTGCTGGAGGTAATGGGGCAGGGTATCGCTGACAAGCGGGAAGTCTTCTTTCAATGGATAGGTATCAAACAATATTTGGAAAAAGAAATAATCCGGCACATTGTCGTGATCTCTCCACCATAGCAACAGCATGTCGCACATGTCGGAGATCGTAATATCACCTTTCCTGGCTACGATCACGCTGTTGAGCATGTTGACCCGGAACCCTTTCGTCCAACCGAAAAAGTAGGCGTAGGTATTGCGCCAGTATTTGCTGTTCGGCTCCTTGGGGTCTCGACGGTAAACAAAGAAAGGGGCACGGGCAATGTCTTCGGGTATGGGTCCTGAAAGAAAAATCGTTGCATCCAGCCAGATGCCGCCATACGCTTTCAGGAGCATCAGCCTGAGCAGGTCGGAAAAATGGGCTGTAGAGAAAAGATTCCGCTTGTCCTGTAAGAACTTGGGAATATCCAGGTACTCGGAAAGATTCCTGTCGGTCAGCCTGACCAAGGTGTAGCCTTCGGAAAACCGCTCTACGGAATCAAGGCACTTCCGTACGACTGGTGGCACATTCTCATATCCTTGCGCCCAGTATTGCCAGACAATCCGGTCTGTCACAAACTGCTTCTTCGGCAAAAGTTCAAAATGAACTGGCGCTGCTTTATAGCGATCAATCAGTTCTTGGCAAATCCCGGCCACACGCCTCTGATTGCGTAGGATCTTCCTTTCCCGAAGTTTACGCCAAAGGAATGTATGCGAAAGAATCATTGCTGCGAGAATTTTCTGGCAAACAGATACTTCGTTCCACAAAGTGCATCATATTCATTCAGCCGGAATGTACCTGCATTGGAACGGGAAATCGTGTGTAGCAGATAGTCATCCGAATCAAACAAAGTGTCTTTCAACGGGGAAGACTTCAGTTCCGAAGGAACGAAGAACTCGTCCCCGCAAAAGCTCCACCTGTAAGATTTCAAAATCTCTTTCTTGCTCGAAAGAAGATACTGCACGGCTTCTTCTGTCAGACTCAGCCAGTTGCTGGCTTTGTAAAAGGACTTTCCCCGGTTTGCCTGGATGCCAAGCAGCCGTTGAGCGGCGATGGCAGACTTCCACATGTACTGGCTGACCTTGCGTCTTACTGGATTCGGGGAACTGTAATCTTTTAGAAAGAGGTTGTAACGCCGCATTTTGAGCGTTTCCTGATACGCAGTATCACGACAGAGGCCGGATAAGATGCTTTTGCCAGCATGACGGAGGAAGTATTCATCAATCTGTGGGAAAGGTTTAAGCGGCAAGGTGGTACCGGAGATAACATGGTAGAAGTCGTATGGTCCGTGTTCTTCCGCTGCCTGAAAAAGCGCAAGTTCACAACGAATCTGCGACACGCTTCCCCAGCGCACATCAACCCTGTCCTTCAACATATAAAGCCTGCCCGCTGCCACTGTAATCTCCGGCAAATCCTTGACCTTTCGGTCAATGTGGATGAAAAAATCACACTGAGGGGCATCCAGAGCGGTTATCAGCCGCTGCAGAATGCCGAATTCATTATGCGCGATGATGAGCCAGGCATGCGTCATTTCATCTTGTCCAAATAGGCGCGCCCAAATCGCATGTCAGGCTCCAGATAATTGCCTTCGCCCCATTCATTCCAGGCCTTAATGAACAATAGGTTGTCAGAGCCCCTGCTAGTAACCATTTCTGAAATCCGTTTATAAAAAGAGCCCCATTTCTCAGGCGTACTGTTGTGGAAGATTACCCCCTTGCCGCCACTTCGCGGAGAGTGGTCGAAATTTGGGTCAATACAAGGAATCGTGTCGGGGAACTTTTTGAATTTCTCATAGGCAACTTTTGTATAATAGTCATATGGAATCGGATAAGGAAGCCCGAATAACGTGGAAAATCTTGCTCTGATTTTTGGGAGGAACGATGAATTGCGCTGGAACACAGCGTCATACATTGCATCGTAAACAATCTTGCTATATGCTGATTTATTTGTTACGTCCAGCGCTCCCTGGCCTTGTGCAAAAGCAAAAAAGCAAAACCCGGGCAAGCCGTTTTCTCTGGCCATAGTATTCCAGACCTCAGACATCTCGTCAATATCCAATTCATCGACAGGATCAAAAATACCGAAAAGCAATCTGCCCTCAGATCTGATGTAACGTTTATCTTTGAAAGCCGGGAGTAGTGCGTTGAAATGCTGAATGTAGTCGTCTTTGCCTGGATAAGTCTGTTCTATCAGCATTTTATCCGGGATAGAAGGACTCCAGGTCTTGGCTTTCCAGGAATGATTGGCCCAACACAAGCAGAAAGGAAAATCCGGTTCTCCTGAGCTGACAACCTCATTGAACACCCTGCTCAACAAGCGGCGCCCGGCAAACCAATAGTGCCAATAGCAAAAACCATAAATACCTGCATCTTTTGCCATCTGGGCCTGGGCTAATCTAATTTCGGGAATCCGCAGGTCATAATATCCCAAATCTGCTGGAACACGCGGTTGATAATGCCCCGGGAACAAGGGTTTGGCTAGGCCGACATTGGTCCATTCTGTAAACCCTTTCCCCCACCAGACATCATTTTCAGGTGTAGGATAATACTGCGGTAAATAGAATGCAACAGGTTTAATTGCCATTTTCTGCACGAAGATTATTGCGATAAATTTGTTTCAAGTACAGTATAAGTATCGGGGATGAAATGAAAGTTGGCAGAATAAACAGAAGTCTGAGAAATGAGGTCTTTTTCAAACTTGACAGAAACTCACTTTTGTTCAACACGAGATTTTTTATGATAAGACATAACGCTTTCAGTGTATTCTTGTCCGTGCCGGGCTGATAAGAATTCAATAAAAAATCCAAAGCCCGCACGTATTCCAGTTTTACAAGGGGATTATAGGTCAGCGCGTTTGCAATTCTGATCAATTCCTTGGAAAACATTATGTATTCGGTCGTGCTTTTTTTTATGTGCGACAAACTTCCGGACAAGTGATTCCTATAATTGTACAAAGGACGGGAACAGGTTCTTAACCGATTTGCATGCAGGCAATAATTCAATGCGAATAGCTCGTCCTCTCTAAAGGAAAGACCTTCAGAAAACCGGATGCCATGCTTGAGGATAATATCCCGTTTATAAAACTTATTGACGGTAAATACAAGGAATTCACATTTGGTGTCCATGGACATCAGACTATATGCGCCAGCCTGTATTTCCGGGAATCCTGAATACACTTTTTCTTCTCTAATGATTTTTTCCTCCTTGTTTCCCAGATTGTCTATGAAGGAAAGGGAAAAAATAATCCAGTCACAATCTGTTTTGTATTGAAGGAAAGTATCAAAATAATGGCGGCTTAGATAATCATCAGCGTCAACGAAAGAAATCCACTTCCCATTTGCCTTTTGTATTCCATAATTACGTGCGGCGCTTGCCCCTTCGTTTGTTTTGTGAAAAACCCTGACACGCTGGTCTTTCAAAGACAAAGAGTCGCAAATCAAGTCTGACCCGTCAGTGCTTCCATCATCTATCAGCAAAACTTCAAGACGCGGATCAAGATGCGTCAACAGGCTGTTAACGCACGCGGCAAGATATGGGCTGGCATTATAAACAGGAACGATGACCGAGAGAAGTATCTCCGGTTCTTTTATGCTGAATTGATGCGCGTCAGACATTCCTTATGTGTCGAAAAAAGTCACCAATCAGTTCCCGGCCCTCTTGATAGGCGTACAGCCGGGCGGTTCTGGCAATGAACCAATAGGTGAATGAGCAAATGACCAGCGAGACGATCAATGCAATCAGATCATTGTGTATCAGATACGAAGAGAGGAGCGATTCTGCCAGGATAATCAAAGACAAGAAGAAATAAGGAGCTACGGATTTGAGCTGTGGTTTAATGCCATAACCCAGTATTTTTTTTGTATAGTATGTGTTAAGAACCAGCGCTATATAGCCATAAATGGCTTGTCCAATACACATTACTTTGATATTAAAAAACATCGTGATGAAGAGAATTGCGAAGGCAATGCTCTTCTTGATGATTTCCAGTCTCAGCACCAAGTCAGAGCGGCCCTTGACATACAGGAGGTTCAGGTTGATGGTCGTAATGGCATTGGTCAGCAGACCGAAACAGATGATCTGCATCAAAGGTACACAGTCAAGCCATTTGTCCGTGAGCAAAAATGATACGAGCGGACGGGCGCAGCCGCACATCCCCATCAAAACCGGAAAGATAAAGAAGCAGGTAAGTTGGATATATTTCTCATAGACACGGAGCAGGCGTTCATTGTCATCCTGGATTTTGCTCAATACGGGAAAGGCAACGCGGTTCAATGCGCCGACGATCGTGCCGTTGGCAATGCCGGGAAACTGCCCGGCTCTCGAATACTGTCCGACGTCAGCAGCGGTGAACCGTTTTCCAATGACCAGTGGATACACGTTATCATAGATGACACTGATGGTGGAAGCGGCCAGCATCTTTGAGCTATAGGAAAACAAGCGTTTGAAAGACGCTTTTGAAAAGTAGAATTTTGGCATCCACCTGACAAAAGCCACTGTTACGATTGTGTTGACAGCGGACGAGGAAAGTGTCTGGGCGACCAGCGCCCAGACACCCAATCCCTTATACGCACAGATAATACCCACTGTCCCGGAGAAGACGGAAGTGAGAATGGAAATATAGGTTCTGGTCTTGAAATCAACCCGGATCGCAAGCTGCGTTGCCTGGATGCCCGCGAAAGAACTGATGATCAAGACAAGTGCGATGGCTCTCAGCAGGCTTTTCAATAGGGGCTGATCGTAGTATCTTGCTACATACGGGGCGATTGCGAAGAGAAGGATGTAAAAGAATATACTGAGCGTCAGGTTAATGAAGAATACGGTATTGTAATCGTCCTCGCTCGGCGATTTCGTCCTAATCAAGGCGCTTCCCAGCCCTCCGTCAATGAACAGTTGCGAAATGGCGATGAAAATGCCCAGCATCCCGACCAGCCCGTAATCGGCAGGACTGAGCAGTCTTGCCAGAATGATGCCGATGACAAAGTTGACGCCTCTGGCAAGTATCTGCTCGATGAAACTCCAGGAAACCCCGGTAACGGTTTTTTGTTTCAGGTCGTCAGCCATCGTGCTGCTTATCCCCAGATGGAGGAAACGATTTCTTGATAAATGTTCTCAGCTACGCTTTTGCCGCCGGGTGGCATCAGGTACTGGTTATAAAAGGCTTGACGATCCTCTTTCATGGGATCGTCCCCTTTCAATACCACGTTGTCCAGAAAAGATGTGATGTCGTCAAAGTCCTTTCCTTGATAGTGAACCTGAATGGCTGCCTGTCCGAAATCGTTCAATATACTGGTTATGGGGTTCAGGTCGGCCGCCGTAAATAACACGGGTTTTCCGGTAAAATGATACTCGACTGAAAAGGAACTGCTGTCGTGGATCATGGCGTCGGAGCCTTTGAACAAGTCGATGTAATCGCCCGTTTCCAATTGCGTGTTGGCTCCTTCTGCCCATCGTGAATAATAGGCATCTGCTCTCTCTTTTCCCCAATCCGGTTGTTCGTAGAGGACGGAAAGCAGTCTGGGATGTGGTTTGAAGGCGAATTGGAGTTGTTCACGATATCTCTCGGCAATCTCCAACATGAAACCGCTTAACCAAGTGAAAGAGTTCCGATGAAGGAAATAACCATTTGAGAGTGAGAAATGAGGTGCCCAGATTACTTTTCTTTTTGCTTTTTCCTGTGGCTTCCAGACCGATTTAAGTGCAGGGAACCCGAAGAGATCTGCGAGTGGCTCTCCTACGGAACGGATGTTCTTTCCGTGATTATATAATGCTTTTTGCGCCTCTTTTTTTCTTGACTCCGATGAGAAAAACACGCGCCAGGCAATATTGTTCAAATGATTTTTATAAGCCCACGTTTCACTAGCCGTCAGTGTTGCGTACGGAATGTAACAGAGAAGACTAGCTGAAAAATAATCGTCGTCCAGATCGTTCCCGTAAAGATGATTATAAGGCTGAGGGTAAAACACGATATCCGGGTTGACCTCTTTCCGCAATCTTTCCCCCGGATTGTTAATGTCCGATAAATCAATAAAAGGGATGCCCCGTTCGGTAAAATGATCTCGAAGCTGTTGAATGGAAGATTTCTGTTGCTCCTGACTGAATGTCGTGAACGGGAATAGGGTGATCTTCACGTCAAATCGACTGTCTTTGGACAAGCGGTCATAGAGCGCCTGGAAGCGCCACATCGGCAAAGAGGAGACCAAAAACACAATAGTGGCTTTCCCCTTTTTGCGGATTTCACCGATGCGCCTGCTTTGGTTACGCTTCGCTTGCGGTATCAAAAAGAACCGATAATAAAACGGCTCAGCAATCTTGCGGATTCGCTCTTCAGTTTCGCTCAAGATCTTTCAGTATAGACAGCGTTCGTTTAATCGATTCTCCCAAAGGGAAAATGACTTTCCATCCCAGGGATTTCAGTTTTGATCCGTCCAGGCGAGCCTTGGTCGCCTTGCTGAACCCGGCCGATTCAATCGCATCCGGTAAATCAAAAACGACCTGGGTGCCGGCGGCAGAGGCAATCATAGCAGCAAGGTCTTTCAGGCGGATGTCGCAGCACGTGTCGGCGACATTGTACGCCTGTCCGTCTTCCCCCTTGAGCAGGACGGTCATCAAACCAGCAACAGCGTCAGCCGTGTATGTATAGGAGTAATACTGGTTGCCAGTGCTTTTCAAAACGATATTTTCCCCGTTCAGGCCATTCCGCAAGAATTGGGACATCGCTTTGGTGTCGGAAGGCTGCAGTGTTGGTCCGAATGACCGCGTAAGCCGTGCGATGACGACATCCAGTCCGTGTTGTTTCCGATAGGCCTGGCAAAGTGCTTCTCCACATCTTTTGCTCTCCGGATAGCCCGCTCGCAATGTGTTACAGTCAATATAACCGAGATAAGATTCATCGAACAGCTCCTGGTCTCCTCGGTTTTCCCCATAAATTTCGTTTGATGAAGCGAACAGGAATCTGCGGGCACGGCAACGCACGGCCAGGTCCAGCATATTTTTCGTGCCGATGATGTTGGCCGTGATGGTCCCGATGGGGTCCGTCGCATAGGCAACGGGGTGGGTGTTGCTGGCCAGATGCAAGACGAAATCGCAAGTGGTTTCTTCGGGGAATGGAATGACTCCGTTGACATCCCCTTCGATAATTTGCAAAACAGGAGAATCCAGCCATTCTGAAAAGCGGGAACGGGCCTTCTGTTGATTCCGCGTCAAAGCGAATACCTTGCAATTCAGGCCATTCTCACGATCCATGAGCATGATGGTATCGATGAGGCAACTCCCGATCATCCCGGTAGATCCAGAGATGAAGAGAGAAGAATCCTGCAATGTGTCCCAAGGAAGAAATGATAGGGATACAATTCTCCTTATATCTTCTCGGTAAGTCGGATGCTCTGTTATGCGCATTGTCGTGACTAAGAATGAGATCCGATCCGTTCCAAATATCCTTTGAACAGTTCTAGATCATCCTGTGTAGTGAGCTTGATGTTTTTATCGCTTCCGGCAGCGAAGTGGAGAGTTTCGCCCAATTCAACCATCATAGTATTGGTGTAGGATGATCCGTAGATGCCAATTTCTTTTTTAAAAGCCTCATGATATGCCCAGTCAAGTTTGTCAAATCGGTAGGCTTGCGGGGTGGCTACCCTTCGAAGGGTTTCCCGGGGAATATACTGACGCGTGGTGGAAGGGTCTTTCTCGTTCACGATAAATATCTGCTCATTGTATGGCATCGAGGTGACGGCATTGCCTTTCTCGCCGGCCATTTCGATGACATCGGTCAAAACGAATTCATCGACTAACGGCCGGATGCCGTCGTGGATGATGATGATATCGTCGTTTGAGCATTTGCCTTCCAGATTGAAAACGCCGTTCCGGATGGACTCCTGGCCACTTTTTCCGCCTGTAACGATCCACTTGAGTTTGGTAATGTTGTACTGTCTCGCGTATGCCCACACGACTTCCTGCCACCCGTCGATACACACAACTTCGATAGCATCGACCAAAGGATGATGTTGGAACCCTTCCAGCGTATAGATCAGAACTGGTTTGTCGTGAATGGTAATAAACTGCTTCGGGATGCTTTGTCCCATTCTGGCACCGGAACCACCTGCTATGATAATGGCAATGTTCATAGTTGATAATTCTTGTTATCCCTCTTTTTGCGACAAACAGCCGCACACACCTTTTGGTATGCGGCTGTTTGTTGAGCAAAAAGGAGATGCACTATTTGAGCGTAATCACCACGCGGCGGTTCTGCTGGCGGACCTCGGCGTCGGTCTTGCCTTCGGTGAAGTGACCCTTGCCGTGGCCTTCTGCCGTCAGGCGGGCTTTGTCAACGCCGTTGGCAACCAGGTAGTTCAGCACAGCTTCGGCGCGGCGCTGCGAAAGGACGAGGTTGTAGGCGTCGGAACCGCGGTTGTCGGTGTAACCTTCGATGAGGGCGGTGCGCTCCGGATTCTCCTGCATCCAGGCCGCGATTTCGTCGAGGACCGGGAAGGCTTCCTGGCGGAGATTGTACTTGTCGAAGTCGAAGAGCGTGATGCCGGCGATACGTGCGGTGAATTCTTCGGATTTCTGCACCAGGTCGATGACCGGTTCCGGTTCGGGCTGCGGCTCGGGAACGACGACCGGTTCGGGCTGCGGCTGCGGCTCCGGCTGCGGCTCCGGTTCGGGGGCCCCGAAGACCGGTTCCGCCTTCTTTGCGCGCGGCCGGGCCCGGGTGCGCGCCCGGGCCCCGGGGC
>ODAI012878354.1_pt1 | contig 20394 bp, 21 predicted proteins | sample 1539321 | NCBI WGS metagenome assembly ODAI01 (sample SAMN02144231, study PRJEB22623) | gut metagenome | biome: sheep rumen | host: Ovis aries | place: New Zealand
CGTCTCCGCAGCCATATCTCCCAGCTTAAGACTATGCTGGATTCTGATGAACCTGTGGGCAGAAAGCTGGATTTCATCGTTCAGGAGATGAACCGTGAGGTCAATACTATCGGCTCAAAGGCTCAGGATCTCAACGTCACAAAGTATGTTGTGGATATGAAGTCCGAGATCGAAAAGATCAGGGAACAGATCCAGAATATCGAATAAGGTGAGGCTATGCTTATAAATATCGGATACGGAAATATGGTCTCCGCCGATAGGATAGTCACGATCGTCAGCCCGGAATCAGCCCCGATAAAAAGACTGGTCCAGGAAGCCCGTGACTCCGGCAGAGCTATTGACGCAACCTATGGCAGAAAAACAAGAGCAGTTATCATTATGGACAGCGGTCATATCATCCTTTCTTCATTGATAACCGAGACTCTTGCAGCCAGGATCAACGGTTCAGGAGGTAATGACGAAAATGAATAAAGGCAGACTTATCATATTTTCTGCACCATCAGGCTGTGGAAAAGGTACAATGCTGGCAGAGATACTTAAGGATAACAGATTCCGTACCTCTATCTCAGCAACAACACGCCTTCCTCGCCCTGAGGATACTGACGGTGTGACTTATCACTTCATCAGTAAAGAGGAATTCCTGAAAAGAAAAGAGCAGGGACTTTTCCTCGAATCAGCAGAGTATGTCGGAAATTACTACGGCACTCTTCTCAGCGAGGTGGATCCGTATCTTGAAAAGGGGATAAATGTTATCCTCGAGATCGAGGTCAACGGAGCACTTGAGGTCATGAAGAAAAGACCTGACGCTGTTTCAATATTTGTACTTCCCCCCTCAATGAAGGAACTCCGCCGCCGTCTCGAAAAGAGAGGAACTGAGGAGCAGTCTGTTATTGAGGAGAGACTTGAAAAGGCCAGCTGGGAGATATCCCATGCGCCGAAATATGACTATATCATCGTTAACGGCCCTATTGAAGAGGCAGTAAGCGATTTCTTCGCCGTTGTCAGAGCGGAGGAGCTTAAGGCAGCTTCCATGGGTGAAACTATAAATGAGGTGTTACAAAATGCTTAGACCCGCAGTAAATCAGATCATTTCAAAGAACGAGAGCTGCTATTCTCTCGTTATCGCCGTTGCAAAACGTGCAAGAGAGATCGCTCAGGATCTCTACGACCGGGGCGAAACTCTTGAAGAGAAGCCTGTTAAGACCGCTGTAGAGGAGATCGCAAGCGGCAAATGCAAGATCGTCAGCACAGAGACTGAAAACGCAGAATAATGTCTGTAACAGCGGAGGTCGCAGTCAGCGGGACTTCCTATTCCTTTGATATGCTTTTCAGCTATTCCGTGCCGGAGCGCATGAGCGGGAAGATAGCCTGCGGATGCAGGGTACTCGTTCCCTTCGGCAAAGGAAACAAACGGCGGATCGCTGTTGTGATGAAGCTTACAGAGGGTGAGTCCGGCCGGCTGAAGTCCATACTATCCCTTGTGGATGAGGAACCTGTAATATCGGAAGAACTGCTCTCTCTGGCTATGTTCATGAGGGAGACTACGTTCTGTACCTATTTCGACGCAGTCCGTATAATGCTGCCGCCGGCTATGAGTGTGACCGCAAAGGAGAAATTCTCACTTGCGCCTGATAACGCACTTAAAGAGGAGATATCTCCTGAAGCTGGCGAACTGCTTGCAGAACTGAAGAAATTTACTGATGAAAAAGCACTTAACGAATTTGCTGATGAGCATATTTCTCTCAACGGCAGAAGGCTCATAGACGAGCTGTGTGAGAGCGGCTGGCTTTCATCGGATAATGTGTTCCGTCAGGCAGTGGGCGATCAGACTGTCAGAATGGTCCGACTGACCGAGGCTTATATTGAGTCCCCGGATAGATTCAGTCTGACTCCTAAGCAGAAGAAATTGGCTGATCTCCTTATGGAGTACGGCTCAGCCGCAGTCAGAGAGGCCGCATATATGTGCGGAGTTACTGCTGCTGTGGTGAAAAGGCTTGTGGCTAATGGAGCTGCCGAGGAGTATGATATGGAGACCCTCCGTAATGTTGAGGACGGCTCTGAGGAACGTTCAGACCCGGAGGCTGTTGTGCTGTCAGCAGAACAGCAGAAGGCTCACGATGCAGTTCTTGCCTGCTTGTTTGAGAAGAAATACGGCGCATTCCTGCTTCATGGAGTTACCGGAAGCGGAAAAACCTCCGTATTCGAGAAGCTTATCTGGGATACAGTAAGGCTTGGCAGACAAGCAATGCTGCTGATACCTGAGATAGGACTGACTCCGCAGATACTCAGACGATTCAGATCACTGTTCGGAGAAAGGGTAGCTGTCATACACAGCGGCCTTTCAATGGGACAGAGGCTTGACGAATATAAACGAATAAAACGTGGAGATGCAGACATCGTTATCGGTACAAGAAGCGCTGTTTTCGCTCCGCTTGACAATATAGGCCTCATCATTATGGATGAGGAGGGAGAGCGCTCCTATAAATCGGACAGCTCTCCAAGATATACAACTCACGATATTGCCCGCAGACGCTGTGCGTATCATGAGGGAGTATTGCTCCTGGCATCAGCGACCCCTTCTGTTGAAAGCTATTTTCTGGCAGAAAAGGGAGTATACAGTCTCCTTGAAATGAAGGAGAGATTCCATAATGTTCCTCTGCCGGAGGTAAGCATTGTGGACATGAATGTGGAGCGTGAAGAGGGGAATCCCTCTGAGTTCAGCCGACTTCTGAGCGACGAGATAGCTGAGAACCTCAAAAAAGGCGAACAGACTATGCTTCTGCTCAACAGAAGAGGCTTCCATACGATAATCAGCTGCTGCGACTGCTATCAGCCGGTCTATTGCCCGAATTGCTCGGTGCCGCTGACATATCATAAGAAAAATAACAAGCTTATGTGTCACTACTGCGGATATGTTTCGGATGTGGTGAAGGAGTGCCCTTCGTGCGGTTCTGAGAGGCTGAAAAGTATGGGTTTCGGCACTCAGAAGCTGGAAGAGGAGCTTGCAGTCAGGTATCCCTCGGCAAGAGTTCTCCGCATGGATGCGGATACGACTTTTTCCCGATATTCCTACGAAAAAGGCTTCAATGCCTTCCGAAACGGTGAGTACGATATTATGATAGGTACTCAGATGATAGGAAAGGGGCTTGACTTCCCGAATGTTACGCTGGTGGGAGTGCTGTCAGTTGATAAGGCACTGTATGCCGGAGATTTCCGAAGCTATGAGCGTACTTTTTCACTTATAACTCAGGTAGTCGGCCGTGGCGGACGTGGAGATAAAAAGGGGAGGGCTATCCTTCAGACCTTTATTCCAGAACACTACGTCATGAATCTGGCTGCCGGACAGGATTACAAGGGCTTCTACCGTGAGGAGATCGCTATCCGCAGGGCGCTTATTTTCCCGCCGCTCTGTGAGATGTGCATATTCTGCTTTGCAGCAAATGACGAGTTATCGGTGAAGATAGGTGCAGATGCCGTTCTTTCGCTTATGAACGATAAGCTCAGAGAGCTTCAGCCGAAAACTCCTGTAAGAGTACTGGGGCCGGTCAGGTGTTCTTATGGAAAGCTTAATGGAAAATACCGGTACAGAATAATAATGAAATGCAAGAGCACCGCCGAAATACGAGGATTTATCAGTGATATCCTCAGAAGCGGACAGCAGCTCAAGGATATGAAGAATGTCTCTCTCTATGCCGATATGAACGGCGATGTCGGAGTTTGACGGAAAGGATATGAAGCCAATGGCATTAAGGAAAATTTTAACTGATAAGGACGAATCACTTCATAAGGTATGCAAACCTGTGGATAAATTTGACGAGAAGCTTGCCATTCTGCTGGACGATATGCATGAAACTCTTGACAAGGCTCAGGGAGTAGGACTTGCTGCCCCTCAGGTAGGCCTTTGCAGGAGAATATTCATCATGCACCTTGAAGAGGGAAGCTTTGAGTGCATCAACCCTGAGATCACTAACAAAGAGGGCGAGCAGAGAGTTCAGGAAGGATGTCTTTCCTGCCCGAATGTGTGGGGTTATGTAACAAGACCCATGAGCTGCCACCTTAAGGCTCAGGATCGTCACGGAAACTGGTTCGAGGCAGATTTTACCGGCCTTGGCGCACAGTGTACCTGCCACGAGAACGATCATCTTGACGGCCATGTGTTTACAGAGATCGTTGAGGAGTTCTTCGTTCCCGAGGAGGAGTGATAATATGAAGATCGTTTTTATGGGTACTCCGGATTTCGCTGTGCCCTGTCTGAGAGCTCTTGCCGGCAGCGGTCATGAAGTTGCGGCGGTGTTCACTCAGCCTGACAAGCCTAAGGGCAGAGGTTATAAGATGATACCTACCCCTGTAAAGGCTGCTGCTGAGGAGTACGGATATAAAGTCTATCAGCCTCTGTCCCTGAAAAAGGGAGATGATGCTGAGGAAGCAATGAAGATCTTGAAGGATATTGCTCCGGAGCTCATAGTCGTTACCGCCTATGGACAGATACTCCCGAAGGAGATCCTTGAACTCCCGAAGTATGGCTGTATTAATATCCATGCCTCACTTCTCCCTAAGTACAGAGGTGCGGCTCCTATAAACTGGGTGCTCCTCAATGGAGAGACTCAGACCGGAGTTACATCAATGCAGATGAGCGAAGGCCTTGACACCGGTGATATGCTCATAAAGAGATCCACTGATATAGGCACAAACGAGACATATGAGGAGCTTTATTCAAGGCTTTCTGATATGGGAGGAGAGGTCCTGCTGGAGACCCTGGATTCAATAGAAAGAGGAGATCTTGCTCCCGAAAAACAGGATGATTCACTTTCCTGCTATTCTCCCATGATAACAAAGGATATGAGTGCACTCGATTTTTCACAGCCTGTACAGAAGATACACAACACAATAAGAGGCGTAACAGGATTTACAATGCTTGAAGGAAAGCGCCTTAAGGTGTTCAGATCTGAAATATTGGACAAAATTGCTCCAGATGGAGAAGCCGGTGAGATAATCGACGAAAAGAATTTCACAGTAAGATGCGGCGACGGCGGACAGATCAGATTTCTGGAGGTTCAGCCGGAGGGCAAAAAACGTATGAAGACTGAGGATTTCCTCAGAGGAAAAAAACTCGCAAAGGGCGAAAGACTTGGTTAACAGGAGGTAATTATGTATATCTTATTATTTTTAATAATGCTCATTCTCCCCATATGGGCACAGATCAACGTAACATCCACATTCAAAAAGTACTCAACTGTAAACAATTCAAGAGGCCTGACCGGAGCTCAGGTGGCAAGACAGATCCTGGACAACAACGGACTCTATAACATCAGAATAGAGCATATAAGCGGAAATCTTACCGACCATTTTGACCCATCCGACGGAGTCGTTAGACTTTCAGATGCTACCTACAACAGCACATCTGTTGCAGCTATAGGTGTTGCAGCTCACGAGTGCGGCCATGCCTGCCAGCACGCTGAGGACTACACTCCAATAAAGATAAGAACTGCTATAGTTCCTGTGACAAATGTCTGCTCAAGACTCTGGTACTTTGTGTTCATTGTCGGACTTATTGTTTTTGAGACTTTTCCACAGCTTTCACTTATTGGTATCCTCATGTTCTCCGCAGTAGTTCTGTTCCAGCTTGTTACTCTCCCTGTAGAGATCGATGCAAGCAGCAGAGCACTGAAAACTATGGAAAATGACATGATCCTCGACTATAACGAGCTTCCCCACGCTAAAAAAGTTCTGAAGGCTGCTGCATTCACATATGTTACTGCACTTGTAGTATCACTACTCCAGCTTCTCAGACTTCTCCTCGCAACAAGAAGAAGATAATGGCGGATCCACGTTATATCGCAGTAAAGCTCCTGACAAAGACCTTCGGGAGCGGAAGCTATTCAAATATTCAGTTAAGCGCAGGGCTTGATTCCTCCGGTCTCGATGATCGGGGGAAGAAGCTCTGCTCGGCTGTTTATTACGGAGTTATCCAGCGCCGCATCAGTCTGGACTATGTGATAGACAGACTTTCAAATCGTCCCATCAAAAAAATGGATGCCGTGATTGTGAATATATTGCGGTCAGGAATTTATCAGCTTGCCTATATGGATCAGGTGCCGGATAATGCTGCTGTCAATGAGAGCGTCAGTCTTGCCAAGAAGTTTGGCAAGACAAGTGCTGCCGGAATGGTGAATGCGGTGCTCCGCAGCTTTATCCGACAGGATAAGAAGATATGCACCGGTGATGAGAAAGGCGTGAAGGCTTTGTCCATCATGTACTCCTGTCCGGAGGAACTTGTTAATTCTCTCACAAAGGATTACGGCGAGGAGTTTACTCTGCGTTTCCTGGCCCATTCTGTTGAGAAGCCAACGGTGTATCTCCGCCGGAATCAGCTTCGCTGTACAGCTGATGAACTGAAGTCAGCTATGGGTGGGATCGAAATCGTAAGTGATGATAACCCTGAGCTGCCGGAAAGCGCTTATGTACTCAAAGGCGGCGATATTACGTCAACAGAAGCTTTCAGAAAGGGCTTTTTCCACGTTCAGGGAATTGCTTCGCAGTATTGCTGCCGTGCACTGGGACCTACAGAAAACGACCTTGTGCTGGATATCTGTGCTGCACCGGGAGGCAAGACATTTACAATGGCAGAGATGATGAACGGCAAAGGACAGATCTATGCTTTCGATCTTCACGAGAAGCGTGTAAAGCTTATCCGTGACGGTGCCGAGAGACTGGGGCTTACAAATATCAGAGCGGCTGCCGGAGATGCTTCAAAGTTTGATCCGGAGCTTCCGGAGTTCACAAAAATACTTTGTGATGTGCCCTGCTCAGGTTATGGAGTTATTGCCAAGAAGCCTGAGATAAAGTACAAGCCGCTTTCGGATTTTGAACGTCTCCCTGAAATTCAGTACAATATTGCTCAGAACGCTTTGAACTATCTGGCTGTGGGAGGAGAGATGGTGTACTCCACCTGTACCGTCCGCAAAGCAGAAAATGAGGAGGTCTGTGAAAGACTTCTCCGTGAGCACCCTGAGCTTGAACCGGTGGAACTGCCGGAAATGATGCAGAGAAGATCCGGCCCCATGGCAACGCTTTCTCCTATGGAAGGATCAGGCGACGGATTCTTTGTGGCAAAATTCAGAAAAATCAGATAGAAAGGAGCGCAGAGCATTGGAAAAACTTGATATCATGAGCATGACTCTCCCTGAAATTGAAACTGCCCTTGTCGGGATAGGCGAGAAAAAATTCCGTGCAAAGCAGATTTTTCAGTGGCTTCATGTAAAAAGAGTCTTTGATTTCGACAAAATGACTGATATATCTGTCCAATTGCGGCTGCGCTTAAATGAAATATTTTGTATAAATGGACTATTTGTGCAGAAAAGGCTTGAATCTTCTATAGATAATACGGTAAAATATCTGTATAGGCTTTCTGACGGCAACTTTGTCGAGACTGTTCTCATGGAGTACAGCTACGGTCACAGCATCTGTGTTTCCACTCAGGTGGGCTGTAAAATGGGCTGCCGTTTCTGTGCATCTGCTATTGCAGGGTACGTCCGTGACCTTACTCCCTCAGAGATACTCATGCAGATCTATGAGACCGAGAAGGATGCGGGAGTGAAAGTCTCCGGGATAGTGCTTATGGGTATCGGAGAGCCCCTTGACAATTTCGATAATGTCATGCGGTTCCTGGAACTTCTTTCGGATAAAAACGGCACTGATATGAGCCTGAGACACGTTTCACTCTCTACCTGCGGGATCGTTCCGAGGATATACGAGCTGGCAGAGAAAAAACTTCAGCTTACTCTGTGTATCTCGCTCCATAGTGCTGATAACGACAGAAGAAGTGAAATAATGCCCGTAAACCGGACATATAATATCACTGAGCTCCTTGAAGCCTGCCGGCACTATATAAGCGTCACAGGCAGAAGGATAACATTTGAATACGCTGTTATAGACGGTGTGAATTCATCGGATAAGGATGCGGACAGGCTGTCTGATCTCCTCAGAGGGATAAACTGCCACGTTAACCTGATACCGGTAAATAAAGTTAAAGAGAGAAATTACTCCACAGCAAGAACAGGTGTTGCGGATTTCGCAAAGCGCCTGGGAAAGCGTGGTATCAACGCTACCGTGAGAAGAACTCTCGGAAGCGATATAGAGGCCGCCTGCGGTCAGCTCAGACGTGATGCGGCAGAACAAAGACAAAAGACAGGGGAGGTATAGGATTGAGATACCGTTACGGCACGGATATCGGTCTTAAGCGTGAGGAAAATCAGGACGCTGTGAGATGTGAGTATTTCGGCCACAATATACTTGCTGTCGTCTGCGACGGTATGGGCGGTGAGCGTGCCGGCAAGGAGGCCAGCGCACTTGCTATCGAGGAATTTTTTCAGCGCTTTTCGTCAGGCTATACCGAGAGCCTCAGCGATGAGGATATAAGAAAACTCCTCGTTTCGTCTGTATCTGCTGCAAATTCAGTTATATATACCCGTGCAAGGCTTGATTTCAAGAATTTCGGCATGGGAACTACCTGCGTGGCAGCTTTCGTCAACAAGAGCTCAGCGTTTATCGCAAATGTGGGGGACAGCAGAGCTTACCTCATAACCGATAAACAGCTCCTTAAGATAACTACTGACCACAATGTTGCTGAACTCCTCTATGAACAGGGAAAGATCACTGAAGAGGAGAAGGAGGATCACCCCCAGAAGCATATGCTCGTAAGAGCTGTGGGCGTTGAGAAAACGGTGCTCACGGATACATTTATACTTGACTATGAGGATAAGATCAGTCTGCTGCTCTGCTCGGACGGCCTTTCGGGCTATTGCAGCGACGATGAAATATATGACGTCATCCTTAATTCATCCTTTGATGACGTCGCAGACCAACTGATAAAGCTTGCGCTCAGTAAGGGCGGACGGGACAATATAACCGTTGCAGTTATATCAGATTGATTCAGGAGGAAAGGAAATGGATAAGAATATCGGCAAAAAGCTCGATGGAAGGTATGAGATAACCGAGCTTATCGGCGTCGGAGGTATGGCAGAGGTCTACAAGGGCGTCGACGTCATTGACAACAAGACAGTTGCGATCAAGATTCTGAAAAAAGAATATGCAGAGAACGAGGAGTTCCTCCGCAGATTCAGAAATGAGTCCAAGGCTATAGCCGTGCTCTCACACCCGAATATCGTAAAGATTTACGATGTGGGCTTTTCAGAAAAGATACAGTACATCGTCATGGAGTACATCGACGGTATTACTCTCAAGGAGTATATCGAGGAGGAAAAGGTGCTCACATGGAAGGATACAGTCCACTTTGTGATACAGATACTCCGTGCGCTCCAGCATGCCCATGACAAGGGAATAGTCCACAGAGATATAAAGCCCCAGAACATTATGATGTTCACTGACGGCACTATAAAGGTCATGGACTTCGGCATTGCCAAATTCGCCCGTGAGGAGGGCAAGACTGCTACCGACCAGGCCATCGGAAGCGTTCACTACATCAGTCCGGAACAGGCAAGCGGCAGCGTTACCGATGCAAAGAGCGATATCTACTCCGTGGGAGCAATGATGTATGAGATGCTCACCGGAAAGAAGCCATTCGACAGCGATAACCCTGTTGCGATCGCAGTTATGCATATGCACGATATCCCTGAGCGCCCGAGAGCTATAAATCCGGATATACCGGACGGCCTCGAGGAGATCGTTCTCAGAGCTATGGAAAAGGCTCCTGAGGACAGATACCAGACTACAGGCGATATGATAAAGGATATAGAGGACTTCAAGGCTGACCCATCCATGACCTTCGGATATTATCAGGAGGAGGATGAGGAGGAGGACAAGGAGGATACCATCCACTTCAATGCTCTTTCTCCTGAAAACGGGGAAAAGGTTCTTGAACAGGAGCCTTCTTCCGCAGCTCCGGTCTATGCCGCAGCAGGTGCAGCTGCAGGAGCCGCTGCAGCAATGTACGGCGGACCTCAGGGTCAGCAGAGAGGCTATGGTATGCCTCAGCAGCCGGCAGGCCCCAGATATGCTACCCAGCCTCAGGGCTACTATGACGAGGATGATGAGGAAGAGGAAGAGGAGGAGCGCTCCTCACTGGTAATCCCTGTCCTTACAGCAGTAGTTGTGGTAGTTATCATTGTTGCCGTTATCTTCATCGCTACACTTCTCAGCGGCCTTTTCAAGAACAGCGGCAAGAAGAGCGACTATACTATGGAAGACTTCATCGGTATGGACTACAATGAGGCGCAGAGCAAGTACGGAAACAGCATACAGTTTGAAGTTGAAGGCTCAGAATATAATGAGCTTCCTGAGAACGCTATCATATGGCAGTCTATCGAAGAGGGTACCCCGTTCAATAAGGGTGATGTACTCAAGGTAAAGATCAGTAAGGGTATGGAAAATGTTGAAGTACCTAATGTTGTGGATTTCAATCAGGAGCTTGCCAAGGAACAGCTCACGCTGAGAGGACTTGGCTGCACCATAAAACAACAGTCTGATCCTAAGGTCGAAAAGGGCAATGTCATAAAGACAGAGCCTAAGGCCGGCGAAATGGCACACAGAGGTTCAAAGGTAATCCTCTATGTCAGCATGGGTGCAAATCAGGGACAGCTTGAAGTCAAGGACTATAAGGGCATGATGATCGAAGATGCTCTTGCAGATGCTTCATACAGAGGTCTCAAGGTAAAGACTGAGCCTCAGGCTTCCTATGAGGAAGAAGGCAAGGTCGTAGATCAGAGCATCAAGCCTAAGGAGAGAGTTGACGAGGGTACAGAGATCATCCTCTATGTCAGCAACGGTAAGGACCCTGACGGCGAGATCCCATTCAAGATCAGCTTCCCGTCAGATGCAGTAGGCCGTTACGTTATTGACTATATCCTCCTTGATAAGGACGGAAAGCGTGATACTACAAGCTCATCTGTAATATTCCTCCCCGATTATCCTGACTATGAGCAGGTAATATCCGGTTCAGGAGAAAATGTTCAGGTAACAGTTAAGCTTTCAAACCTCAACAATAATTCAAGTGCTACACTTGGTTCTTATCTCTTCAACTTCGCTACAGGAAGCATTACAGTCCAGAGCGAGGATATCAGAGGCGCATTCCAGCAGGTAGGAGCATTCCCGGAGCCTGAGACAGATCCTCCGACAGAATATATCGCACCTACAGATCCGCCTTATGTTGAGCCTGATACACAGGCACCTACAGCAGATCCTTCATGGCAGCCCGGTGTTAACGGCGAGTATGACGCAAACGGCGTCTGGGTACCTTATGTTGAGTTCCAGAACGGCGAATGGGTATACAATGAAGAGACCGGCCAGACAACATGGCAGTGGTATTGATGAGTAATAGCAATACAAGCGGAATAATAACAAAATGCTTAGGGGGACTCTATACTGTAGAGTCCCCTGACGGCATATATGAGTGTAAAGCAAGAGGAGTTTTCCGCAACCGTGGGATAAGTCCCTGCGTGGGAGACAGCGTGACACTGGAAAATGGTGTAATAAGTGAGATAGCTCCACGCAAAAACAGTATAATCAGACCTCCGCTTGCAAATCTTGACCAGCTTATATTTATAGTCTCCACCTGTTCTCCTGCGCCAAATTATCTGATACTGGATAAATTCATTGCGATCGCAGAATATAAGGGCATCCGTCCGGTGGTGGTGATAACAAAGACCGACCTTGGCGATAGTGCTCCTATTCACGAGATCTACGGCGGGATAGGTATTGATGTACTTGATGTGGACTACAGCCGTCCGGAGACCGTGGAGGCGGTGAGAGAGCTCCTTACAGGGAAGATAAGCGCTTTCACAGGCAATTCAGGAGCAGGAAAGTCTACGCTTCTCAATGCAGTTGATCCTACACTGAATATCCCCACCGCAGAGATAAGCAAAAAGCTTGGCAGAGGCCGTCATACTACCCGCCACGCAGAGCTCTACAGGCTTTCCGGAGGCGGATACATAGCTGATACTCCGGGCTTTTCGACCTTTGAGACTAATCGCTACGATATCATCCGCAAGGAGGAGCTTGCAGACTGCTTCCGTGAGATGAGAGATTTTACAGCTGACTGTCAGTTCCGTGACTGCTCCCATACCTGTGAGAAGGGCTGTGCGGTGCTGGAGGCACTGGGCAGGGGAGATATCCACAAGAGCCGCCATGAGAGCTACTGTGCTATGTATGATGAAGCAAAACAGCTGAAGGAGTGGGAACTGAAATGAAAAGATGCCATATTTTCGCCGGCGGTGACCTTGGAAATATTGACAAGCATTGGTTCTCTGACCACAGCGGATACATTATTTGCGCTGACAGCGGCTATAAACACGCAAAGCAGCTGGAGCTTCGGCCTGATGTCATAGTAGGAGACTTTGACTCCTACAGCGGCAGCCTTCCGGAGGACTGCGAGATAATACGCACCGTCCCTGAGAAGGACGACACAGATACTCTTATGGCTCTTAAAATAGCTATAGAGCGTGGATATGACCTGATATACCTCTACGGCGCACTTGGAGGTCCGAGATTTGACCATGCATTTGCCAATATCCAGACTATGATATATGCCCGTGAACATGGGGCAAATCTGATGCTTATAGGTGATGAGAAGGTTTATCTTCAGGGGCCGGGCGAGGGGATGTACCCTAAAAAACACGGCGACAAGTATTTCTCGGTTTTTGCCATTACTGAGACTGTGATGATAAAAAGTCTCAGGGGAGTGAAGTACCCCCTTGAAAACTACGGTATGAAGAGGTCCTTCCCCATAGGAGTAAGCAACGAGATAATTGAAGAACAGGCCTTTCTCGACATAGAGAGCGGACTTGCTCTGGTTATACAGTCCTGATGTAACAATATTCCTTCCTCTGAATATAATGGAGTATAAACCGTTTAAGGAGGAAAATGTCATGAAGGTAGTAGTCATAAAGAGCCCGAAAATAATCTCAGGGATATTAAGAGCTATATTCCATATCAAAAAAGATGAATCTGAACAGTGAAGAACTGGGCGTACATTATGTACGCCTTATTTTTTGCTGAAATGCGGACATCGGTCCGTTTTTTAATTGGTAAAATTTGAGATTATCAATTAATTTATTCAATGCTCTTGAAATCTGAAAACAGATGTGATATAATTAATTGTAAGTGTGCATATGCACAAATTATTATTACGAAAAGAGGAAATATAATGCCTGCTAATATTGTTGTCGGAACTCAGTGGGGAGACGAAGGAAAGGGTAAGATCATTGACATAATCTCTTCCCGTGCTGACGTTGTTGTTCGTTCTCAGGGCGGTAATAATGCCGGCCATACAGTCGTTAACAACGGCGAGGTCTATAAGCTCCACCTCATTCCTTCCGGTATTCTCTATCCCGATACTCTCTGCCTTATCGGCGCTGGAGTAGTTCTCGATCCTAAGGACTTCATCGGCGAACTTGACAGCCTTGCTGAAAGAGGTATAAAGACTGAGGGACACCTTAAAGTGGATCCCCGTGCACATATCGTTATGCCGCGGCATATAGCTCTTGACGGTCTCTCAGAGGCTTTCAGAGGCGGTAAGGATATCGGTACTACAAAGAGAGGTATCGGCCCTACATATATGGATAAGTATGAGAGATGCGGCATAAGGATGTATGACCTTACACACCCTGAGGTGCTTGCTGAAAAGATACAGTCCACAGGCAGACTTAAGAATAAGATAATCACAGAAGTTTACGGCGGAGAGCCCTTCGACCTTGACGCTGTTACTAAGGAGTACACAGAGTACGGAAAGAGACTTCTTCCTTATATGGACGATGTTTCTGTTCTTACATTTGAGGCTGACAAGGCCGGAAAGACTATCATGTTTGAGGGTGCTCAGGCTACTCTCCTTGATATCGATTTCGGTACATACCCCTATGTTACATCTTCACATCCCCTCTCAGCAGGCGTATGTGTAGGTACAGGTGTCGGCCCCAAGGTAATCACAAACATAATCGGTGTAGCAAAGGCTTATACTACCCGTGTGGGCAAGGGACCTTTCCCCACAGAGCTGGATGACGAGATCGGCGACCAGATCAGAAATGTAGGCGGTGAATTCGGTACAACTACCGGCCGTCCCAGAAGAACAGGCTGGTTCGATGCAGTTATCGTTCGCCACTCAGTCAGAGTAAATGGCCTTGACAGCCTTGCTATCAATAAGCTGGACACTCTTGCAGGCCTCGATACACTTAAGGTGTGCGTTGCTTACAAGAAGCCCGACGGAACTATCACAGAAAACTTCCCGCCCACTCTCGAAGAGCTGGAGGGCTGTGAGCCTGTTTACGAGGAGTTCCCCGGTTTCAATGAGGATATCTCAAAGTGCAGGAGTTTCGATGAGCTGCCGGATAACTGCCGCAGCTATATCGCCCGCCTTGAGGAACTCGTGGGATGCCACGTAAGTATGGTTGGAATCGGCCCCGACCGTGCTCAGATTCTTGAAAGGTAAAATGAGGATATTAAGAAAATTTTTTGCAGTTGCTGCTGCGCTGACTTGCCTTGTCAGCGCAGCTCCCGCATATTCAGCGGTATCTTATATCTCCGCTTCGGCTGCTCAGGAGGCGGCGGCTTCCGCCTCGGCTGTACAGGTCTTTGCTTCTTCTGAAGAGGCAGCAGAATACCTGAGGACACAGCTGGTGCAGAGAAATCCGGAAGTTACTCTTACTCTCTCAAGCAAAGAGGGACTTACCGGCGGAGAACTCATGAATAAGATAGTCGATCTTGCTGTCGCAGAAACAGGTGTCAGCAATGAGGGGGATTATCTTCGCATGAGTATGGCTGGCCACGGCGGATATATCCGCTCCACGGCAAATTCTGTCACTCTGGATATAAGTATTGATTACTATACCACCGCAGAACAGGAGAAGTATGTGTCCGACAGGATAGCAAGCATACTCTCACTTCTCAGACTCAGTGATAAGTCTGATTATGAGAAGATCCTTTCTGTATACAAGTGGGTCACAGCAAATGTGGCATATTCAGAGGACTTTGAAAATGATATAGTCTATACTGCTTATGGCGCTCTCCACAACGGAGCAAGTGTCTGTCAGGGCTATGCTCAGCTCACATATCGAATGCTCAGGGAACTGGGTGTCAATGTCCGTATGATAACCGGTACAGGTACCGGCGGCGGAAATCATGTGTGGCTGATAGCAGAGGCTGACGGCTGGTACTATTATATCGACCCTACCTACGACGGTGGAATGGCTCCGGCAGATTTCATGTTCTTTATGAAGGGAACAGAGGATTTTGATCTTGGTGCTGAGAAACACGTTCCCGGCTATGGAGATCCTAAATTGCCTCATCTTGAACCCAATTACCATTCTGAGGAGTTTGCTTCTGCCTATCCTATACACGATACGGCATACGATATCTCCTCCCCTGCATACCGGCTTATCCCCGGTGATGTGGACCTGAACGGAATGTTAGACGCTTTTGACAATACAGCGCTAAGACAGGGAATGCTCTATGGCTTCAACACTGACAGAGCAAGGCTTGCCGCTGATATTGACGGAGACGGCTATGTAAAAATAAATGATCTTGTACTTCTCCAGTCATTTCTGACAGGAAAGATAAGAGAATTTCCGGAATAAAAACAAGGCCTGAGCAGCCGTAAGGCCTCAGTAATACAGATCTATGAAGATGATAAGATGTATTTCTGCTATAGCAGCGGCAGTTATGCTGCTGGTATGGCCGGCGGGACAGTGCTATGCACAGTATGTGCCGCAAGCTGCGGTATATGAGCAGAATGTCAGTTCACGGGCTGCTTTGCAGTTCGAGAACAACGATAGTGCCGCAGAATATCTCCGCAGCGAAATGAAAAAACATTCAAAGGAGATAAGCTTTTCGTATCCGGTGCCCTTTGAAAAAGCAGAAGGCTTTTTCGAGGATCTTCTTGACAGCGTTTTTGTCGAGACAGGCAGAGGGACAGAGGGGGATTATCTTCGTTACGGCATAAAGGAGATAAACTATCATTATTCAGGCAATTCAAAAAAAGTCACATATACCGTTAATATAGACTATCTCACTAACGCTTCCCAGGAAAGCTATGTCAGCAAAAGAGTCAGTGAGATACTTAGTAGCCTGGATCTGAATAATAAAAACGATTACAGCAAGCTGTTTTCCATTTATGACTGGATAGTGAGAAATGTAAGCTATGCGGATAGTCTCACAGGCGATGAAGTCTTCACAGCTTATGGGGCGCTTGCTGATAAAAAGGCAGTGTGTCAGGGCTTCGTTCAGCTGTTCTACAGGATGACTATGGAAGCAGGTATCTCATGCAGGATCATCGGCGGAACAGCTGATGGTGTGAATCACGTCTGGGTCATTGCCGGTATCAACGGCAGATATTATCTGCTGGACCCTACCTGGGACAGCAGCTTCAAAGGAACGAACAAGCTGTTCTTCCTGCGAGGCACCAGCGATTTTGATGAAGGCTCCCCGGAATCCCTTCATGTTACAGGTGTTGCCGGTGATTCAAAGCTTTATCCGGATTATAATTCTTCCGGATTCAAAAAGCTGTATCCCATATCGTATAAGAAATATTCAGTCAGCGACACTCCGTCCGGATACAGTCTCGGAGATATCAATGGCGACGGAGTTATTGACGGCACTGATGCTACTCTTGTGCTCAGAGCCTACGGACAGCTCAGCTCCTATGGCAACTGCGGTATGCCGTCTCTTCAGAGAGTTGCCGCAGATGTTAATTCCGACGGAGCTATTGACGGCACAGACGCTACGATAATACTTAAGTATTTCTCTTATACACTGGCAGGCCACAAGATATCCTTTACGGATTTTCTTCGCCGCTGAACAGTGAACTTAACCGCTCCGGCGGGCGGTAATAATACGAGGTGAAAAAGATGAACAATGAAAACAGCTTTGGCGGTTCACCGCTGGACGATATAGAGTACACAGCTCCACAGCCAAAAAACGAAGGCCCTACCGGAGTTGCTGCACCTGTGCTGGATGATATCGACTATGTTGCCCCGACTGCAAAGAAGGGCGGTCCGACCGGAGTTGCTGCACCTGTCCTTGATGATATGGACACCTATACTCCCCAGAGCCAGAAAAAGGGCGCTCCCACAGGAGTTGCAGCACCTGTACTTGACGATGATATGTCTTATAACAGCTCGGCAGAGCCTTCAAAACCAGAGCAGCTGGTGCTTTCAGATGAGGATATAATCAACGGCCTCACCCCAGAGCTCCTTGAAACATTCAATAAGCTTCCGCCTGAGAATCAGAAAAAGGTCCTTGATATGAGAAGAGCTCAGCTTGGAGCAGTAGCTCCTGCACCTGTTGTAACAGCGCCTGTGCTTGATGAGGACAATTATGTTCCGCCTCCGAAAAAGGAGGAGCCGGTACAGCCTGCTGAGCCGGTGACAGCTCCCATACTTGATGATGCTCCCGAGCCGACAAAGTATGTTCCAAAGTTCGTGGATGAGGACCTGGAGAGAGCTAAGCAGGAGGCCTCCAAGAAGGCAGTTGCAGCTCAGCTCGTATCGGAGCAGAAGGACTCCAAGGAGAGCCTCAGAATGATGATACAGCTCAAGGAAGAGCGTCAGGCAGAGCTTGCACAGAAGGGATTTAAGCTTGCAATAATAGCCTGCCTTATCGGAATAGTTGCGGCAGTTGCTTTCTATCTGCTCTATTCAGGACAGCTCGGTCTCAAGTATAAGGACGGCATGAGCGGTATAAGTTCTACAATAAGCAATTCCGCACTGTATTTTGCTATAGCAGCAGGAGCCTGCTCAATACTCCTTATAACAGGAGTCGGATTTGTGAAATCACTTTCATCCCTGGTATTCCTTGTTATGGGAGTCGTCCAGATATTCCCGGGAATAGTCATGATACCTCAGCATGAGGGCAGCATGGCTCTTGTAGCACTGCTGTATGCAGTGGCTATTATCTGTACTGTTGTAGTGTTCTTCATGCTTTCGGGCAGTGAGGCAATAGGACAGTTCTTTAAAAAGAAAGAATAAAAATGATCCGGAGAAGTCATTAAAGAGAATGGCTTCCCCGGATTTTTTTGTGATAAATAAAAGACCCCTGTAATAACACAGGGGCTTAGTTTAGCTGATAAACCTTATACTGAGAGAAACCGGAGGGGCTCCCTGAATAATAATGCTTATCCAACTGCAGAAGATCAGATCCCACAGTCCTCATAGTCCTTCCATTTTTCGATGTAAAGCTTTTCGTTCCAGTTTCTGTACATGATGTAGCTGACTGAAGCGAGCATCAGAAAAATAGCTCCAAGCAGAGGGAGAGAATCAATAAAAAATCTGCGTGTAGTATCAATCTGTCTTTTTCTCATAATTACCTCCTTTCCACCCATAGGGATATATGATTTGAGGGGCAGAATCTTCCGCCCCTCTGACAGATCATAAAAATCACTCGGCTGTTTCAGCATCAGCTGCCGGAGCAGCACCGCCGTTCATCTCAGCCATAAGTCTTGCGAGTTCAGCATCTACCTTAGCGTCTGACTCGATCTGAGCGAAGGTATCGGAAAGGTCATCCTTATCCATGCCAGCGATCTCAGAGAAAGCAGCAGCTTCAGCTTCCTTGCGCTCGATCTTCTCTTCCATTCTGTCGAACTTCTCCAGAGCAGAATTTCCGTCGAATCCGCCTGCGGACTTAGCAAGGCTCTTCTGAGTGTCAGCCATCTGTGAACGTGCGATAAGCATAGCCTGACGGGACTTAGCCTCGTCCAGCTTGGACTTGAGCACTTCTACCTGATTGCCGATAGCCTCTGTCTGAGCGGAGATAGAATCGTACATCTCCTTGTAGTTGTTAACATCCTCATCAGCCTTTACCTTCTTGGCAAGAGCCTGCTTTGCAAGGTCTGCATTACCCTGAGAGAGTGCAGCCTTAGCTTTGGACTCCCAGCTTGCAGATACCTTCTGAGCTTCGAGGTACTTCTTTTCAGCGAGGCGCTCGCTTGCCTTAGCCTTTCCATAGTTCTGGGTAGCCTTGGTGAGCTCCTGCTGCATATCAATAATTATCTGCTTGACCATCTTCTCAGGGTCTTCAGCCCTGTCGATGAGGTCGTTGACGTTAGCCTTGAGCAGATCACTTAATCTTCTGAAAATTCCCATAATTAATCCTCCTGTTTCATGGTTGTTTGTGAAGCAAAACGGTCCCCTTATCACCGCTGCTATAAATATTATAAATTAAAAAAGCAAACTTGTCAATAGGCAGGGTATCGATTTCATCAAATTTTCATTGTTGTTACAAAATGATTCTGAGCAAAATGTCATCAGAATAGTGCAGGGGGAGTATTTCTCTGAGATCAGAGCTCCTCGGATTCGACTTCATCGATGTATTTTCCCAGCTCTTCAAGGGATATGCCCTTGGATTCGAGGGGCTCGTCCTCGTTTATCCTGAGGAGCTTTTCACGCAGGTCAAGCATTTTCTTTCTGCGTTCATATGCGTCCGCATTCATAACGATAAGATCAGGCTGACCCTCTTTAGTCAGCTTCAGCGGTTCGGAGGTGATATTGCAGAGCTTTACGAAAAGATCGTAATTTGCGCTGAAATCCTCGTGCTTAATTGAGATCATATATTTAGCTCCTTTCGGGATAATAGCCTTGCAGGCATATCGGGTCACAGTTTATTGAAAGTACGCTGATAAGCCCTCAGCCTTTGAAATTTATTGTACAACAAATGCGCTGAAAAGTCAAGATTAAAAAGCTGATGCTTCGAAGCCAGGGTGTGCGTTGACTATTCGTGCGGACTTGATATAGCAAAAAGCGCAAAACATCAGTTAATAAGTATTATATGTCATTGAAACATAATGGCATATGATGTATACTGTATACAGAAAGAGAATTCCGGCAGAATAGGGAAATGCCGGAACACTGAGCAAAGTTAAGACATGGATTTTTACGGAGAAGATCCTCATGCTGGTTGGAGAGCAGCTTGAGGCAGTGAAACATTCAGGAGATATTAAAAGGCGCAGCCGCATATAAAGCATAAAATGATCCGGAGTTTTAGGCGGCTCCGGAAAAGAAAAAGCTTATTGCTCTTGCGTCGGAGAGTGCTTTTTTGACACTCAGCAAGCGTGCAAATCAATTCTGTTGTGTGGTGAGCACAGCACTTGCTCACTGTACATAGCAGCCATGGACACATTACCCTCGTCAAAATTGTACAAGTCAGTACAGTTTTTCGGGATAAGCCGTGGAAATATGCCACCTCTCACCGGGGGCTGAAAACCTCCGGATTCCCTAATATAATGATATAATGAAAAAAGGAGCTTCCCTATAGCTCCTTTTTTCATTTTGCACCTCCTCACGAATTCTCACTGAGATATATCCCTATGCGGCTGTTGAGCATATCCACACATTCATCAGCGGACTTTTCGCCGTTCATCACAGCGGAGTATTCCTCCTTTATGATATTGTTTATCTC
>ODAI012236873.1_pt1 | contig 20391 bp, 14 predicted proteins | sample 1539321 | NCBI WGS metagenome assembly ODAI01 (sample SAMN02144231, study PRJEB22623) | gut metagenome | biome: sheep rumen | host: Ovis aries | place: New Zealand
ATTGCCGGAGAAGGGAAAGAGCCTTCGGGTGTTAAGGTACCGTCTGCTTTCAGGATCGTCCTTATCATGATCCTGACAGGTCTTGTGCTTTTGATATGTCCCGTGACCGCCACAGCAATAAGGCTTGTAACGGGAGTGTATTACGATTCCCAGGATATCTGGAATATCATCCCTGTCATCCCCTTCGGAGCATTCATGTGCTCCATGCTTGTGGGGGAACTGAAGGAACGTAAGGATACTTTTTACAAAGGCACCGCACTTATAGTTTCCCTTATCCTTGCAGGTGCAGTACTTGTTTGCGGAAGCCTGGGGAAAACTTATAGCGGAAATGCTGTTTGCCCTGAGGATATCACGGCACCCGAAAAACAGATCGCTGAATTTGTCTGCGATAAGTATTCGGGCATGGAAAACAGCGTTGTTTTTGCATCTGATGAAATAACCGCCTATATCCATGTATATAGCGGAAAAACAGGCACCCTTTACGGACGGGATATGTGGGACGGAAGACTTACCAAGAACCGTTTCGGAACCTATACGGATGACGTCAGACAGCTCCATGATGACATGAGAAAGGTACTTGGCGGTGAAAACGAATTGGCAGCGGATCTTTGCCGCAGAGCTTTTGCCCACGGAGCAACCATATGTATCATGCCCGTTTCCTGCAGGGAATCGATAGATGAGGCCTTTACGGGAGGAGAGTATACCGTTGAAGAATTCGTAACTTCTTATGATACCGAATATCTGATAATTTTACGGGGGTAATGATTTGAAGAAGATAAGCGTGGTAATACCCGTATATAACATTGAAAAATACATTGCTGAGACCCTGGATTCCATCCTTGCCCAAAGCGAGGATGATCTGGAGATCGTTCTTGTGGATGATATGAGCATCGACGGCTCCGTTGGCGTTATCAAAAAATATAAAGAAGACCATCCTGACGTCCAGATCAGACTTATCACCCCCGGTAAAAAGCTTAAAGCATGCGGAGCAAGAAATCTTGGCGTTGAGGAAAGTCTGGGAAGATATATTGCATTCCTTGACGGAGATGACCTCTGGCAGCCTGAAAAACTGAAAAAACAGATGGCCCTCATGAATGAAAAAAAATGCGGTTTTTCCTTTACCGGGTACGAATATGCGGATGCGGATGCAAAACCCATGGGCAAGATAGTAAAGGTTCCTGAAACCATTTCCTACAGACAGGCCCTGAAAAACACAACGATCTTCACATCCACCGTTATCTTCGATACCCAGATCATTCCCAGGGACAAGATCGTCTTCCCCGATATCCTGTCGGAAGATACAGCCCTCTGGTTCAAGATCCTTAGGGAAGGCTACAGGGCATGCGGCCTTAATGAAAGCCTTACCCTCTACAGACGAACCGGAAACTCCCTTTCTTCGGATAAATCAGACGCTGCCCGCCGCATCTGGAACCTCTACCGCAAATCCGAACACCTCCCCGTCCTCTACAGCGCTTTTTGTTTCGTTTGTTGGGGATTCAACGCGGTGAAAAGGAGACTATGACATAAACCACGCATTGCGAAGATGAAAAATTATACTTGTATGATATTTTAGACATAAAAAAAGAAACGAGCAACCCGATTGAGCCCTAAGGCTGTACACGACAAAAACCCATTTCTTTTACATGGATATTACTATGGTAAGGAAAAAAAGTCAATCGGAAAAGTGTTGCACATCGCGACATTCGTCATTTTATGGTAAAATAAATAAGTTATGAACAAACCCCTTGTTTCCGTAATTGTACCTGTCTACAACGCTTCCGGATACCTTGAAAAATCTCTCGGAAGCCTCACTGCGCAGACCTATGAAAACCTCGAGATCATAGCGGTGGATGACGGCTCTTTGGACGATTCCTTCAGGATCCTTGAGAAAATGGCGGAAGAAGACAAAAGGATCCGTGTCTTTACCAAGGAAAACGGCGGCTCCTCATCTGCAAGAAATTCAGGACTTAAGGTTGCAACCGGCGAATACATCGGCTTCATGGACGCCGATGACTATATAGAAAAGGATATGTATGAAAATCTCGTAGGGGTTCTTGAGGAAAACTACTCTGCGGACGTATCTCAGATCCTTTCCTGTGAAGAGGATGAAAACGGGAAGAAAATAAAGGATTTCGGTGATGGCTTCGACAGCCGGGATCTTTTTTCCGGAAGGGAATACTTCAGGACCCTCCTTCTTCATACGGGAGACAGCTCCTTTTGCACAAAGCTTTTCAGGCGGAGCATCTTTGAGGGGTCCTATTTTTCCGAAGGAAGGCTCAACGAGGACTTTGAACTCCTTGTCAAAATGAGCGAAAAGTTCCGGAATCTGGCAGTTTGCAAAAAGCCCGGATATCACATAGTCCTTAGGAGTCAGAGCAACACAAGAGGAACTTACAGACAGTCCTTCTACGAAAATGTCATGGAAAATGCGGGTAAGATGCTTGTTCTTACCGCAAAAAAGTATCCTGAATTTAAAAAAGAAGCGGTTCATTTTTACCTGATACAGGCCATGTGGTTTCTGCTTCACATTCCGTCAGGTGAGATGAGAGCGGATAATGAATTGTATACATCCGTAATGAAGAATGTAAAAAAACTCAGAAGGTTCATTCTTACCGATCCGGACATGCCGCTGAAATATAAAAGAAATCTGCTTATTTTTGCCTTCCTCCCCGCAAAAGGCATTAAAAAAGCCCACGAGAAGATAAAAAGAAAAAAATGAGGGGCGCCTGGGGCAGGGATATTCTTAAGAAAGAAATAACAGTCATATGATTTTAACCGAAAAACAAAAGAAAAAAGCACAGATGCTTGAGAGTACAAAGCGTCTTATAAACCTGCTTCTGGTTCTTGGCTGTATTGCGCTTGAAGTTGGGATATTTGCCTACCACTGGATCTTCCATTTCCAGTATAACGTGGTTGAACCTTTGAGGCACTTCTGGTTCAAGGGTCATCTCTTGGAAATAGCCATATATGCCATCATTCTGCTCATGTTCTCAAACATGTACGGAGGAATGAGGCTTGGTTATCTTAAAAATTCCGAGATCGTTTTTTCACAGATGTTCGCAACATTTCTTGCGGAGATCCTTATTTACGGAGAGCTTTCCCTGATGGCTTTCCAGCTCTTTTTGCCACACTATTTTATCCAGATGATCTTAGAGCAGCTGGCTGTTGTCCTTATCTACATCCCCGTTGCCAACAAGGTCTACAGACATATTTTCCCGCCCAGGCGCTTGCTCCTTATATACGGATGGAAAAATCCCGATGATCTCAAGAATAAGTTCGAGACCAGAAAAGACAAATATATCATTGCGGACCGTATCAGCGCAGATGACGGATACGATGCCGTGGTGAAGAGGATAAATGACGATCTTTCCACCGGAAAATGTAATGCCGTTGTTATAGGCGACGTATCCGAGATGCAGAGAAAGCCCATCATAAAGTACTGCTACGGCAATTCCATTCGCTTTTACCTGCTTCCGAAGATAAATGATGTGATCCTTACGGGTGCCGAGGAGCTTCATGTTTTCGACTCCCCGATACTTCTTTCCAGGGAATATTCCCTTACCATTGAGGAGAGGGTGGTCAAGAGGGCAATAGACCTTATCTGCTCCATCATCCTTCTGATAGTTACATCTCCCTTTATGCTGATCACTGCCATCGCGGTAAAGGCTTATGATAAGGGCCCTGTTCTTTACAGGCAGACCCGTGTTACAAGAGGCGGCAGGGAATTTACCATTTACAAGTTCAGATCCATGAAGGTGGATGCGGAAAGTGACGGAGTAGCCCGCCTTTCCAGCAAGGGAGACGACAGAGTCACCCCTGTAGGAAAATTCATCAGAAAGTGCAGACTTGATGAGCTTCCCCAGCTTTACAATATCCTGATCGGAGATATGTCCTTTATCGGTCCAAGGCCCGAGCGTCCCGAGATCATAAAGCAGTACACCGAGATAATGCCCGAGTTTGAATTCAGGACCAAGGTCAAAGCGGGACTTGCGGGTTTTGCCCAGGTATACGGAAAATACAATACAACTCCCTATGACAAATTAAAACTTGATCTTATATATATAGAAAAATATTCGATCCTTCTGGATCTTAAACTTATGCTCCTTACCCTCAAAGTCCTTCTTTGGCCCGATTCTACCGAGGGTGTTGAAAAGGAGCAGATCACTGCACTTAAGAACGCAAATGTAAACCCGGATTCGAACGGTGAAAAACTGAAATAATGGAACTGGGGGGGCAGTTCCGCCGTTCCACTTCCCCTGCTCAAACTCAAAGATAATCTTATGAAAGTATTGTGGCTTTGCAATTTTATACTTCCGAAGGCGGCAGCGGATCTTGGCATTGAAGGGATCCCAAAGGAAGGCTGGGTCGAAGGGCTGATGGATGCCATGAAAGCATCGAATGCCATAAAAGCATCGGATGCCTTTGGCGGCATGACTCTTGGTGTTGCATTTCCTGTTTCTGAAGAGCATGACGGAAAAAGGGGAGAGCTTTTTGAAACTCCCGGGTTTAAGGCGTCTTATTACTGCTTTTATGAAGATATGCTCCATCCGGAAAAATATGACGCAGCCCTTGAGCAGAGGATGAACCGTATTCTTGATGAGTTCAGGCCCGATGTTGTGCACGTCTTTGGAACCGAATACCCCCACACCCTTGCAATGGCCCGTGCTGCCACAACAAGGGATGCGCATTACCACCCCGGAAGAGAAAGAATGCTCATAACATTTCAGGGTGTCTGCGCTGCCATAGCGGGAGATTATCTTTCTTCGCTCCCTGATAAGGTGGTATCTTCAAGAACATTCAGGGATCTTATCAGGAAGGATTCCATAAAAGACCAGCATGAAAAGTTCAGAAAAAGAGCTGTAAACGAGCTGGAAGCATTAAAGCTTTCAGGGCACATAGGAGGAAGGACCGCCTTTGATAAAAAATGGGCCGGAAGACTTGCTCCCGAGGCTTCCTATCATTATGCCGGGGAGGTCATGAGAGGGCTTTTCTATGAGCCTGTTCCTTCGGATGTTAAGCGTGACGAGAATGTGATATTTGTTGCAGGCGGCGATTATACCATCAAGGGTTTCCATTATCTTCTCGCAGCACTTAAGGATATAAGGTGGCCTGAGCTTAAGATAAGAGTTGCCGGTCAGGATCTTGTTGATAAACCGAAGTACAAGATCTGCGGATACGGAAAGTATCTGTCCGAAATGATAGAAAAATGCGGACTTGAAGGCAGGATAGAATTCCTGGGAAGGATCTCCGCGGAAAAGATGCGGGATGAGTATTTAAGATGCGGCATCTTTATATGCCCTTCAGCCGTGGAAAATTCTCCTAACAGCATAGTCGAAGCATCCATTATGGGAGCTCCTGTCATAGCATCAAGAGTGGGAGGCATTCCCGATATCATTGAGGATAAAAAAGAGTGCATTCTCTTTGACTGCAGCGCCAAAAAGCCCATAGAAGATAATGCTGCAAATCTTAAAAAAGCCATAGAGACTGTTAAAGGCGATTATAAAGAAGCTCTTGAAAGAGCAAAGAAAGCAAGAGAAAGAATGCTTAAAGACCATGATCCCGTTGCCGTGGCCGGGCAGATGCTGGGCATCTATGAAGTTATTAACAAATACGAGAAGTGATTAGCAGATACCCAAAAACAACAGATGCAAAATAATAATTAAAGGATCCGTGATTTACGGATCCTTTTTTTTATAACCTGAAGGTACTTCAATTTCCGGATATATTACCATTTCCCTGAAGATACAGTCCCGTACATTATCAATACCTCGCATACGCAACAAGCCTTTCATCCCTTCCGATCTCTTTAAATCCTGCTTCTGCGCACAGCTTATCTATCCTTCCACCGGCCGGAGCTGCAATATACCTGCACTGCACCTTATCCAGATTATCCGCGGTATATTCCATACAGCAGCTTATACCTGTTCCCGAAGGAAGAGCGTAGAGCATCTGGTAATCCGTAACCACGTCCTTATCATCAACTTTGTCACCGAATTCCCAGATTATCGCATTTTTGTATGACGGAACATCGGACTTGTCTATTTCGATCCCTTCTGCAAATGCTTTTTCCCAGTAATCGTATCTTGCGTCCTGAACCGTATCTCTTACGGGTATCCCGAAATCATAGAAATTTCCCCTGCAGTGGAAGATACCGAAATAAATCATCGCAAGACTCATCACTATGCCACAGAGGAGACCTCTTTTTTCATCAAGGATCATAAGAAGCGTTCCTGCCATTATGAAGGTGAGCAGGTGCTTGCTGCCTTCCGTAAGCTTGTACATGAGAAGGATGGCCATCAGAAGCGCAAAGCATGCAAAAAGCATATAAAGCCTTGAATAGAAGTACCACCTTATCTGTGTTATGCTTATGGCCTTTTCCTTTGCTTTCTTTTTAACTTCCCTTCCTTCGAAAATTGCCTGGACAGCCTGAACTGCCATCAGCAGTATGAAGAGGCAGAAAAAGATCCCCGCAGCCCTGTCGACATAAAAGGCATCTCTCATGAATTCGATGTATCCCATTCCCTTATAATACAGAGTCCCTATGAGATTATGGACACCTGCGGAAAATCCGTCAGTAAAAAATGTGGTGATGAAATCCGTGAAAAAGAAGGGCATCAGGTATTCGGCCGACAGATAGTGATTAAGTAAATAGTAGATAAAACCTGTGATAAGGAAGATTATGCCTGAGATAACAAACGAAAAGATCCCTGCCTTCTTTCCTTTTTTTGCAGAGAAAACAATGTTCATGATAAGTGCAAAGATAAGGAAAAGGATCAGATACGGTCTCATGAATGTCATCAGCATTGAGATGAAGATTGCGGTATAAAGGAAGCCCTTTTTTCCAAGCCTTATAAATCCCGTGATAAGTCCGAAATAAACGATCAGGTGCGCAAAGCATATGACCTCCGGCATGCCGGAAAAAATGTATCTTGCATTTAAGAAAAATGATAAAAACCAGATGCTCATAACGGCAGTCTGCTTTGGCGAAGGCTTAGTCAGGGCGCCGAAAGCAAGCATCGCAAGGATGTAGATAATAAGGTTATAGACAAATACAAGGTTAAGGGACCATCCAAAAAGGCTCCCTAAAAGCACCCAGGGCCATACAAGGACAGGGCTCCATGCCGCAAAGCTGAATGTCAGTGCGTGGCTTTCGTTAAAGCCGTAGTAGCCCAAGGGGTATCCATAGTCGATTATGGCCTCTACCTGTTTGAAATAAAAAAGCTCGTCATTCCACTCACTTGTAAGAAGTGAAGGAGCTGCCGGGCTTATTATGGTTCTTAAGAGTATGGATATGACGGGCAGGAGCCCGAGTATGAGAATGCATATAAGATTTACGGTCTTGGGGTTTTTGGACTTCATCTTACTTATCCAGATTCCAGCTTTCCCTGATGACATACTGGGGTGAATTGTTCATGCTGATATAGATCCTGCCGATGTACTCTCCGATAAGTCCCAGCATCAGAAGTATCATTCCGCCGAAAAAAACTATGGCACTCATGATTGCCGCATAACCCATCATTCCCGCATCGGGGAACATGAGCTTTCTTATGATGACATACAGTCCGTATAAAAGACCTAAGGTTGCGGAAACTGCACCCATTACGGTGGCGATCCTTAAGGGCTTTACGGAAAAAGCGGTAAAGCCGTTGAACCAGAGCCCCAGCAGCTTTTTAAGAGTATATCCGCTGACGCCTTCCATGCGGTCCCTGTGATCTATCTCAACATTTGTTATCTTTGATGTGGAGCGGAGAACAAGCCCTATGACATAAGGATAGGAGTTCTCGTATTTTATCATGTCATTTACAACAAATCTTTTTACGGCAAAATAGCTTGAGACATAAAGATCCGCGGGTTTTCCCAGCATGATCCTCAGCATTATGTCATTGACCCTGCTTCCGAAATTTCTGAAGCCCGAGTGCTTTTTGTGATCATACTTTGCATAGACTGCATCATAGCCCTCGTCAAGCTTATCAAGAAGTCTTACAACCTGCTCTGCGGGGGTCTGGCCGTCATCATCGAGGCATACACAAATATCTCCGTCGGCGTTTCTGAGTCCTGCCATGAGAGCTGCGTGCTGACCGAAATTTCTTGCAAAGGAGATACCCTTTATGAACTTGTTTTTTTCACAAAGCTCCCTGATGACACCAGCCGTATTGTCCGGAGATGAATCATTAACCAGGAAGATATTATAGCCGTATCTGTCCTGGATCTTTGACATGGTCTCTTTTATTTCATCCACAACGGAGCCGATGGTTTTTTCCGATCTGTAGCACGGGATGATGAAGCTGATCTTTTCCATTACTTTATTTCCTGTGTGGCTTTCATTAGCCTGTCATGAATTCTTGTGAGTCTGTATTCGAAATCCTTGCGGTCCTTGGAATCCACCGCTTTCAGGATCATTCCTGTAAAAAGTGAAAGAAGCCCTGCCATGAACACAAATCCGCAGGCTATAAGTGTGGGGAATCTGTCCACCTTGCCGGTTTCCGCATATGCCCCGATAACGGGCACCATAAACACGAGGCTTACAAGCATGAGCAAAAAGGCGATGATCCCGAAAAACTCCATGGGTCTGTAGTTTCTGTAAAGGGAATACATCTTGCGGATGACCTTGAATCCGTCGGGGAGAGTGTTTAATTTACTCTCGCTTCCCGCAGGTCTGTCCCTGTATTCCACAACAACATTGTCAACCTGGAGATTGTAATTGACCGCGTGGATGGACATCTCTGTCTCTATCTCGAATCCCTTTGAAAAAACGGGGAAGGTCTTGACGAAATCATAGCTCATGGCTCTGTAGCCGGTCATGATATCCCTGATATCCGCCCTGAAGAGCTTATTGATCCCCCATCTCATGAGAGAGTTTCCGAAATTGTGGAAGGGTCTCTTATTTTCCGTAAAATATGTGGAAGAAAGTCTGTCGCCGACTACCATATCCGAGTTTTTGTTAAGGACAAGATCGATCATCTCGGGAGCGCTCTCTAAGGGATAGGTATCGTCTCCGTCTATCATAAGATAGCACCTTGCGTCTATCTCCCTGAACATTCTTCTGATGACATTTCCTTTGCCCTGCTTGTATTCGTTGCGGACTATGGCACCGCATTCCTTTGCGATCTTCTCGGTATTGTCCGTAGAATTGTTGTTATATACGTAGATAACGGCATCGGGGATTGTTTTTTGGACGTCACCGATAACCTTGGCTATGGTCTGTTCTTCGTTATAACAGGGTATTAGTACAGCTACGTTATCCATTTTCTCTCCACAAAAAATAAGTTGAAATGCCCAAAACACTAAATATTATAACATATCCTCCCGGGTTTTTGGAAAGGCTTTTGTCTACATAATAAAAGCCTCATATGGTATAATTCCTAGAGATATTTATGAAAAGAACGGTTGAAAAATGGCTGGATCAAAAAAGAATCTTAAAGAAATAATTGCGGCTTTAAAAAAGCATCCCATAGTTTTGGCAGGGTGCGTGCTTCTTTCGGTACTTTTGCTTACCGGTATTATCATCTGTCTTTGGTTTTTCGTATTAAAACCCGGTAAAGGCGTTCTTTCCGATGCTTCCGTAAAAAATAAAGAGATCAAAACATTTGAAAAAGGAGCATATTATACTGTCCCCGAATCTCCGTCGGAAGGCTCTATCGTTGCTTATATGTATGATTCCGGAGTCAGCGACAGGCTCTTTACCGAATTTTTCGATACCGATTCCTATATGGCGCCAAAATGTATTTCTTCGGTGCGCATGTTTGCCGACTACCTTGAAGACCTTGATGAAGCCTTCGGAGATAACTATCCTCCTTATATACTCTTGGGTATCGATCCTTATGCGGCCTTTAAGCAGTCTTGTTCAAATAAAGAAACTTATCTGAAAAATCTTGAGTTCATCAGGGATTTTTGTGATGCCCATCCTTACTGCATGTTTCTTGTCCAGTATCCCGATGATGATGCATCCTTTTGGAATTCTTTGTCGGGAAAGGAACTTGAAGATGCAAGGCTTGCTTACATCACTCCGGTCCGTGAATTTTACGATCTTATTAACGTCCGCTTTATATATCACTCCGTTGAAGAGTGGGTGCTTTATCCGCAGTGCTTAAGAAGCGGCAGCGGTAAGAAACATCTCAGTACGGATGTTGCGGATGAACTTCTTGCTTCGGATATCATGTCCCTTGACTGTACGCTTAGGGTTGATACCGTAAATGATGTCATGGATGATGTGATAGAAAAGTCCTCAAAATACGAGGAGGTTTTCTCTTTATATGCAGATCTTAGCGATAAAAAGGTGGTCTTTTTCGGAGATTCCATATTCGGAAATTACAGGGAGGAGACCGCAATATCCACATTTTTTGCCGAGATGACCGGTGCAAAGGTATATAACCTGGGTCAGGGCGGATTGTCCGCTCATCAGGTCTGCAGCGCTTCAGATCCCATGGCTGTTGCCTTTGATTATTTTACAGGAAAAACTGATATTGGCCGTTTTGACGCCGAAGTCTCTGATTTTGTTTCATATCCTTCATACAGACTGGCAGCGTCCGACCTTGCGGGGACTGAAGGAAAGGACTGCATCATTTTTGTGGAACTTGGTTTGAATGATTACCTGGGATATGTTCCGGTTCCCGAATATGAAAAGTCCATGGAATATATTCTTGATACGCTTAAAAATGCATACCCCAAGGCTCAGATAGTAACCCTTGTGCCGGGATATGTCGGAAAATATGATTTCGGCTATTACATAATGGGAGAAGGCGGGTCGGTTCTTCCTGAGTACCGGGATGCTGCGTTAAGAGTATCTGAAAATGCAGGAGTTTCTTATATCAGCCTCACCGAAATCCCGGGATTTGAACAGGAAAACTGGGAAGATTACATCCTTTTGGACGGAATTCATTATAACGAAAGCGGAAGATACCGCATTGCCGGGTATCTTGCACAGTATTTTAAGGATCTGAAAGTATGACGGATCTGATCACGGATAATCAAAACGGCGAAAAACCAAGCCTTCGGAGCATTGTCTTAGGAGGCCTGGCTTTTCTTTTTTTCGCAGCGGGTCTTATCGTAAGCCTTGTCTTTTTACTCCATGCATCCTTAAAGCAGGATTCCTTTACACATGAGCTGGGCGATGCGATAAGTGACGATCCGGGTGATTATATTGAAGCCGGTTTTCTTGCGATGCGGTACGGGTCCGTGGACCTTTCGGGCATTGATGCTTCAAAGTGCGGTGAATATGAGATCATCATAAAATGCCCCGGTAAGACCTTTACCGCCCCCTTTATTCTTGAAGACACCACGGCTCCCGTTATAAGCCTTTTTAACAGGGATCTTTGCTTTGCGGCAGGGACCCGTCTTTCGCCATCCGACCTTGTCAGAAATGTAAAGGATGCCGATTCTGATGTTGATGTTTTTTTCGATAAAGACTCAAACGATCCGGATGCTCTTAAGTGTAAAAATACCGGCTCATACAGTGCCTGGCTAAAGGCTTCAGACTCATCAGGCAATGAGACGAGTGTCTGCATCCCGTATACCGTGGATCTTCCACCGGAATTCGAAAAAATGTGCGATCTATACATCGCGGCAGGAAGTACCCGGGATCTTTTAAAATATGTCAGGGCATATGACGAAACAGACGGGGATCTTTCAGACGAGATAACCATGTACCCTGCAGAGCCTGAACTTACGGAAGGAACTGAGACTGAGCTTAAATTTACCGTTACGGATTCCTTCGGTCTTAAAACCACTGAGACTGTAAACTTATATGTCAAAAGCCCGGAGGACCTCCAGAGCCTTATAGAAAAACGCACCATAACCCGTGAAAATGCCATTATCATCGGTGCGATAAATGAATATGACACGGGACTTTTTAATAACCGCAGCATAGAACAGACCCTGATCGATGTTATGCCCACTGTCGTGAGCATCAGGGTTGATGAAAAAAGCGGAAGCTCCACCACCGGATCCGGCTTTATCATCCAGATAACGGATACTGATATTTTTATTGTCACAAACCATCATGTCGTAAATTCAAACACAGAATGCGATATCTGCTTCTACACATCGGATCAGGTAAAGGGCAGGGTCATGGGGTATTCGGATTACTATGATGTGGCGGTGATAAAGGTAAGTCTTAAGGACCTTCCGGAAAAATTCAGTGATATCATTTCGACGGTACATATTGATATGACTTACTGGAATAAGATAAAGGACGGGGATAAAGTTGAACTCGGCCTTGAAAGGATGACCATGGATGGCACCATAGAGCATTACACCTACGGCCTTCTTGTCAGCAAACTCCGGGATGTGGAATTTTTCACTCCACTCCTTGAAACTGAGATGAACCTTAAACTGAAACTCGGCGATTCCGGTTCAGCTGTCTTCGACAAAAAAGGACGCCTTATCTGCATGGCCTTTGCCTACTCCATCTCCCCCGAACGAGACTGGGCAATCCCCCTGCCTGAGATCATAGAAGCGTACGAAGAGATATCAGGTAACGAATTATATGTGTACTAATTAACCAGTGGCGGGAGGGTTGTATTTATGCTTTGAGGACCCTCCGCAGCGTCGGTACTTAATGAGTGCGAACAACGAGAGCACGATTTTAGTACCGCTACGCAAACTTCGCGAAGCGAATGTTTTGGACACGGGCGAAAGCGCAGCCCTCAAAGCATAATACAACATAAACCGCCACGTGACTAAGTTAGAAAAATATGAGCTTTGTTCACCTTCACACCCACACCGAATATTCCCTCCTTGACGGCATGAACCGCGTCAAGGATTACGTTTCTCGAGTCAAAGAACTCGGCATGAACGCCGCTGCCATAACAGACCACGGCGTAATGTACGGTGTCATCGATTTTTATGACGAGTGTAAAAAACAGGGCATCAAACCCATAATCGGCTGCGAAGTCTACGTATCCCCCGGATCCAGATTCGACAAGACGGGCCGTGACGAAAAATACTATCACCTTATTCTCCTTGCCGAAAACAATACAGGCTATCGGAACCTTCTTAAGCTGGTAAGCCGCGGATTCAGCGAAGGATTCTATTACAGACCCAGAGTGGACAAAGAACTTCTGCGCATGTACCACGATGGGTTAATAGCATCAAGCGCCTGCCTCAAAGGCGAGGTGGCATCTCTAATCGTAAGCGGAAAAAATGAAGAAGCCTTAAAGAGCATCCTTGAATACAGGGAGATCTTCGGAGAGGACAATTTTTTCCTTGAACTCCAGGACCATTCCATTCCCCGGCAGAGACTTGTTAATACCGAACTTTTAAGCATCAGCCGCAAATACGGTATTCCTCTCATATGCACAAATGACTGCCATTATACATATTCGGAGGATTATCTGGCTCATGATGTGCTTCTCTGCCTTCAGACATCTGCCCGCCTTTCCGATGAAAACCGCATGAGATATATGCCGGGAGAATACTATGTGCGCTCCGAAGAGGAGATGAGAGAGCTTTTTAAATACGCACCCGATGCTCTTGAAAACACCCAGAAGATAGCAGACAGATGTAATGTGGAGATCGAGTTCGGTGTCACCAGGCTTCCGGATTATGATGTGCCGGAGGGGTATGATGAAGAAAGCTACATCAGGCATCTTTGCACGCTTGGGATGAATGAAAGATACGGTCTGGACCACGATGGCATCAGGGATTCATCAGGAAGGACCCTGGAAGAAAAGCTTGATTATGAACTTGGCGTCATAAAGGATATGGGCTTTATTCCCTACTTTCTCATCGTGTGGGATTTCATCAACCATGCAAGGCAGACCGGTATTGCGGTAGGCCCCGGAAGAGGAAGCGCCGCGGGAAGCCTTGTTTCCTACTGCCTTGGAATAACTGCCATTGACCCCGTAAAATACGACCTTGTTTTTGAAAGATTCTTAAATCCCGAGCGTATTTCCATGCCCGATATCGATGTGGATTTTCTGCCTGCAAGGCGTATGGAGATGTTTGATTATGTCTCGGAAAAATACGGTCATGAGAAAGTCGTACAGATAGTCACCTTCCTTACCTTCGGCGCAAAGGGCGTTGTCAGGGATGTTGCAAGGGTGATGGATCTTCCCTATGCATTCGGCGCAGGGATCTCTTCCATGATCCCGAATGAAAAGGACATAACTCTTACAGAAGCCCTTGAGCTTAATCCCGAACTGAAAAAAAGATATGATGCGGAGGAGGATGTCCGCAAAGTCATCGATATGTCCGTTCTTTTGGAAGGACTTCCCAGAAACTCCTCAACCCATCCCGCAGCCGTTGTCATATGCCGTGAAAATGCGGAGAATGTTGTTCCGCTTTCATCCGGCACCGGCGATAATCTCCAGTCCCAGTATACCAAGGACCCCCTTGAAAAACTCGGACTTCTCAAGATGGATTTCCTGGGGCTGAGAAACCTTACGGTCATTGAGGATTCCCTGGAGCTCATCCGCCGGCATAAGGGAATAAACATCGATTTTTCAAAAATGGATTTTGATGAGAGCAAAGTTTTTGAGTCTCTTTGGGAAGGAGAGACCGACGGTGTTTTCCAGCTTGAATCAAGGGGAATGCGCCAGTTCATGAAGGCTCTTCGCCCCGCAGATCTTGATGATGTCATAGCGGGCATTGCTCTTTTCAGGCCGGGTCCCATGAAGTCCATCGATTCATACATAAGGGGCAAGGAGGATCAAAAAACCGTAACATATCTTTGCCCGGGGCTTGAGCCCATCTTAAAGCAGACTAACGGATGCATCGTCTATCAGGAACAGGTAATGCAGATAGTAAGGGATCTTGCAGGCTATTCCATAGGCCGAAGCGATGTTGTCCGAAATGCCATGAGCAAGAAAAATGCCGCGAAGATGGAGCATGAAAGGGAGATCTTTATCTACGGCAATGACAGTGAGATAGAAGAGGAAAGAAAAAAAGGAACTCCCGAAGACAAACTTCCGGCATATGTTCCCGGCTGCATAAAAAACGGCATAAAAAAAGAAATTGCAGAGGAAATATACGAACGCCTGAGAGAATTTGCTAGTTACGGTTTCAACAAGGCACACGCTGTATGTTATGCATATCTTGCTTATGAGACCGCATGGCTCAAGTATCATTATCCAATAGAATTCATGTCGGCTCTTATGACGTCGGAGATCGGAGCTGCGCCCAAGCTATCAGCATATATAGTCGCCACAAGACAGATGGGGATACAGATCCTTCCCCCGGACATCAATAAAAGCGGTGCGGTGTTTGAGGAAGAAAACGGATGCATAAGATTTCCTCTTACAGCCATCAAAGGCATAGGTTTTCCCGTTGTCCATGCAATAGACGAAATGAGAAAAAAGGACGGCCCATTCAAGAGTTACTATGACTTTTTGAAAAGGGTATCCGGAAGCCCTGTGGGAAAGGGCGCAGTTGAATCCTTTATAAAGTCCGGCTGTCTTTCTTCCATTGCTCCAAACAGGAAGCAGTGTATAGAGACCTTTGAAAGCATACTCGAATCCTATGCGGATTCAAGAAGAGGACAGATAAAGGGTCAGATGTCCTTCTTTGATATCGATACCGGCGATGATGAAAAAGACGAGGGAATGGGGGACCTTCCCGATATGCCGGATTTTGACAATGAGACCAAGCTTTTTTACGAAAAGGAAGTCCTGGGGATATATGTCAGCGGACATCCCCTTGATGACTGGGTCCCTCTGATAAAAAAATATGCCACTGCGGATTCGTCTGTTTTTGCGGGAACTGATGCGGACGAACAGGAGGAGGGGGATCCGTCCGAAGATGCGGCATATGAAAGAAGCATTAAAAACGGTGAATTCATAACCGTCTGCGGCATCATCAAGGATCTGAAAAAAAGAGTCACCAAAAAAGGCGATATGATGGCAACTCTTGTTTTGGAGGATCTTTCGGGTGATATAGACGTGGTGGTCTTTCCCAAGTGCTATGAAAGGTACGAACAGATCTTAAAGGATGAAGAGAAAGTCTTTGTCAGGGGCAGGTTCGATGATACCGATGACAGGGGAGCTAAGATAAACGCTTCTGACATCGTGACTTTTGATGAGGCTTCATCCCCTTCTTTCAGGGGATTTTCAAGGAATGCGGGTGCCTTTCGTGCATATGGCAAAGGAGCTGCAGACAGGGCTTTCGGTGGCGGTCAGGGACATGATACGGTTTCTTCCAATGGTTCGGATACGGCATCCGGAGGCAGACTGCCGAATGCACCTGACGATAAAAAGAGCACCGCAAATATCGATCTTAATATCAAAAAACGTCCGGAGGCGACAAAGGACCAGGTTGCATCCGGTGGACTTTTTATCAGATTTGCGGATAAAAAAGCATATGAGGGCGGGGTTAAGCTTCTTACCGAGACCCTTTCCTCATACCCGGGAAGCGCGCCCTGCACTGTGTTTATTAGTTCCGACAAGGCTTTAAAGGTACTGGATATGCGTGTTGCCATATCCGATGACCTGCTTTCATCCCTGAGGGTGCTTTTCGGTTCGTCAAATGTTGCCGTAAAATGATAAATTTTTCATTGATTTAAGAAGACAAAGATTATAAAATAAGTTGGATGTATTTTGAGAAATTTGGGATTTTTTATATACCCGGAGGCACATATGGCTAAGGAAGTTAAAACGATCGGAGTTCTTACAAGCGGCGGCGACGCACCCGGAATGAATGCGGCGATCAGAAGCGTTGTAAGAGTTGCTCTTGCAAGAGGGCTTAAGGTAAAGGGAATCAGAAGAGGATATCTTGGTCTTTTGAACGAGGATATCTTTGATATGCAGTCACGCGATGTTTCGGATATCATCCAGAAGGGCGGTACCGTTCTTGGAACCGCAAGATGTCTGGAGTTTAAGCAGCCCGAGGTTCAGAAGCAGGGAGCTGATATCTGCCGTAAGCACGGTATCGACGGAATGGTAGTTATCGGAGGAGACGGATCCTACAGAGGAGCACAGGCTCTTTCAAGAAACGGTATTAATACCATCGGACTTCCCGGAACCATTGACCTTGATATTTCATGCACCGATTACACCATAGGCTTTGATACCGCGGTCAATACCGCAATGCAAGCTATAGATAAAGTAAAGGATACTTCTTCATCACATGAAAGATGCTCCATCATCGAGGTTATGGGACGTAATGCGGGATATATAGCACTTTGGTGCGGTATCGCAAACGGCGCAGAGGATATTCTTCTTCCCGAAAAATACGATTTTGATGAGCAGAAGATAATCAACAACATCATCCAGAACCGTAAGAAGGGTAAGAACCATCACCTTATCATCAATGCAGAGGGAATCGGACATTCAGCTTCCATGGCAAGAAGGATCGAAGCTGCTACAGGTATTGAGACGAGAGCCACGATCCTTGGATACATGCAGCGCGGCGGATCACCCACTGCCAAGGACAGATACTATGCTTCCATCATGGGCGCAAGAGCTGTCGATATTCTCATCGAAGGCAAGACCAACAGGATCGTCGGCTACAGAGGCGGAGAGTTTATCGATGTCGACATCGAAGAAGGTCTTGCAATGACCAAGGAGATCAACGAGTACGAATACGAGGTTTCAAAGCTTCTTTAAATGAAGTTAAAGGCTTTTTTGAAATCTTTGAAAATTTAAATTCCTTTTAACGGATAAGCGGGAATGGAAAGATCCATTCCCGTTTTTTGAAAAAATGCAGATTATCACATCACCATCAAATGAAAAGATAAAACAAGTCGCCCTGTATTCCAAGAAAGCTTCTTCAAGGAAAGATGACGGTGTATTTCTTGCTGAGGGTGTCAAGCTTGTAAGGGAGATTCCCTTTGGCCTTATCAGGGAGATCTATATATCGGAAAGCTGCCTGGAAAAAGAAAAAAACAGCCTTCCCAAAGGTTTTGACGATAAGATGGCAGTCCTTCCCGATCACGTTTTTGAAAAGATATCCACCATGAAATCTCCCCAGGGGATGCTTGCTGTGGTAAAGAACCTGTCATACGGGATAAAGGATATCACGGGAAAGGATCCTCTTATCCTGGTCCTTGAGGATATTCAGGATCCCGGAAATGTGGGGACGATATTCAGATCTGCCGAGGCAGCAGGCGTAACAGGCATCGTTTTGTCCGAAAACAGCGCAGATCCCTTAAGTCCCAAGGTTGTCCGCTCCACCATGGGTGCGATCTTCCGGATGCCTTTTGTGGTAAGCTCCGACATTCCGGCACTTGTAAGGAATTTTGAAAAAGAGGGCATTGTCTGCTATGCCGCGAGACTTGAAAACGGAAAACCTTATTATGAGTGTGATATGACATCCAAATGTGCTATCATAATAGGTAATGAAGGAAACGGTCTGTCCCCTGAGGTCAATAAGGCCGCATCCTGCGGTATCTATATTCCCATGAACGGAAAGACGGAGAGTCTAAATGCTGCGGTATCTGCTTCGATTCTTTCTTATGAAGCCGGAAGGCAGAGGAGGATCATATGACGGATGAATATAAAAAACTGTTGGAAATGGCGAAGGTTTTCAATATGCCAAAGCTTAGGATCTTTAAACTGATAATCCTGCCGGGTATCTTTGGCAGAAAATAAAACGGTGATCTGATATGACCATAGAAGTTGAGGAAGTAAGCTACAGCAGCAACGGAAAAAAGATCCTTAAGGATATCACCTGGGAGGTATCCTCTGATGATCTGTGGCTTCTTTCGGGCGAAACAGGAAGCGGAAAGACCGCTCTTTTGTCCATCATTATCGGGACCTTAAAGCCGGATTCCGGCAAGGTTCGTCTTCTTGGGGATTACAAATATTCCAGAGTCAATGCCGGCGTCTGTTTTCAGGATGACAGGCTTTTCAAAAAAATGACTGCAGCCGAAAATGTTGCGGTTGTCACCAAAGTATCAACCCCCGCCGTAGCTTCCGAGGATCTTATAAAGCTTATGGACGAGGATAAGATAAATATACCCGTTTCAGAGCTTTCACCCGTCGACAGACGCATTGTTTCCATAGTCCGGGCGTGCTTTGTCCCCTCGGATATACTGATCCTTGATGACCCTTTCAGAGGAATGGACGATGCTCTTCGCAGAAAGTCTTTTTCCTATATAAAAGAGGTTGCCGGTCATAAAGGCATCATAATTGCCCAGCGCACTCCCGATGGGCTTCCTCCTCTCCGTACCCTGAAGCTCAGCGTGTAAAAACCGGAAGCGGCTCCGCTTTTTGCTGTTTGAAATATGTGGGCGGTCCTGCTGTTTGCCCACATGCAGTTGACATAAAAAATGCCTTTTGTTATAGTAATGTGCACGTAACATTTCTGTAATATTTGGCATTTTTTTGATGAGAAAAAAACTTCTTTTCAATTTAACAGTTTTTCTTTTTGTGTTTGTCGTCCTCGGGCTGTCCGGGTCCGGCACTCTTGTTGTGAGTGCCAATCCCATGGCAGGTGCCAGGGGAGGTGCCTCCAGAGTTCTTAATTCTTCCAATGCATCCGAGGTGATCGATTCCACCATATCCGAGCTTGGCATCATCTTTCCCGATGAGATGGAGGGTGACAATCTTTTCATGGTGGACATCAGAAACTATGTTAATGTCAGGGAAGAAGCAACAGTTGATTCTTCCAAAATGGGTGTCATGTATAAGGACTGCGGAGGAGTACTTCTGGAAAAAGGAGATGAATGGTCAAAGATCCAGTCCGGCGAGCTTGTTGGTTGGGTAGAGAACCAGTATCTCTTATTCGGTGATGATGCGAAGGCCATGGCAGCAGATGTTGGAATGACCCTTGCAGTAGTAAATTCTTCATCCCTCAGGCTTCATTCCGATGCTTCATACGGAAGTGACATTCTTGCAATAGTTCCGCAAAATGAGATCATGGAAGTCGTAGACCGCACGGACAGTTCATGGGTCTATGTTGACTACGGTGATTACGACGGGTACGTTGACTCGGATTATGTCGATATCTCCTTTGAAGTGGATGCCGGAGAGACCATGGAGCAGATCAGGGCAAGAGAGGCTGCCGAAGCTGAGGCCAAGAGACATCAGAACTATGGTGCGTTTATGACGGATGCCGACGACCTGCTTCTTCTTGCGGCACTTATCCAGTGCGAATCCGGAGGAGAGCCTTACGAAGGTCAGGTTGCGGTAGGAGCCGTTGTCATGAACAGGGTTCGTTCCGCGGCATATCCCAATTCCATCCATGGTGTAATCTATGCTTCCGGTCAGTTCACACCTGCCATGAGCGGTAAGGTAAACCAGGTTTATAATTCCGGCAGGATAAAGGAAAGCTGTATTAACGCCGCCCAGGAAGCAATTAACGGAACTTCGAACATCGGTGCTTTCACCCATTTCAGGACCAACAACGGTGCCCATACGGGTATTGCCATCGGACACCATAGATTCTATTGATGTTTTTTTCTGTCACCCTGTTTCATATCGACTTCTCTTTCTTTATTACAGTCATGTGGTCTGTACC
>ODAI010551422.1_pt1 | contig 20390 bp, 15 predicted proteins | sample 1539321 | NCBI WGS metagenome assembly ODAI01 (sample SAMN02144231, study PRJEB22623) | gut metagenome | biome: sheep rumen | host: Ovis aries | place: New Zealand
AGTTGTTCGAGTAATTGCCAGCAGAAAGTAGTTTTACCGGCGGCGGGAGTCGCGCCGATGACATAAAGTCCAGGACTGAAAAATTGTTGTTCGTCAATATTTTTAAAACCGGTGAGCCTACTGGCATAATTTTTAAGAGAGTCAATGTCAGCTTTAAGCTGGTTGGCGAAATAGTCCGCAATGTTCGAAGATTTAGAAGGAAGAGAGGAGTGGTTCCAGCTGGAAATATGACTTAGAGCATAGGATAGAATTTCGTTGAAAGATTTTTCGCCGCGCTCAGCCTCGTCTTGAAGTAAGTCACTAAGTTCGATAAGCTTGCGCAAGTTGGCTTTTTCCTTGATGATGTTAGCGTGGTACTCGGCGCGGGCAGTCGTGAAGGTGGCGTCGATAAGGGAGAGCAAATAGCGATGTTCGATTTTGCCAAAGTCGCCGCTTTTGCGAAGTTCTTCTTCAACGGCGAGATAATCAATCGGAAGTTTTTTGGCGAAGAGGCGCAAAATAGCTTGAAAAACAAGTCGATGTTCAACGCGGTAAAGGTCGTCAGCGTCGATAATAGTGGATACTTCAGGAACGACGATTCCTTCCTTCATGAACATGGCAGAGAGCAGTTGTTTCTCCATTTCAATGGCTTCTGGAAATTCTTTACGATTCATAGAAATCACCTCATGATTATTAGGAGGTAAAATAAAAGACGACACTCACTAAAGTGAATGCCGTCTTGAAAAATTCAAAATGAATAAGCCGAAAGCCCTTGCAAGAAACGTCCCTTCAATGTAAAATGACACAGTAAAATTGAAAACAAAAATGAAGTAAAGTGCGGCAAGAGGGAGTCCACTAGGACTTTCCGGCGATGGTAGAGGCATTCACCGGAAAAAGCTCTGTAGTGTTTGGTAGACACTGCGGAGCTTTCCGCTTTTATATCGGTCGTTCTATAATTTGTCCTCCATAAATTTTAAATTCGTTTACTGTTTGATTCGTCGTGATAATAAATATTCCTTTTTTGGATAAAGGATTTCAAGCTTATGAAGAAAAAATTTCGTGATGAATATTTTTTCGTGGCAAGTCGTTTTCAGTTCGCGCAGGTTTATGTTCAGCCTTGCCGCCTAAAGCCACGACATTTAAAACGGAAAAATTATCGGGCACGTTGAGTAATTGCCGAATTTCTTCGTCAGCAGTCGTTTGTTGTCCGGCGCGATTGCGGATATGAATCCAACACGCTCCGACGTTAAATTGTTCCGCTGCGAGCAAAATATAAGTTGAAGCAACAGCGGCGTCCTCAATCCAAAGTTCCAAGTTAGACGTGTTAGCTATAACGACAATAGCGACGTCGGCTTGCGCTAGAGGACCCGCGCCCATGCGTTTGCAACGGGCGATTTTTTTTATCATATCTTTATTGCGAACGACGACGAATTCAATGGGATGTCCGCCCCAAGAAGAAGGAGCAAGCAGAGCCACTTTCAAAATTTCGCTGATAATCTCGTCGGAAATTTTCTCGCCGGAATATCGTCTGCAGGAACGCCGCCTTCTGGCAAGTTCGAAAAGTTCATTGGTCATTGAATTGGTTCACCTTCTGCACTAGAGATATGCCGAGTTGTTTAGCATTCGCCAGCTCATTTGGAAAAATTTCTTCGTGATGAAGTTTCTTCTGCTCAACGGAAAAAATATCATGCTCAAATTTTTCGTAGTCGGAATATTGCCAAGTGTCGTAAGCGCAAACAATTTCCGGTTTGACGCTGAAAAGTTCTTTCGTGACTTCGGCGAAACGATTAGCAATCGGGATTTGTCGGAGCCAGTCTTGCGTGACATTCATGGTGTAAATAAATCCGATTGGCAATTTGCGCCCGAAAAAAGTTTGACGCTCTGTGCTGTAAGTCACATAGGGAAAATAAAACCTTTCAAGGCAAGAGTGCATAACGCCGGTCAGTTCCATGAAATAAATCGGGGAACCGAAAATGATAGCGTCGGCATTGCTCAATTCTTCAAGAACGGGCGACAAGTCGTCTTTTACAAAACATTTGCGTTGCGCACCGATTCTTTTGCAAGCCAGACAACTTTTGCAACCTTTGAAGTTCAAATCATAAAGGCGAATGAGTTTAGTTTTAGCTCCCTGCGATTGTGCACCATCCAAAGCACTTGCAAGCATTTTTTCGGTATTCCAATTTTTACGAGGACTGCCGCTGACAGCGATAACGTTCATTGTGACACCTCAATCAAAAATGTACTCGAAGGAATTTCTGTCGCAGTAGAATTGCCAATAAGCTTCGGCAATATTTTTCGGCGCAAAATGTTCATTGCTACCGACGACGCCCATTATCTGCACGACGCCTACGAAAATTCCTTTGTCTTTGAGTTCGGCATTAAGCATTTGGGCAAGAGTCCGCAAAGCCGCTTTGTCCATTGACATACAGGCATATTCAAAATTCGCATTGGGATAGACACCGAACAAGCCGCCCGTGAAAATTATTGCTCCATCGCCGCGTTCGATTTGTTTAGGCAAAACCTGTTGGGCGCAGTGAATCGCTCCGGCTACATCAACTTTGAAATGTTCAACAGCCTCCGTCGCAGTAATTTGCGATGCGCGACCACCTTGCATAAATGCCGCGTTATAAATCAGCACGTCGACCACGCCGAATTTTTCTTGCACATTGGAAAAAAGTTTAGTAAGCGATTCGGTGTCGGAAACATCAGCCGCGTGAGTAAAAACCTCGTAGCCTTTGGTGCAAAGTTCAGTTGCGTATTCGTCCAAAGCACTCTGTCGACGAGCGACTAACACGACACGAAAATTTTCTTTAGCGAAACGCTCGGCAATGTGATTACCCATGCCGCGCCCCGCGCCGATTACTACTGCCAATTTCTTTTCCATAGTATCTCCTTAGACTAAATTAAAGGTAAGAGTTCTTTTTGAAGTTCGGGGGAGATTTTCAGTCCAGCCATAGCGTCTTGAGCAGTTAAACCCCAACTTTGCATGGCGTTACGAATATCTTCGAGTTTAGATTTTTTTTCGGTTTCAACAGCAGCTTTAGCAGCGGCTTTTTCAGCGGCTTGCTCGGTGGCGAGTTTGAGCAAAGGTTCCATAAGCCCACCCATATTAGTCAGCTCCTTTCGCATGTCGCCAGTCAGTGTAATGCTATATTCATCGTGTAAAATTTTTTCTTTCTCGTCGGAAGATTTCAAATCCATGAAGAGCAAGTGAAGCAAATCCAACAATTTGTGAGAAGTCGGTTTCATGCCCAAATTCAAAATGATAATTTTAATCAAGTCGTAATTCTTTAATTCATCATGAAATTCCCCGTGAATAATTTTTTCTGTCAAGCTGTATTCTTGGATAGAATTGGCACGATAATTTTGCACGTCTATACAAATCCAAATGGAATAGACCTTTTTAAGGGAGTTGTAGTCGTCACCATGAAATTCTTTTTCCTTTTGAGAAGAGATAAGGCGAGCGACATAATAGACGGCACGTTTCATCAATTTGTAGTCAATGGAAGTGGTAGTTTTTTGAGGTTCAATGTTGATAATGAGCTTAATCGGTTCGCCGGTAGAAGGAGCAATGGCGTCGAAAATAATATCGAAGGTAACAAGCCCTTCAAGCGGGCTGTTCGATTCGGTATGTTTTCCTTTAATGTCGAGAGTGTCATCAAGAGGAACGGTGTTAATCGTTGTGGTAGGTTCGCCTTCGATATATTTTCGCTCAATATCGAGCAAGGGACAATCGGCAAATTCGGATACAACGTTTTTCAAAATATGAGCGAGAATAGATTTACGAGCCAAGAAACGTTTAGCCAAAGAATCATAAGCGGCGTTGCGCTCGTCTAAATATTTTTCCACCAAATATCTCCAATCGAGTGAAAATTAAGGAAGAGGCTTTTGCAAAGAGAGTTTATTGTCAGAGAGGAAATGGCAAAAAGCTAGTTCGTTGAGAGAATAGAGTAAGCCGACTTTTTAAACGAGTTGCCCGACATAAAGTAAACGGGATAAATGTCGCAGTTCCTTATCGGTGTTAGAGTCGTCATCAAGTGCTTGGATCTGTCGTTCGATTAGCTCAAGAGAAGGAAGTAAATGGATGAAGTAAGAGCGTAATTTTTCAATTTGATTTTGACGCAAAGAGAATCACCGCTAAAGACTATAACACAAAGAAAAAGGGTTGTCATGGAATGCCCAAAAAATTGTGCAAAAATTGGGCACGCGATTTTTGGAGAAGTGCTAAGATATGGGAAAGAGAATTTTTCGTAAAATGTTCACTTCCGCATTTCACTACGTGAAATGCCAAAAATTCCGCGTCATGATGCCGTTTAGCGGCGGAAAAAATATGCCAGTCACTAGCGTTCCTTGAACCTGCGGTTGGCAAGGGAGGAGAGAAACTTCATGGCAATGTATCATTTCCGGCTCAAGTCGGATAAGAAACCGAATGGAACAAAAATTTCTGCCGTCAAACATGTGGAATATATAAACCGTGAAGGGTCTTTTTCTGACGACGAGCACGAGAAAGAAAACGATAAATTTGTCGGGAATTTTATCACGACGGAAAAGACCCCAAATGCACTTGGTGGACAAAATATGCTCCTGTATAAAACTAGCGGCTTGGGCTTAATCCGAAATACAGAGAGCGGACTGGAAGTAACGGAAAAAGCGTCAGAAACAACTATCGCCACTGCTCTTTTACTTGCCGCCCAGACTATGAATCATCAACCACTGATTATAAAAGGTTCGGAAGAGTTTAAAAGAGAAGTGCTTAAAACGGCGGTGTTGCAAGACCTGCCTATTTCTTTTGATGACCTGCTCATGCAAAGAGAGTTTATGCGTAACAAGTTTGTGGATTATCCGGAGCGAAAGAAATTGGCAGTTGAGACTGCTCATAAAATTTTGGGACGGATAGAGAAGAAGCAAACAATAGCTCAAGAGCACGTTGAGTATATCAACAGGGAAAGAGCATATGAGAAACGCGGCGAATGTATTTTTCATGCGCATCGGTTGCCGAAATGGGCACACGACGACCCGAAGAAATTTTTCCAAGCCGCAGATAGGTACGAAGGCGTTGGCAACCGCCGATATATGGAAATTGAATTTGCCTTGCCTAATGAGCTAAAGACAGTAGAACAGTATCGGCAGATTATTGACGCTTTCATTGCCAAGCATTTAAGCGAGCATTATTATGCCTATGCGATACACAATAAAATCAGAGTAATGTCAGAGGGACAACATCATCCACACGTGCACATTATGTTTTCGGAGCGTTTGATTGATGAAGTGGAAAAAAAGAAGGAAAGAGCGGCTTGCAATTTTTTCAAGTATCCTATTCGCAAGAATGTCGAAGCGACGTTCGAGGAACGTCGGAAACACGGTGCACCCAAAAATCGCAACTGGGCTAATAAAAATTTTCTGCCCGTTCTTCGCGCCGACTTCGCGCAAATCCAAAATGAAGTGTTAGCGCGAAATGGTTTTTCCGTTCGTGTGGATCACCGAACACTACAGGCGCAAAAGGAAGAAGCGGAACAAAACGGAGATTCTTCCCTTGCTCGCCTTTTTAGTCGAGTACCGGAGAAATATATCGGAGTAATATCGTGCCAAGAGGACGATGAACCTCGCTTGGAACGGTTGAAAATCTTTCGTGGATTGCGTAAACAGCATTTTGATTTGGTAATGAAAATGGACGCATTGACGAAGGAAGCGGGCGAACTGGAAGTCAAGGATGCAGTTCAGCTTGCCTCCACCCACGCCAAAGAGCTTATGGAATCAAAAGAATATGCGTCGCAAAAATTTGTTTCCCAACATCTTTTGGAGATGAGAAATAAAATGCGGACGGCAGTAGCGGAAGTCAACAAATGGAAGCGGATTATCATTTCTCATCATGACGCCGAAGAACAAGCCAAGCTTGAATACATGACTAAATCCGAGCGGGAGCTTTGGCAAAAATATGTTGAAACACTTGGACAGAAAAAGCAATTGGAAGAATTTTTGCAGACGCTGAAAAAGCCCGATGAATCGAAGAAAGAGGAAGTCAAAGCTTATGAGGAGCTTGTTCGCGGCGTTTATTCTAAAATTTTTTCTCAATTGACATCAGCGCGAGCAATGAAAAAATCAGTGGAAGATATAAGACGCCGCCTTGAGGAGCCTGAATTCAGAAACAATATTTTGATGGTTACGCACCAGATTTTACAATCGAACACGCACGCCAGAAAAATGCTGAAACGAGCAAGCGAGGAATTGGACAAAGCAGTCGATGACCTAAGAAACGCGCTGTTCGCAAAGACAATTCAAGACCCGCAAAGCAGTTTCAAAACGCGAGAAGTGTACGACCTAATTCGCCGTCAGTATCGTGATTTAAAAAAGGAACATGAAGATTTGTTCGTGGAAAAATTTCACATCCAACGCCAAATCATTTCTCCGCAACGTGCTATTTTTATGGCGAAAAATATTTTCGTGCATGGAGAATATAAGAAGCTACGCGAAAAAATTCGTCGATATAAAAAAGAAGAGCAAAGGCTCGCTCCTAAATTACTTGCTTATTCTAAGGAAGAAAAAGAGTTCCGAACGAGAGACTGGTCGGTCTTCCCGCATTCTACTTTCTTGCAAGTGCAATATTATCTGACCAAACAGCGTACAATGCTGGAATTGGAAAGAAGCCGTCTCGACCAAATTAAAGACTCTCTTCAAAATAAACAAACCGAGTTGGAAATTTTGTGCCGCCAAAGCGAAGCGGCGCATAAAATCGACGAAATAGCTACTGGCATTCTTCGCAACAATTTAAGATTCGTCCGCAAACTAGAAGAAGTTGAGAAACGTGACAAGCAAGTCGTTCAGCGAATTAATCACGCAAAAGAGCAGATGAAAGCATTAGAAAACCGTATTGCTCTAGATAAAGTCAACACCCGTTACCGTGTCATGATCCCCGACACGCTATCAAACAACAAAGCGGCATCGTTAATCGCTGATGCCATTCTGTTTGCCCCGCAAGCAGTGCAACTGGTCGCTCGCTTCAACGGTAATAATCTTGAAATGGAAAAGGATTGGGAGTTAATGAGCGAATTCGACAAAGACGAACTCATTCGCAAGAAAATTATTCGTGAATTGTAAATTTTATAGAGTCATAAAATCGACAAAGAGGCGAACGCTGTCATTAGGAGCGGGCGCGGCTTCGGGGTGATATTGCACGCTGGTTATCGGTAAAAATTTATGCCGCAAGCCCTCAATCGTTCCGTCGTTCAGAGAAATGTGAGTAACTTCGAGAGGTAATTAGCTTGTAAGTGTTCGCGCCAAAAGCCAATGCTAAAATCTGATGACCAAGACAAATACCGAAAATCGGACGCTTTTCTAAAAGTTTTTTGACTTCGGCAATGACGGTCGGAAGGTCTTTAGGATCGCTGGAACCGTTTGAAAGGAAAATACCGTCGGGCTTGAGCGCGAGAATTTTTTCTGCAAAGAAACCGCCTGAGCCGTTGCACGCATACAAGATTATTTTCATGTTTGCGAACGGTTTATCCTAAAATAGGCGAGAATCCTCCCGCTTTAGTGGAAGACGACCACTCTAAAAAATGTATGTACGCTTTCGTGCTTTAAGAAATTAAAACCAAGCGGAGAATCGACCGTGTGTGGGCTACTTGGACTAGCCTTTGAGAATAAGGACGCAAATCAAACTTCTCATGAATCTCACGCATCTACAGGCGCGGGCAGTTCAATCACCTCTGATATTGTCAGCCACACCATAAATCGCCGAACCTGCGACTAAGACGTTGGCACCAGCTTTGCGGACGAGCTTTGAAGAATGATTTCTTCGATTGAATAAATTGAAGTGCCGGGATTTATTGCTACTGCCGCTTTGCAACCTGCGCAATGAATCTGCTGGATAATTCTGTGGGCGTGAAAAGGAACTTCGGCATGAAAGGTTATTATGTCGGCTCCGGCTTTGGCGAAAGATTCAATTTGCGTTTCGGGGTGAGCAACCATTAAATGCACGTCGAAAATTGCATTTGTAACAGAACTCAAGCTTTTGACGACGCACGCCCCGATTGTAATTTCCGGCACAAAATTTCCGTCCATAACGTCGATATGAACATATTCCGCGCCTGCGTCCACGACGCGTTTAACTTCGTCGGCAAGGTGTGCAAAATCTGCCGAGAGTATTGACGGCGCAATTATTGTTCCCATGATTATTTCTCCAAAGCCATAATTTTATTGACACGGCGTTCATGTCTGCCGCCCGCAAAGTCGGCAGTTATCCAAGTGCGAACGATTTGACCTGCAACTTCGGAACCGATAACACGTCCGCCCATCGCCAGAACGTTCGCGTTATTGTGCTCGCGGCTCATTTTCGCCGAATAAATTTCATTGCACAGCGCACAGCGTATGCCCTTGATTTTATTCGCCGAAATGGAAATGCCAATGCCGGTGCCGCAAAGGACAATCCCTCTATCCGCCGCGCCGCTGACAACTTCCGCGCAAACTTTTTCCGCAATGTCCGGATAATCGACAGACTCTTTGCCGAAAGTGCCAATGTCCTTGACGGAGATGCCGTCAAACTCTGCCAGAACTTTTTTGACTTCTTCCTTGAGTTCAACTGCACCGTGATCGCTACCAATCGTAATTTTCATGTCAAATATTCCTCTCAAATTTCTTGCCGCTCGATTGCGTTCTGCGCCTCGAAAAAATTTTTATAAACGCCCGCGCAAATTTTTTTTATTTCATCGGTCGGCTCGCGCTGATTCGGTATCATCACCGCCACACAACCTGCGCGGTGAGCCGAAATTATTCCGTTGAAACTGTCCTCGAAGACGTAGCACTCGGCGGGAGAAAGATTCAGTTGCTCAGCAGCGAGTAGAAAAATATCAGGCGCAGGTTTTCCGTTCAATATCTCATCGCCACCGACTACAGCCGTAAAATATTCGCGAATTCCTGCGCGTTGTAAATTTTTTTCAATCCTTATGCGCGGTGAGCCGCTTGCTACAGCCATTAAAATTTTCTGCGCCCTGCAGTAATCTAAAATTTCTCGTGCACCGGAAAAAAGTTTGATATCCGTTTCCATCCACGCCGAGACAGTTTCAATCACCTTATCGAAATATTTTTGCCCGTCGACTTGCGGATAATATTTGGCGAGTACAAGCAAGGCTTGCTCTCGATTCATACCGCTCATTTCAATTCCGAGCGTCGGCATTCTCTCTACGCCAAAAAAATCCGCCAGTTCAGTCCACGCCTTTACGTAAAATTTTTCTGTGTCAAAAAGCGTGCCGTCCATGTCAAAGATTGCTCCACGTTTCAAAATATCGCCTCCGTAAAAAAACCCGCCTTATAGCTCGGCGGGCGGACAATTTGTCCGATTGCGGATTATATTTTTTCAAGTACAGATTTCATGACGGATACGACGTTTTCTTTAGTGAAGCCGAATTTTTTAAAGAGAGTAGCGGCGGGAGCCGACGCGCCGAATCCTTTCATGGTGACGGTTGCGCCGTCTGTGCCGATGTAACTGCCCCAGCCGAAATTCGCCGCTGCCTCGACTGCAACGCGTGCACGAATTTTTTTCGGCAGGACAGATTCTTTGTACTCGTCGGATTGTTGCTCGAAAAGTTCCATGCACGGCATACTAACCACGCGTACGAAAATATTTTCTTCGGCAAGAAGTTTTTGCGCCTCGATTGCCGTTGTGACTTCGGAACCGGTCGCGATTAAAACGCCCGCACAGTCGCCCGCCGCCTCTGAAATGACGTAGCCGCCTTTTAATGCCTCTTTGCTTGAACCAGGAAGTTGCGGAAGGTTTTGGCGCGTTAAAATTAAAGCAGTGGGCGTTTCCTTTGAAGTGACTGACAAATACCAGCCGGCGGCTGTCTCTGTTGCGTCAGCCGCGCGGAAAACGTTCAAGTTCGGTTGAGCGCGGAGCATTGCGAGCTGTTCAATCGGTTCGTGAGTAGGTCCGTCCTCGCCGACTCCTATTGAATCATGTGTAAAAACGTAAGTCACGGGAATTTTCATTAGCGACGCAATGCGAATCATCGGTTTAAGGTAGTCGCTGAACACAAAGAACGTCGCGCAATAAGGACGAAGTCCGCCGTGCAGAATCAACCCGTTGCAAGCCGCCGACATTGCAAATTCTCTAACTCCGAAATGCAAGTTGCGCCCGCCGTAATTGTCTTTGCTAAAGTCGCCCGCGTCCTTCATGACGGTTTTATTTGACGGTCCCAAGTCAGCACTGCCGCCAATAAAATTCGGCATAATGTCTTTCAACCGGTTAATCATGACTCCGGAACTTGCGCGAGTGGCTTGCGGCTTATCGGAAACTTGCCAAAAGTTTTTATCGTGCAAAAGTTTTTCGGCATCAACGGGCGCATGATATTTATCCCAGAGTTTTTTATCTTCAGGGAATTTTTCGGCGTAAGTGGCAAAAAGCTTTTCCCATGCTGATTCAGCCGTTGCCCCCTGCGCGGCAAGTTTGCTATAATGTTCGTAAACATCAGCAGGAATGTAAAAAGTTTCTTCGGGCTTATCCCAGCCAAGATTTTTCTTGAGCGCGATAACGTTTTCTTCGCCGAGCGGCTCGCCGTGACTCGACGCCGAATCTTGTTTTGCCGAGCCGTAGCCAATATGAGTTTTGACGGTGATAAACGACGGAAGATTTTTTTCAGCCTTAGCCGTCTCAATCGCCGCGCCGAGTTCTTCAAGATTATTGCCGTCTTCAACAGTCAAGGTCTGGAAACCGAACGCCGCAACCCTTTGTTGAACGTCTTCCGTGAACGCAATATCGGTTGAGCCTTCGATAGAAATTTTGTTGCTGTCGTAGAGGACAATCAATTTCGACAAACCGAGCGTGCCGGCGAGCGACAACGATTCGGAGGAAATTCCTTCCATCAAACAGCCGTCGCCGCAAATGACGAAAGTGTAATGGTCGACAATCGGGAAATCGGGCTTGTTGAATTTCGCGGCGAGATGACTTTCAGCCATTGCCATACCAACTGCCATTCCAATTCCGGAGCCGAGCGGACCTGTTGTTGCCTCGACGCCGACCGTATGACCGTATTCGGGGTGCCCCGGCGTCAAAGAATCTTCCTGCCGAAATTGTTTCATATCGTCAAGCGTCAAGCCGTAGCCGAACAAATGCAGGAGTGAATACAGCATTGCGGAGGCATGACCGCTCGACAAAATAAATCTGTCGCGATTAGCCCATTGCGGATTTTTAGGATTGTGATTCATGTGGTGCGCCCAAAGTTCATAAGCAATCGGAGCAGCTCCAAGCGGCATTCCGGGATGACCGGACTTCGCCTTTTGAACTGTATCTGCTGACAATACTCGAATTGCATTGGCGCATTTCATTTCAATAGTACTCATAAAAATTTCTCCTTATCCAATCGGGTGCATGACGACCTTAGTAGCTTCGCCACTCTTGATAAGTTTATAGGCTTTTTCCCATTCGTCAATACCGACTTCGTGAGTTATCATCTTGTCGGCGTTAATTTTGCCTTCGCTCATGAGTTTCAACGTTGGCTCCCAGTCGTGAGTATTTTGACTGCGCGAACCGGTGACGCGAAGTTCTTTCTGGATAATGTGAGAAAAATTGACTTCGATAACTTCGCGGGCGAACAAACCGACTTGAACGTATTGCCCCTGCTTACGCAAAAGTTTCATACCCGTTTGCATGGAGGGAACTGCGCCGCTGCAATCGTAGCAAACGTCCGCGCCGTAACCGTCCGTCAAACTGTTCACGAGACCTTCGAGATCATCTTTGAGGACGTCAACGGTAAATTCAACGCCGAATCTTTCTTTGGCAATTTTCAATCTGCCGGCGTCTTGAGTTAAGCCGGTCATAACGACGCGCCCGCCGCGACTCATTACGACCTGCGCGACGAGCAAACCAATAGGACCTGGACCGAGCACGAGAACTATATCGCCGGATTTTATGTCAGCGCGATAAACGCCGTGATAAGCACAAGCCGCCGCCTCAGTTATCGACGCGTCGCGGGTGGAAACGTTTTTGGGCAGGATATGACAACTTGCGGCGCGAGCAACGATATATTGAGCCATTGCGCCATCTTGTTGAGTACCGAGACCTTTACGCGTGGAGCAGAGATTGTATTGACCTTCCTTGCAGTAGCGACACTTGCCGCAGATTTTGAAAGTAGTTTCGCTGGTGACGCGGTCGCCGACTTTGACGTTGGTTACGTTCTTGCCGACTTCGGCGACGACGCCCGCGAACTCGTGCCCGATTGTCAAATTTTCGGCGTTCTGATTATAATGCCCCTCGAACGTGTGAATATCGCTACCGCAAATCCCGATATACTCGACGCGAATTAAAACTTGGTCGGCGTCATAAGCGGGAATCGGTTTTTCAATGATGCGCCAATCTTTGGGCGTCTTGCTAATTTTTGTTAAGGCTTTCATGTTTCCTGCCTCCTGTGGATAATTTTCTTATCGGCTCATTGCCGCTTTATAAATTTTTTATTCGTGATACAATGTGGGCGGATAATTTTCTTATTGGCAGACCCTCCAAAAAGAGAGCCTGCCGCTTTTCTTAGCTAAAGATTTTGAAAACCTCATAGATAACGAAGTTAATCAAATTGCCGCCTTGGTCGATTGAAGAAATCATCGCTGCGCCTTCGGGCATATTGAATTTCCCGATTATCGCCATATTCGTCATTGCCTCAGCAAGCGCAGTTGACATGTAAAGCGACATGCCGATAACTATCGTTCCGGCTAAGACCGAATGCACGATATTTCCGCGAGCCGCCGCAACAATCATAGCAACGATAAACGGAATTGTTGCCAAGTCGCCGAAAGGCAAAACATTATTGCCGGGCAAGATAACCGCAAGGACTAAGGTAATCGGAACAAGGATAAGAGCGGTTGCAATAACTGCAGGGTGACCTGTTGTAACTGCCGCATCAAGTCCGATGTAAACGTTCATTGGATTTTGAGAATCTTCGCCGAAACGTTTTTGCAAAAATTCACCGGCGGCTTCGGAAATGGGAATAAGACCTTCCATGAGGAGTTTAACCATGCGGGGCATCAAGACCATAACGCCGGCCATAGACATACCGACCTTGGCGATTTCGCCGGGTGCGTAGCCTGCAAGAGCACCCAGTACGCAACCGAGAATTAAGCCCATAAAAATCGGTTCACCGAATATACCGAACTTTTGTTGAATGTAATCGGGGTCAGCTTTTAAATCTTTAATGACGGGGATTTTCTGAATCAACCAGATAAGCGGAATGCCAATCGGAGCATAAGAGCAGGTTGAGCCGGTCGGAACGGAAACGCCTTCAAGCTCAAAATATTTTTCCATGTAAGGCGCAGTCCAGTCTGCTATCTTCAATACGACGATTTCAAAAATGACAGCCGCGATTATTGCCGCGATAAAACTTTGAGAAATAGCATAGACGCACGCGCCGCAGAACGTGAAATGCCAAAAATTCCAGATGTCTATGTCCATTGTCTTTGTCGTTTTGGTAAGAAGCATGACAACGTTTACTAAAAGTCCAATAGGTAAAACGAATGCGGCAATCGGCGACGCCCAAGCGATTGATGCCGAGCCCGGCCAGCCAACGTCGATAACATTGAGTTGGATTCCAAAATTTGAAACCATTGCCTGCGCGGCGGGTCCGAGATTATCGACCAGCAAGCCGACTACCAAATTTATTCCGACGAAACCAACGCCGATTGTCAAACCCGAACGAAACGCTGTTCCGGCTCCCGTGCCGAAGCCCAAACCGATTATAAAAATGAAGACCGGCAGAATTACCGTCGGTCCTAGTGCCAAAAAAGCTTGCACGATTGTAGTTACGTCTCCCACTTTAGTCGCTCCTTTCAAAGTTCCGACTGCCATTGACCTGCCGACCTTTTTTGTCGACAAGCCAACGCGCCGAAATATAGTTGGTAGAGGTAAAGGATTTATTTCGTGAGGTGTTCGAGAATTTCTTTTTCCGCCTTCGCCTTGCCAACACCTGTGAGGAACGGGCGACCGTTGACGATGGGGAATTTGTACTTGTCCTTGTCGACTACGGTCGTAGTGATGAGCAAGTCTGCACGCTCTGCGTAGCCGGGCACTTCCATCATCTTGCACTGGATAATATCGAGCGACAAATTATTTGCCTTCGCGATTTTCTGGAGCGCGTTATTCACGACAGTTGAAGTCGCAATGCCTGTTCCGCACGCCACGAGTACCACTTTTTTACCTGACGCCATTTAAAACAACTCCTTTAAATTTTTTATGCAATATTCGGCAGACGCTTCTGCACGAACTTACAAATCTTGCTTACGTTCGCTTCTGTGGCGAGAAAGTTCAAAGCTTTTTCGTCCTGAATAATCGCCATTAAAGCTTGCAACATTTCAATCTGCGCGTGCGCTTCTCTCAACGCAAGCATGAACACCAGCTGAACCGCGACTTTGCTGTTTTCGTCGCCCATAACTGTAAATTCAACCGGCTCTTTCAAACGCGTAAAACTTATCGCCGCCGTGTGTACGTGTTCAATGTCCGTGTGTGGTATCGCCACACCGATTTTTTCATTGACTGTCGGCAAGCCGGTAGCAAAAATTTTTTCGCGAGCTATGACTGCATCTTTGTACGATGCCTTGACGAATCCGAGTCTGCGAAAATTATCGGCAATGAGTGCCAGTGCGTCAAAATTGTCCTGAACTTCCACGTCGAGTATCACCAAATCTTTGTTGAAAACTACACTCATAAAATCCACTCCTTTAAGTCTTACCGTAAACTTCAACCTTTGAGCAAATTATAGTTGACAAGCCGATTTCGTCATAGATTGTTATCTTTCCGCAATTCCGGAAACTCTTCCTATTTCCGCAAATTGACTTCCGCAATCCCGAAAAAAAAATCACCTGTCACAGAACAGGCGATTAAAAATTTAAAGGGGTTATGGTAAAAGGCTCAGTTGTTAAAGATGTGCAATGAAGTCGCTAAAAAATTTCTCATAGGACTTATTCTTCAAAAGCAAATTCACACCGTTGGATTTTTTGATGTAGTCATAGAGTTTGAAGAAGATTTCTTCCCAAAGTTGCGACTTGCCATTTTCAATGTTGAGCAAAAAGATAGCTTGAACCGACAAGTCGCCCCAAGTTATCATTTTTTTCAAGGTTAGCACAAAAATTTTTGAAACGTTATCGACCGTATCGACCGGATGCGGAATTGCGGCAAAATCTCCTATAGCCGTTGAGGACATTTCCTCCCGTTCAAAAACCGACTCTTTGGCTGCCTTGCTCATAAAGCCCCGCTCAACCGCTTTATCCGTCAGAAATGTTAAACATTCATCGCGACTCGCAAAATCCATATCAAAGAAAAAATTTCTCTCCTCGAAAATGTCGCGCAGATTCTCTATCGTCAGCGGCATTTTGCTGAAAATTTTCTTCTCTATCTGTTCCAAGTCTGTTTTACCCAGTACGCTGTTTATTCGGATAATCTTTTCGTCCGGAACTTTCTTCAATGGAACCGTCGAGAGAATATAATCGGTTTGCTTCAACCAGTCATCGTTGAGCTTGTAAATCGGCAACACTGCCAGGATATTTATCCGATTGCGAAAATATTCTTTGATTTTCGTCTTAATCATCATCGACATACCAAAACCAATCAATCCGACGATAATGATTTTCTTTGAAACGTCGGATTCTTTTATGTGATTGCGACTCATTGCCGCCCCAAAGTGAAGAGCTATATAGCCTATTTCATTCTCATGAAAAACTATCTGCACTCTCTCGCGCACGATTCTTGCCGCTAATATGCCCAGTTGAAACGCCAGCGGGTACTCGTTCTTTATTGAACTCAGCAAATCATTTCTCATGCCCATGCGGAAATTTACTTGCGCTATGGCAATTCTAAGGTGCAAAAGCAATCCTTCCTTCAAATAGTCGTCATTGCCGAAGTCCAGACCGTAATTTTTTTCTATCGCGTAAAGTATCTCGTCGACCAGCTCCGAAAGTTTATCACCGATTGAGTCAGCATTTTCATTCCGGAATGCCTTCTCCTTTATGTTTTCCGGCGTCACCGACAATTTTTTTCCCGTCAAAAGACATTTCGACAGATAGAAGACCTCGTTGTAGGGAATATCCTTGCCCGTAGCCTTGTAGAGGGCGTTGACCATCTCTTTAGCTATGCGATACTCGAAAGACTTTTCAAGCTCCTGCGCAACACTCGAACTGCAAATTGTCAAGTGTCCTTCCGCAGAACGTCTGACTGCCAAAGCCATTTGCAAGCAAAGACTTTCTCTGGCAACATCAGTTAATTGCAAACTGCACTGCTTCATAACTTCTTCAATCAGGAAATTAATTTCCTGGCTACTGACTTCGGCGAAGATTAACCTATGAACATTCGGATTTCGCACCTCTCGTTGATAATCGACAATGCACGTGCGAATGTCATTTTCATCGCCTTTCAGGCGCAAACCTTCATTTCGATAAGTCACTATCTGCAAGAAATAATCCGACAGGAAATCACGCAACTCGCCCAAATAGACTTTCAAACTCGACAGCGCAACATACATTTCATCAGCTAAGTCGCCTTGAGTCACTGACTTGTTTTCCAAAAGTGCTTCCAGAAAATAACCGACCAGGAACAGCAACCGTTTGTTTTTATCCGACAATACTTCTTGCGAAGAAACTTCAGGCAGTACATTCATCAATACGTCGTGCACATCTTGACGTTCAAGCTTATAACCTCGATTAGTTATCGCCGAAATTTTTATTCCGTGAACTTCAAGCAGTTCTTGCAACCTTTTTACGTCGGAGCGAACCGTTCTGGAGGAGACTTGCAATCTTTTGGCAATGTCATCACCTTTCATGCCTTCAGGGTGATCCAACAGAATCTCGATAATCTTCTTGCAACGTTTATCTGACTCGCTTGCCATAACAAGTAGCCTCCTTCCGCTTACGAGCATTTTTGGCATTATAAATCCCGTTTAGCGAAAGTCATAGACCGACTTATTTCCTTAGTTCCCAGAATTGCGGAAATCAAAGCATAAAAGAAAACCGTTCAACCCAAAAATTTGAGTTTTCCCATGCGCCCCCTTCGCGACTGGCATCGGACATTCACTGCGGGCGAGGCATGACGCTACGCTTGCCTCGCAACCTTGTTCATGTCTCGTTGCCAGACGGCGATTTTTTTTCGCTACGTTCCAAAACGTTCACTACGCTACGCTCCGTTCACTAAATCGCCTATCGCTCAGCCCACGCCCCCCACCCAAATACGTTAAGTTACTGTCGCAACCAGAACACTACCCCCAACCTAAAATTTTTTCAACTTGCTGAGCGATTTTTTCGCGCATGAGTATTTTAAAAGCCGCGCACTACGTGCAAAAAACAAAGCGGCTTTTGCATACCCATACGCTCAAAAACCGCTTTGAAGGGGTAAACCCCCTCAAACTCCCCCAAAGCGTTCAGGCTACGCTACGGGCGTAATGCCCTTCGCTTGCCTTCACTAGGTTGCTGTGAAATTTTTTCGGTAGCAACCTCAAAATTTTCTACGCAACAAAAACATAAAAAACGAAGAAGGAAAGGTTGGCTTGAATTTTTTCACTTTCCGTAACTTCCTCACTTTTTTAGCTTTTCCCTTCGATTTAACTTTGCAAAGCAACCTTTCCGATGGGGGAGATTCCCCCACACCCCCCTTTTTGGGGGGACACCCCCCGCCGCAAAAACCGTGTGGCTCCCCCCGATGTGTTCTTCTATCCAAGTTTCTTGTAACCGCAACTTCTCGAATTTTCTAACCAAAGCGTATAGCCAAAAAGAACATCCAGCCCGATTTTCCTAAACGTTTCTGCAATTTTAAAGTTTTCAACTTCAACAAGTGTAATGTAGGATGTTCTTTTTTTTGAGCAACAAAAGTAATCGATAACCTTTGGGTAGTCGTAACGCTGAAGTAGCGACAGTGATTGGTCGGCGAAACGCATTGTGCATGGAATGCCAATCGACGCCACGCTTTTCGGCGGCGATTGAATGCGTTTTGCGACCCACAAGGGGACGGGGGGGTGTAACCCCCCAGCGCAACTTAAGCGACTTGGCGAAGCGCAGGACGCGCAAGCCTTAGTCGCTTCTGCGTCATAAGGCGGCTAGCATAGACACCGCTCGGCAATTCGTTCCGGCGGGCTTCGGCGGCAACGGCTGGGCGGCTAGCGCGAGACACCGCTCGGCAATTCGTTCCGGCGGGCTTCGGCGGCAACGGCTGGGCGGCGTCGACTTTTCCGGCTGGGCGGCGTCGACTTTTCCGGCTGGGCGGCGTCGACTTTTCCGGCTGGCGTTGCTGAAATATCTACGATTGCTGAAATATCTACGATATATAAGTGAAAATCGTGAGAGCGAAAAAGTGGCGTCACCACTAGACAAAAATCCCATTTTTGAAGGTTTCACTAATCAAGGAATTGCCAGTGCAAAATCAAGGAATTGCCAGTGCCCGACAGAACGCCATTCTCATTTACGACGAGTTTGTTATCAATTATAAAGCCTGTCACAAAGCTAAAATCGAGGAATGTTTGCCCAAATCCTTTAGCGTCTGGATTTAGATTTTTTTGCAGTTTTGCAGGGAGTAAAGTGGAGAGCGTCAAAAGCGTTGCCCTTTTTGGTCAGCTCGAACGATTTGATAATGCCCTTAGCTTGGAGGTGCTCGAAGAAAGTGACTAAAACTTCACGAGCATCTTTTTTGACTTGAGCGTGAGCGTTTTCGATACGAAGTTTGTTGAAATAGTCGGGCAAAGTGATTGTCGAAGACATTTGCCTGTGAAGAGAGCTTTCTTGAACACGACGCATGCCATAATGTTTGGCAGCAATATTCATTCTGCTATTGTTCATGTTGCGCACATTAAGCAGGCTATTATCGTATGTTAAAAGCTGGTTGTTTTTGATTTGAGAGGAGAGCAAAAGAGGCGATTCGCCTAAAAGTTCTATGACACTCGTATCTTTGCCATTGGCGGTAGAAGATTTAAGCATTCTGCAAGGCAAGAGAGGTGAAATTAAAGTAATGGACTTGCCATCATTGCAACCCGTAATTTGGCAGTAATTGCTCATATCGTATTTCATCTGCAGGCGCATGAGCAATTCAAATGCCGAAAGAATGTCTGCAAGTTGATTTTTGCTGGGATTAGCATCGTTGTCACCGACTTTGCCAGTGATGGCACGATAGATAATTGCCGGCGTCGTTTGATGATTGTCGAAGTACAATTCAGAGATACCCGCGCAAAGAACCGCGCAGTGGAATTGGTCAAGCGGCTCGGAGATAGTGAAAGATTCGTCGTCAACGGAAAGTTTCATGGGGGAAAGAACTTTGCCGAGCTTTTTATGTTGCAGAATCTCGATAAAGTCTACCGTATCTTGCTGAGCAATCCAATCTTGAAGGTCGGCAAGCGTCAGATTGAACAGCCTTTTTGAAGCACGGTCATTGGGCACTATCATTTGTTTCGCCGGATAAATCTGGAAGTTCTGCTTTTCTTGAAGTTCTTCCATAAAAATCGCTCCTTTACTTTTGGAGCGTTATCCGTTATACTTTGTTTGGTAGTTATTTGGATAACGCCCCTTGATTGTTTGGCAAAAACATTTTATCAAGGATTTATTTTTTTGTCTATATTTCCCTTTTTGCTTCTTTAAACTTGTCACAAGGCTCGAAATAGTCGTGAGCGGAAAAGTAGTTGAAAAAACAGTCATAATTGGTGCCTTGCCGATTTTTAAGACACTTGAGCTGAATCTGTCGTGGTTGTTTCTTTTTAGCTTCGTCGATTTTTTTCCTAGAGTCGGCGATATTGTTGGGATTTATGGAGTTGAGGATATTAAGTTGCAAAGCCCAAACGACATCAGCGGTATATTCGATGTTGCCCGATTCTTTAAAACTCTCGAAGGAAACACCTTGAGTATAGTTAGCGCGATTGAAAGAGCTGATGACAATGAAAGTGGAGTTGGTATCGCGTTGAAATTTTTTGAGCTTGCGAACGGAGTCATCGACGCCAAGTTTCGTCGATTCCTTGCTGGAAGGAACAATTTGAAGATAGTCAAGGCAGATGACAGGAGCCTTTTGCTTGTCGAAACAAAGAGGCTTGAGGCGAATAAGAAGTTCATCAATGGATTCGTCCTGCATTTCTAAGACTTGAAGATTAGTCTTGGAATTAGCGACTTCGCTAATAACATTGTCAAGCTGAGCAGACCACGAGCCACGTCGAATATCAGCGGCAGTAAGAGAGGTTTGCTTATCTTTAAGGAAAAGCCGTCGAGCGGCAGTTTTGGTGAAAAGCTCAAGTTTGCTCATCTCGTAGGAACAGTAAATGCACGATTCTCCGTTTTGAGCGAGTTGTTCGAGTAATTGCCAGCAGAAAGTAGTTTTACCGGCGGCGGGAGTCGCGCCGATGACATAAAGTCCAGGACTGAAAAATTGTTGTTCGTCAATATTTTTAAAACCGGTGAGCCTACTGGCATAATTTTTAAGAGAG
>ODAI010841082.1_pt1 | contig 20387 bp, 15 predicted proteins | sample 1539321 | NCBI WGS metagenome assembly ODAI01 (sample SAMN02144231, study PRJEB22623) | gut metagenome | biome: sheep rumen | host: Ovis aries | place: New Zealand
AAAAACAAATAAAGGAAAAGTTATCGAAGTTTCACCGGAAGGATTTAGAATGAAGCTTCAATATAAACCTGACGGTTTAATAGTAAACCATATTTGTGATTTTTATTCATTAACAGATAACGGGTATTTATATTTTGAATCATATGTAGAAGCTTTAGATAATAATATAATCACAATACCAAACCCTGTTAAACACAGATTCCTGCAGCGTCGTAAATTTACACGTATTAAATTTTTGGAAGATTTGGTACTTACTTGCGATAATGTATCACATAATGTAAGAACTCTTGATATCTCAGCCGGAGGTATGAAGATAAGAACTCAAGATAATATTGATATCGAAAAAGAGTATCATGTAAGTATTAAGTTAAGTGATGAACAAATTATAAATTGCAAATACCAGCTTATCAGAATTGAAAAGGGAGATAACGGTATTTATACTATATCAGGACGATTTACTCACCTAAATAACATTGACAAAATGACTCTTGTTCAATTCTGCATGAAAAAAGATATGGAAAATATTAATAAAAAATAGGATACTAAATGCACTATTCAAATAACATAAAAAACTTTTTTATTGCATCGACAATTCTTGTCATTGGCGCATTAAATATGATAAAAATCGGTACTATTGATATGCACTTTATTTGTGCAACAGCAGTAACAATGATTCCGGCTGTTATTATAATGGGTTTTTTAGGACAACGAATAGGAGATATTGTTGATAATCCTAAAAACAAAGCAGATGCAGACTATAAAATTGCGGTACTTAATGCACTCAAAAAAATGGATAAATCCATAACATTGCAAGAATTAAATGAAAAACTGACAAAGCAGGTAGCAGAGCCTGATTTACCTGATGAAAAAGATGATGTAGATGAATAAAAATTATATAAGTCCCTCACAAAGAACAAATCTGCCAAGCATAACTACATCGCAGTACTGTTTTAAAGATTCCGTAAAACAATTATTTTCACAGAACCCGCCTGAAAGATATATTTTATTTGGTTGATGAGCAAATTTCCAAGAATTATACGCTATTCCATGTATGAATTTTGAAATAGCAACAGAAGGTTCTATACCGCCTGAAATGGAATCCATTATTTTTTCCATACCAAAGATTCCGCATGTTACAACGAATTTATCTCTATTAAATTTTAAATCTTCCGGTTTTACATCATAGAATTTTAAAAGCATTTCAACTGTTGCACCGGTCGAACTTGCACAAGAAGTATTCCAATCCATATCATGGAATTTTCCGTTTTTAAAATTTATCCATTTGGCATCTCTGCTTCCCAAATCTAAAACGGTAGCATCCGAATCTATTCCTATTTTTTTTGCTCCGTTAGCCAAAGCAATTATTTCATTCTCATCAGCATTTACCATATGACCACACGAACGGGTAGGAATAATATTTTGCTCTTTTATTAGTTTTGAAGGTAATATATAATAATTTTTTCCATCGAAGTTCTTTAGACAAAACTTGTTGTCTAAGACTATATCGGTAGATATTACTTTTGAATAAGTTGTTCCGGCATCTAAATATATTGACATGTACTCAATATACCAAAAATGGAGGTTGAGGTAAAGCTAAATTTTTATTTTCTGAATATCCATAAATCTTTTTGGAATAAAACTAAAAATGGAATCAATTCCAGACGACCTGCTAACATATCGATTATTAATATAATCTTAGTTATAGAATGTAAGTCTGCGAAACTTCCTAAAGGCCCGATTACGTGTCCAAACCCGGGCCCTATATTCCCTACTGCTGCAACTGAACCTATGACCGCAATTACTGTATCTTTTTCTATAATTGCAATTAGAAATGCTGATAATACAATAAATGCAAAATAAAATGAAACGAACATCAATGTTTGATACAGGATTTCTTTTGGAACTGTATAATTACCTATTTTAATATTATAGACAGCTTTTGGATGAAGAATCTTCATCATTTCAGACTTCATAATTTTAAATATCAGAAGCCATCTTGTTACCTTTAAGCCGCCACCCGCAGAACTCGCACAGCTTCCAAAGAGCATTATTGCAAAAAGCAATATCTTACTTGTATAATCCCACGCAGCATAATTATCACTGCAAAAACCTGATGATGAAACCAATGATGAGACATTGAAAAAAGAATGAGTTAAACTTTCACTGAATGTATAATGCATATTAGAATAAAGAGAAAACGATAAAAGTATTGCTATCACAAAAACCGCACCAAAATAGGTTTTAAACTCTTCATTTTTGAATAATAACATAGGATTGAGTTTTGTCCAAGCTTTATGCTGCAAATTAAAATTTGCACCTGCAAAAAACATAAAGAATGTTACAGTCCAAAGAATTTTAGAAGAACAGCCTATTAAACTTGTATGGTTGGGAGAAAATCCACCGCCAGACAGTGATGAAAGAGAATGACATAATGCATTAAAGCCACTCATTCCGAAATATTTTAGCAATATAAATTCTAAAAGAGTCAGCCCTGCATATATTTTCCATAATGCAGCAGCCGTACTTTTTATTCTAGGTGTAAATTTTTCTTCCGTAGGTCCTGGGGCCTCAGCAAAAAACAACTGTCTTCCTGCTACAGCAAATTGTGGAAGTACGGCAATAAATAATACTATAATCCCCATACCGCCGAGCCATTGAGTAAATGAGCGCCAAAACAAAAGTGCGTGGGGATAATTAAATGTTGTAAAAGCCGTCGCACCTGTTGTTGTAATTCCGGATATAGCTTCAAAAAAAGAATTAATTGGCGTTATTCCGTAAAATAAATATGGAATTGCAGCAAAGATTCCTGCAAAAATCCATGAAAAAGTAACAACAGTTAAACCTTCCGATTTTTTTATATCGTTTATCGTTTTTATTTGATCCGCACGAGGAACGATTCTCTTTATAATACTAGCAACTAATATAGAAGAAATTGCAGATATCAGAAATGGATGTACTGAATGAAATTCACTATACCAAATTGCAATAACTATCGGGAATAGAAGTACTATACTAAAGTACTTCATAACTAAACTGAATGTATATGCTAAATACGTTAATCTCATTTTTAACTCTTTTGATTAATAATTTTTGAGCTATCCCTTTACACCCTCAAAAAATCTTTTTAATATCGAAGCATTTGAACTTGTTGTGAATATTATAACATTATCTTCACTCCTAATCTCAGTTGCACCGTTAGGAATAATAATTCTGTTTTTACGCTGAATAACTCCTATAATTGCTTTGGCAGGGAGCTTTATGTCCATAAGTCTCTTTGTCTCGAAATCAAAAGGTAATTCAATATTTAAGACTTCTCCCTGACCTTGTTCAACCGTCGCTAAAATACCTATATTTGTATCTCTTATACTGTTTTTGATTTCATTAATAGATGCTGTTTTTGAAGATATAGCTATATCAATACCCACCTGCTCAAAAAGCATAATATTTGTATCTTTTGAAACTCTTGATATAACTTTTTTGGCTCCTAAATGTTTTAACAAAAGAGAGCATAAAAGATTCTTTTCATCATTATTTGTCACGCTGACAATAACATCTGACGCTGCAATATCTTCTTCATTTAAGAGTTCTAAGTCTGTTCCATCCCCATTTATTATAAGAGCGTTATTAAGTTCTTCCGATAAATAATTACATCTATCCTCATCTCGTTCAATAATTTTTAGCTTCAAGTTCAGATTTTCCAGTGTTTTTGCAAGTTTTAATCCGACATTCCCCCCACCAATAATTGTTACGTATTGAACAAATTCTTTTTCATGGAAAAATTTACCGGCAAGAATGTTGAGTGAATGTGAAAGTCCCATAAAAATAACTTTATCTTCCTCAAGCAAAGTTGTTTCTCCGTTTGGAATAAATAATTCACCTTCTCTTGTTATTCCGACAATTAATGTATCTTTAGGGAACTCACAGTGTTTTACCTGTGTATTTACAATCGGAGAGTATTTTGGAATTTTATACTCAAGCAGTCTTGCCCTGTCATCTGCAAAATTTTCTACATCCAGAGCTTTTGCAACTGTTATTATTCTGAATATTTCCTGCGTTAATAACTCTTCCGGCCAAATAACGTTATCTATGTAGAAATCACTGTTATAATCCGCATCCTTTGCAATTCCCAATGATGATTTGTATTCTTCTTTTCTTACAAAGCATAATGTTTTTGCTTTACTTAATCTTTTTACCGTCAGACAAGAAACTATATTTAATTCATCAGAATCAGTACAAGCAATAAAAACATCTGTATTTTTAATATCAGCTTGTTTTAACACATCTATACTGGACGCATTACCCGAAATAAATCCTACATCCAATTTATTAAAAGAATCAATCTTATTTCTTTCTTCGTCAATTACAGTTATATCATTATCTGTATAAAACTCAGCGGCTATCATAAAGCCGATTTCATTTGCACCAAATATTATTATTTTCATAAGTTAATTTTAGTAAGAAAACTTATATGAGTCAATTTATTAATATGAACTGCTGACTAAGTTATTATCATAAAAGTAATTACGTTTATTTTGATGTAAAATTTTTATATGAAGTATAAATGGCTAAATAAAAAAAATAACTCAAAATTGATTGTTTTCTTCAATGGATGGGGTATGGACGAATCTGTTGTTAATCATCTGAATCCAAGAGATTTTGACGTCCTAATGATATATGACTATAATAACCCGTACATTGATTTAGAAACCATGACATCCGAATATTCTGAAAAATATCTGGTAGCATGGTCTATGGGGGTAATGACCGCATCTGTTTTTAACATGCAATATCAAAGCAAAACTGCTGTTAACGGGACGCTAAAGCCGATAGATGATGACTTTGGTATCCCGAAACGAATATATAATTTAACAATTAAAGGTTTTTCTCCTAAAGGTGCAGACAGATTTATTCATAACATGTTTAACGATAATACACCAATTCCGTCTGTTAATCGCACATTCGAAAATCAACAGTCAGAACTAAATGCACTCCTAAATTATAATGCGAACTTAGATTTTAACTATGACAGAATTATAATTTCTTCGGAAGACAAAATTATTCCTACAAAAAATCAGGAAGCTTTCTGGAATTTAAAAGCTAATATAAATGCAGGTCACTGTCCGTTTTACCGGTTTACAAATTGGAGTGAACTTTTATGATAGATAAAAACTTAATAAAACAACGCTTCAAGAAAAAACTGAGTTCATATAATAATAATGCTTCTATTCAAAAACAAATGGCTGAGAAATTATTAGAGACATTACCGGATAATCCTTATTCTTCTGTTTTAGAGATTGGATGCGGAACAGGTTTTCTTACAAAATTACTGGACCAAAATATCAAATATAAAGATTATACAGCTGTAGATATTGTACCTGATTGTATTGAATATATATCTGATATTGACCATAATATAAAATTTGTTTGTGAAGATATTGAAGATTTCATTAAAACCGATAATAAAAAATACGATTTAATAATTTCTAATGCCGCTTTTCAATGGATAGAAAACCTACCTGATTTTTTAGCAATGCTAATTGACAGACTTAACTCTAAGGGAATACTTCTGTTTTCTATATTTGGAAAAGAAAATTTCAGAGAGATTTATTATACATTAGGAAAATCATTAAAATATTATACAAAAAATGAAATGACAAATAAATTTTCAGACCACAATATTCAAATACAAGAAGAAATAAGAATAATGTCTTTTAAATCACCAAAAGACGTTTTAAAACATATTCAAAAAACAGGAGTTAATGCTCTGTCTGAAGAAGTATGGACAAAACAAGACTTAATTAATTTTGAAAAAGAATACAATGCTATTTGCGCTAATCATCCGACTTTAACATATAATCCGATGTACGTATTAATAAATAACACCCCTTAACCAAACTATTTTCTAACCTGAGATTTTGGGTCTAATATATCTCTGACAACATCTCCCAATAAATTGAAAGAAAGAACTGCAATAAAAATTAGGAATCCGGGAGTTAAAAGCCAAGGACGATAGAGAATATTTGTAAACTCCTGAGCTTCTTTTAACATATTTCCCCAGCTTGCATCCGGCTGTTGGATACCCAGACCAAGAAAACTCAGACCTGATTCAGCTAAAATATAAGACGGCACGCTTAAAGTCATAGCTATAATTACGTAACTTGTTGTTTGTGGAAGTATATGTTTTATTATTATTCTTAGTTTAGAAGCGCCCATAACTTTTTCTGCTTGGACAAAGTCTTCCTCTTTTATTGAAAGCACCATGCCCCTTACAACTCTGGCAAAACCTGCCCAACCGATTAATGCAAGTATAACAACAATTAATGCAAAACGTTGTATACTTGTCATGCCGGACGGCAGAATTGCAGCCAAAATAATCAAAAGATAAAAACTTGGAATAGCCATTACAGCCTCGGCAAATCTCATCATTAAGGTATCAATTATCCCGCCTGCATATCCTGATATACCTCCATATAATAAACCGATAGGGAATACAATAAGCAGCGCTAAAAATCCTACTGTCATAGAGATTCTACCGCCAAATAACAGTCTTGAAAAAACATCTCTTCCGTTAATATCAGTTCCTAAAAGATGTAATTCTCCGTCTCTTTCCACTCCGAATAAGTGTCTGTGAGTGGGTATTAAGCCTAATAGTTTATGTTTCTCTGCTTTTGGGAATAATTTTATATAATATTTTCTTGTTCTGTCTTGCTTAAATACCGTTTGCATTAACTCAGGGTCATATTTACGAACATAATTGTATGTATAAGGTTTTGAGAATCTGCCATTTTCATCAATTGTATATACTGTAGACGGAGGGACATATGCAATCTCTCTATTGGAATAAAAGCTGCTGTAAGGCGCAATAAAATCTGCAAAAAGAATAATAAAATATAAAATAAGCAGCATCCAAAATGCAATTCGAGCGAACTTATCATTCAATATTTTTTTTACAAATTCCACTTTACACCCCCTTTTGAGGATTTCTTGTCCTCGGGTCTGTAACCATAAGAAGAATATCTGCAATTAAATTACCCAGAATTAGCATTAATGTTCCCATCATTAGGGATGCCATGACAAGATTTATGTCAGATTTCATGACAGCTTCCAGAATTAATCTTCCTAACCCCGGATACTGAAACACATATTCTGTTAATGCAGCACCGCTCAGTAATCCTGCAAACTCAAAACCAAGAAGTGTTATCATTGGATTTAGAGCATTTCTTAATGCATGTTTTGTTATTACTTTAAATTCACTTAGCCCTTTTGCTCTTGCAAATTTCACATAATCACTATCCAGAACTTCAAGCATATTTGCTCTCATCTGACGCTGCAATCCCGCCAGAGATATTCCGAATAAAACAGTTACAGGAAGAATTAAATGTTTTGCAATATCAATAATTTTACCTGATAGGCTTAATTCATTATAGTTATAGCTTGTAAGTCCGCCTACAGGAAACAAACCCGTCTTAACTGCAAACATAAGCATTAGTATTGCAAAGAAAAATGACGGTATTGCCATCCCTATACTTGACAACACTGTTAGAATTCTATCATACATAGTTTCTTTCTTAATTGCTGCAAAAATTCCCAACGGAATTCCAACAAGCCAAGTTAAAAATATTACAATTGATGTAAGTAATAAAGTATTTGGAATACGTTCTTTTAATTTTACTGAAACTTTTTCGCCCGATGTAGTATAACCTAAATCCCCCCTTATAAAAGATTTCGCCCAAGACAGATATTGAACATAAATCGGTTTATCTAAATTCAGTCTTTTTATTTCTTTTTGCAATGTTTCCTCAGAAATAGAAGGATTCAGTCTTAATTCAGCCAGCGGATCAATAGGCGCTAAACGTATTATAAAAAAACTAATCATTGATACTAATATCAAAAGCGGAATTACTTGCAGAATTCTTCTTGTAATATATCTTACAAATTCCATTATTTGCCCTCCGTTTTTGATTCTATATTACACGAATCTTTATTTATATATATTTCGTCTAAGTTATATAATAAACCGCTTAACGGTGTCGGAAATATATTTTTAAATTTCTTCCGTATAGCAACAATTCTTGTGGGTGAATACAAATATATAATAGGAGCTTCATCATAAATTATTTCCTGGTATCTGTCATAAAAATGTTTTCTGTCATTATATGCCAGACTTACCGAGCCTTCATTAAATATATTATCTAACTCCTCTTCCCAAGGGAATCTGTTTTCAGCAGGCACACCCATATTAAACATATGAAGAGAGCCGGTTGACGTCCATACATTTTTACCGTCATGAGGTTCCAGTGGAGAACCGGTAAGTCCCATAATAACCATATCCCATTTGTATGTATTTGTTAAAGAGTTTACAAGCGAATTAAATTCTATAGGCTTAAAATTAACTTTCATACCAAGTTCTTCCAGATCTTGTTTTATCATGACTCCGAGAGCTTCCCGTTCAAGATTACCGGCATTTGTATATAAATCAAATTCGACAAAATCTCCGTTGGAGTCATACAGCTTATCGTACTTATATTGAAAACCGGAGGCTTTTAAAAGTTCTTTTGATTTATTTAAATCTCTGTTGTACGGCTTTAGATTCTTATTTAAATATATAGAATTTAAACTTTCCGGTGTAAATAAAGGTTCTGCTACACCATAGGCAATATTCTGAACCATACTTTGCCGATCAATGGCATAATCAATTGCTTTTCTAAAGTTTTTATCTCTAAACCATTTTTGTTTCAATTCACTCACATAAGGAGTTCCGTTATCATCTTTTCTGTTGTTTAAATTTATTGCAATAAAAAGAGTTCCCGTATCTGCACCAAGATTGTATATTGTATAATTTGAGTTTTGTTCTTTTTGTTTATATCTTGCTACATTACCACCCTTTAATGAAATATAATCAATTTCACCTGCTTCAAATTTGAGTATTTCATTATTAGTATCACCTACTATTAAATATATAAGCTTATCTAAATATGGAAGCTTTTTATTTTCTAAATTAACTTTGTAGTAATCAGGATTTCTCTCAAAAACAACTCTTTGTGCCGCAACATATTCTTTTAATTTAAATGCTCCGCTTGAAACAATCTTTTTAGGGTCTGTATCAGGATTTAAAAATGCATTAAATTCAGATGCACCTTTATCAGAATAAGATTTAAAATAATGCTTAGGAACAATAGGATAAGATAATTGACGTAAAAATGGCGCAAACGGTTTAGATGTTGTAAATTTTACGGTATAATCATCAATTTTCGCAAGTTCGGGAAGTTTTCCGTCAATCATCATTGCATCCATGGTTGAAGGATTCCCGAGCCCTTTAAAAACAATTTCATTATAAGTATACATTACATCATCAGCTGTAATCGGATTACCGTCTGTCCATTTTATACCTTTTCTCAGGTTGATAATATAACTGTTTCCATCAATTTTAAAAGATTTTGCAAGCTGCGGAATTACTTCGCCGGTCACAGGGTGTGTTGTAAGAAGACCGTCATACAAAAGACCTGCCATTGAGGATGATGTCGCATCTTTTGTATTACAAGGATTAAATGTTTTTGGTCCTTCGCCAATTGTAGAGACAATCAGCTCGCCTCCGAATTTACCAATAGGCGCTTGTGACTGAAGATAGTCAATACCGTTTAAAATAATGTTTTTATTATCTGCAGGATAATTAATTTCATTTGAGCCGGAAACCTTAATTTGAGCATTATTTATTTCAGGTACATCTCGCTTTATACAAGATTTTAAGAACAAGCATAACAGCAAAATAAGAAATATTATCCCTAAAATTCTCTTCATATTAATAAATTACCATATAAATATAAAATTAAATACCCCATTTTGCTAATGATAAATTAATATTACCCAAAAATCATTATATCTTATATCAAATAGAACATAGCAAAAAAAAGCAACCATATACAATATATAACACCCCGCAAATTATTTTTTTATGGTTTTTATATTAATAGACATAATATAAGGAATATAAAATGAAAATTAACAGCTTAAATTATTTACCCGTTATTAATGTAAACACTTTTAAAAATTACAAGGAAAAAGATAATTTATCACAGAATTACAATCATGAAATAGGTTTAGCAGAATTCCCAATACCGTTTCTCGGAACAATTAGAGTTGATAAAAGCATGGCTCGATTTTATGATTTTAATGAGAAGCGTTTACCGACTACAGTAAAATCATATTTGGCATCTTTACGGGATAAATTATCCGTAACACCGCTTGAAGCACAAAAAGAAGCATTTCTGGCACTAAATAATGCTACATCTATAGATAACATACAAGAAGAATTATTTCCTGATGAAGAACTTTTCTATTACTTAAAACCTTTAAAGGATTCTAAAGCAACTAAGGGATTACTGGGTGTGTATCGTGATTTTAAAGAACTGTATGAAAACGGCATTCTTAATAACGGAGAAGAATTCACAATTTATCTGCTGAAAAAGCTTTTCATAGAGGCAAAAACTCTTGGAGAAATAAATAATGACCTTGATAATGATTTAATTCCTGATATTAAATCCGAATTCAAAAGGAGATATCCGGATAGTGAATATCTGAAGAGTTCAACTTTAAAATCATTGGGAATATATTTATCGGATAAAGATTACCAAAACTCATTAAGATTTACAAGAGATGGTTATTCTGACGAAATCGGACTTAAAATTTCTCAAGGTCAACTAAGATATTGGAACAGTTTAACAGAAGAACAAAAATTCGATATTCTGTCTAAACGATGCGAAGGTCGCGATAATTGGTGGAATAATCTTACATATGACGAAAAACTTGAACTTGCAGCAGGTGTTGACTCTGATGATGATTTATATAAAAACTACAGAAGATTTGTTAATGCAAGAAAAAAAGAACTGAGAGAAAACTCTAAAGAAAAAGTAAGAGAACAAATCGCATTAAATCCTAATAAAAAAATTAAAGTAGGAAGCAAATTAAAAGACAAAGATATTTTTAACCTTTGGTTCAAAAAAAATATTGAAAAATTTTATGCATTACTATCAGAAGCTGATAAAGATTCCGTACACATTAAACGTGTAAGAAAACTTGTCGTAAGATGGCAATCAATGACGCCTGAAGAACGAACTGATTTGATTAATAAAATTAAATCAGGCAGAGAACCTGGACGATATGTTATGATTGATGCTTGGAATCATTCCAGAACCTTAATAAGAGAACTTTCAGACTTTTTAAAAGCTCAGCAGATTTTAAAACCGGTTGATATGCTATATTCTGACGAGGAATTCAGTGAATTCCAATCAAAAGTAATGACAGAATTTTGGGCGCAGCATAGAGATTTGGCAGAAGAGTTTGGAGTAAATATAAAAAGAGCTCAAATAAGAGTAGAAGAAGCTATTAACAGCGGAAAATTTGAAGATTTAAAAGCGGAAATTGAACGAGACAGAGATGAACGCAAAAGAATATTGGAAAGAGAAAGACTAAAAGAAGAGGAACAAAAAACAGCAGGGAAAAATACAGTATCCTCGCAGATAATTGAAGCAGCTAAAACTAATAAATTTAAGACTCAATTTGCAGAGGGTTTTAAGGATATAGCAAAAGAAGATAAAATTTTACCGCAAGAATTCTATTTAGACATGCTTAATATTCTGTTAAAATACATCCCCGATGAACACTTTATAAACATATATACGGATATAAAAAATAAGCATGACATAAATAATATTCTTGACAATATAGAAAAACATATGTCGGAAGAAGGTTTATTAAACAAACGTAAAATTGAAAATGCCTTAGAAGCAGCTATTGCAAATGAGATGAACACAAAAGGAACAAATCCTGCTATTTTTAGATTTGACGTAAGACAACTGCGTGAAGTATTAGCTAAAAAATTAGAGATGGAAAAGCAGCCCGAATATGCGAAGCTGTGGAAAGTAGATAAAAAGCGAATTCTAAAATTGTATAACGAATATAAAAAGGACTTAACCGAAGATGAAGTAAGCGATATAATGAACGGGTATTTTTCAGCAAAAGATATTCCGGTTGCAGACAAAGAACTAAGCCATAAATTAGCAAACTATATACGTTCATTTGGCAGAAGTGCATTAATTTTATTCTCTAATAAAAGTGTATTTGGTGATAACGCACTAACTCAATTTAATATTAAATTTTTGGGAGAAATGCCGCAAGATATGCGCGATAGAATAATTCCACATCTTCAAACGGCCGATCAAATAAAAAATGAAAAAGTAATTTCACATATACGAGGTCAAATTGCTAAAAGATTCAGCTTTGTACCGGATGAACCTATGAACATTTACACTAAAGAAGTCGCATCTGCTATCAGATTTGATGAAATAGAAAAAATAGGAGACTTCTCTATAAATAAATACAAAGCACAAATGGTTAAGCCTTCAACAAAAAGTGAAACGCAAGGATTTTTAACGTTACCCAAAAACTGTATGAGTACGGACCATAAATTGAAAATGCTTGCAATAGAAGAAGCGATGGCAGACGAATTATATAAAGTAACAAAAGATTCCGGAATCTATTCAAGCGAGTTCGAAGAATTGTGTTGCTTTTTTGAACTGCTATCATTCATGAGAAATAGCGATAAAGGCATTCATTTATATAATGAAGATAAGACTAAAGAATTCTATGTTAAATCTAAACCTAAAATAAACATGCTTTTAGCAAATTATAAAGAATATCTGAACGATATGGAATCAAGGGATGAATTAATTGTAAACGATGAAGTAAACTTAGAAGAACTGTTATGCAGTCTGAATCCTGATGAAAATGACAAACAGAAGGATGAGTACGTTATGCAAAGAATAAAGAGATATTTTAGCTAATAAATCAGACTATTAATAGCCGTTTAGAAGTAAAAGGCTTGCCCAAATAACTATAATTCCCGACATTATACCGGTTATCGCATAGTGCCAATCTCCGTATTCATGAGACAAAGGTAAGAGCGTATCAAACGATATATATATCATTATACCGACAACTGCTATTAACAAAAATCCTATAAACGCTTCGGGTAAAACCCAATGCAGCAGACCTAAACCTATGATAGCTCCAATCGGTTCGGTAATTCCTGTCCAAAAAGAATACCAAATAGCTTTACGTTTTTTTCCTGTAGCATGATATATAGGAAGAGCAACAGCTATTCCTTCGGGAATATTATGTAACGCAATAGCTACAGCTACAGATGCCCCCAATGTTATATTTTGCGCTGAAACAAGAAAAGTTCCGAGACCTTCCGGAAAGTTGTGTATTGCAATCGCTATTGCTGTTAATAAACCTGCTCTTTTTATCTTATGTTTTCTTTTACATGCTTCATCATCAGGAGTACATTTTTCTTCAAAATCTTCCTCTTCGACGTGATCAGGAATGAATTCATCAATAAGTTTTGAGATAATAACACCTGCTATAAACCCCCAGAACAACATCCAATGATATTTTACCGGATAGTATGCTTTTAGCATATTTTCAGCAGTTGAGAGGATTTCAGTAAAAGAAACAAATATCATAACTCCTGCTGAAAATCCTAATCCGAGTGACAATACTTTTAAGTTGCTTTTATTAACAAAAAAAGTTATAAATCCGCCTATAACAGTTGCGAATCCTGCTAAGAATGTCATTAAAAGTGGTAACTGCCAGTGTTCTATCATCTATTTATATTCCTTACAAGCTTTATATTATCATAAAATAAATATATAAAAAATCTTCTTTTGTATTCTTGTAATGCCATTTACTTTTTTACGGCAAATCTTATGTAACAAATTCTTTACAAAGCATGGTTTTATAGCAAATTTTAAACATTAGAGAACTTTATTAAATATATAGGATGTAATATGAAAAGGTTTATTTATTTTGGAAATTAATAGCACTCAAAATTTAACAATTTCTAATAATACATCGTTAATAAAAAAATTTGACGATGAAAATAACAAATGCAGCTATCAATCAAATCCCGCTTTCAAAGGAGGGTTGGATAAATTTCTTAATAAATCAGGCGATTTGATGAACAGAATAGAAAACGGCGGTTTTCTTGTTTTATTTTTAATTCAGGATTTTTTAGGAATGACCTTACCCAGAACAGGAGCCGGATTCTTACGTGATAAAGAAGTAACCGGAGAATACAATATTCAGGAAGGTTTTGAAGTTCTTGGAAGAGAAGGGCTTACAGGTCCTTGTATGATGTCTGTTGCGCCGTTATCATTATGGCTTGCATCAAAATCTCTCGGACAATCTACAAGTATTAATACGGAACTTATTAAACGATACGGAAACAGTTTAAAGGAAATGCTTTCTTCTCCTGATTTCAATACTGAATTATTAAAAGACGGAGAAAAATTTAAAAATGAATTCTTTAAAAAGAATATTCGAGATATATTAAACCAAACTCTTGAAGGTAAATCAAAAGAAGAAATTGAAGAGTCTGTTAACTACATAATTAAACAGCTTGAGAACTACGAAAACATACCTAAAGATGCCAAACTAAAAAAATTCATGGGTAAATCCCGATACAAATCGGAATGTCTGAATAATATTACAACTCATATAAATAATCTGAAATATAACCAATCGTCTGACTTGGATATGCTTCAAAAAGTAAAATTCGGTTCTGATAAGCTCAAAGATGTAAAAACTTTTGAAACTAAAAAAGCTTTTGAAGGGTTAATAAAATATTCAAATGATGCGATTAAATTTAATAAAAATTTGGATAAACTTGACAGTGCAGCGGCTGAAAGTTTAAAACACAGCGCTCTGGGCAAAAGACTAATTATGAACATAACTATGATTGCTGCTACGTTAGGTATGTTGTCAGTTTTGCCTAAATTATATCTTAGAAGCAATACTGCCCCCGGTGCAAGAAAAAATATAGAGCAAAAAAATGAAACACAAAGCGAAAATATTTCATTTAAGGGTAAGAACTCTAATTTTATTGAAAAGATTGGAAAAGCTGTAGAAAAAAATAAAAAAGATTTTGTATCATCGGAGCTTGAATACAACGGACATAATTTCACCAATACCCTAATGGCAGGTTTATCAATATTTGGTTTAATTACGCCGCGTTGCATGAGAGCATACAGTCGGGCACAAGTTAATGAAGACGGCAAAAAAGACTTGACTGAACTCTGGGAAATTATTATCAGAGATGTTTTCTCATCTCTGGCTGTTGTTTTTGCGGTTCCTATGCTCACAAGAGCTTGTGTGACTTCATATGAGAAAAACTCAGGATTTGTTTTAATGCAAAAAGACAGAACAAAAACAGGCTTCAAAACAACTCTTGATTTATTGAATCCGTACAGCAAAGCACATGTTCTTTCTAATGCCGAAATAACTGCACTTTATGACAACATTAATTCTAAAGAAAAAATGGTTAACTTCTGCAAATACATTGATAAAAATGGTGGTGATTTGAAAAAGATTTTAGCAAAATCTGAAAATATCAATGAACTATTTAATGAAAATACCGAAAAATTTGATAAGTTTAAAAATATGAAGAAAGAAGATTCTAATAAACAGATTATAGAATTCTTTGAAAATATTGAATCGAAAGCGAAAAAACTCGGAAAATCCGTTGACAAAAAATCTATTGATAATATGATTACAAAATTTATGAAAAACGCACCAAAAGGCGGCAACAGTAAAATAACAGCAATAGCAAGGGGGCTTAACTCAGTTCCGGGACTTCTGACAACATTCTTTATTTCTCCTTATATTTTGGGTTGGTTTATTCCAAGACTTACATATAAAAATACCAGAAGAATTCACGCTAAAGAAGACAGAGAACGTGAACTAAAAGAACAGCAAAAACTTAAAGTTGCAGTATAGTTTTACCTTACTATTTCAAAAATTTCTTTACACTTTTTGAAAACATTTTTTGCGTCTTTTAAGAATAACATGTTAGGCCCGTCACAAAGCGCCTTATCAGGATTCGGATGAACCTCGAAAAATAAAACATCCGCTCCGGCTGCCATTGCGCACCTAGCGAGAGTAGGAACAAACCTCCTGTCACCGCCTGTAGAATCTCCGTTAGATCCTGGCATTTGAACACTGTGCGTTGCATCAAATACAACAGGATATCCAAATTCTTTCATAATAGGAATTGACCTAAAATCCGATACAAGATTATTGTACCCGAACGTTACACCTCTATCGGTTACCATAATTTTATTATTACCGCTATCTTCAACTTTTTTTACAAGACTCTTCATTTGCTCCGGTGCAAGAAATTGACCTTTTTTTATATTCACAATTTTTCCTGTTCCGGCGGCTGCAACAAGCAAATCCGTCTGTCTGCATAAAAAAGCCGGAATTTGTAATATATCAGCAACTTCTGCAACAATATCAGCTTGTTCTGGTAAATGAATATCCGTAACAATCGGAACATCAAATTCTTTTTTTATCTTAGCCAAATACTCAAGCCCTTTTTCAATTCCTAAACCTCTATAAGAATTTATAGAAGAACGATTTGCCTTATCAAAAGAGCATTTAAAAACATAATTAATTCCGAGTTCCGTACAAACATTTTTTAAACATTCCGCAGTTTCTCTCATTATATCCAATGTTTCAATAGCGCATGGCCCTGCAAGAATTGTCAATTTATCTCCGCCAATCTCAAAATCTTTTAACCTTATTTTCATAGCACTCCTTAAAATAATCAGTTTAGAATATTAATATTATTATAGCAAGAAAAGATAACTGATAAATTATTTTACAAAAAACGGTGTATAATTACTTTTATTTTGCTAAGCAAATGTAAAAATATTTAAACTTATTCTTTTAATAAACTTTTAACAACATTATAAAGTTGATAAAAATGAAGTAGAAAAAAATGAATTCTATGGAGTAGTATTAGATATAAAATGGTAGTCTAGTGATTCTATTTGAACATCAAAGGGCGGTTTTTGGATTTTCCAAAAACCGCCCTTTACGTTATTTATTTAAAACTGTATCAACCAGTTCCTTTTCTGTTCAAGAGGCGAGAGATACAAGTCATGTTAGAATCGTATGCATATTTACCTCGCCGACACATATGAAAAGTCTTTTGTTTCTTTTCTTCAGAAAAGAAAAACTTCCTTCTACCCCCTCACCCCAACCATCTCTCTCCGGACGAGGGTGTTAAGTTTTTAATGGCAAAGTGCCAACAGTACACCTGCCGCTACAGCTGAACCGATTACGCCTGATACATTCGGACCCATTGCGTGCATAAGTAAGAAGTTTTGAGGGTTAGCCTCTAAACCGACTTTATTTGATACACGTGCTGCCATAGGAACGGCTGAAACACCGGCTGAACCGATAAGCGGATTGATTTTTGTTTTAGAACAAAGGTTCATCAATTTTGCCATCAATACACCTGCAGCTGTTGCAAGTGAAAATGCTATAATACCCAAAATCAAGATAAACAATGTTTGAACCGTCAAAAACTGTCCTGCTGAAAGTTTTGAACCTACTGACAATCCCAAGAATATTGTTACAATATTGATTAAAGCATTTTGCATTGTGTCTGATAATCTTTCTACAACGCCGCATTCTTTACACAAGTTACCAAAGCATAATGCACCGAGTAAAGGACATGCGCTGGGTAACAAGATTACGCAAAGAAGCAAAATCATAAGAGGAAATACAATTTTTTCTCTCTTAGATACTTCTCTTAATTGTTCCATCTGGATTTTACGTTCAGCTTCCGTCGTTAGAAGTTTCATAATCGGAGGCTGAATAACCGGAACCAAAGCCATATAAGAGTATGCTGCAACAGCAATCGGACCAAGCAAGTTTTCTGCAAGTTTTGTTGTTACATAGATTGAAGTCGGGCCGTCAGCACCACCTATGATACCGATTGATGCAGCTTCCGGAAGACTGAATCCGAACAAGCAGTATGCCATAAGTAACGCACCAAATATACCAAACTGAGCAGCACCGCCTAAAAGTGCCATTTTAGGATTTGCAATCAACGGGCCGAAGTCTGTCATTGCACCAACACCCATAAAGATTATTAACGGGAACAACCCTTTATGGATACCTGCTTCAAATATAATTCCCAAGAAACCGTTAGGTCCTGCTATCTCTTCACCCAATGGCATCGGGATATTTGAAAGCAAACCGCCAAATGCAATCGGCACAAGAAGTAACGGTTCAAATTGTTTTTTAATACCAAGCCATAACAAGAATAAGCAGATTAAAATCATAATCCACTGTCCATGTGCTTCTAAAATTTGTTCAAACCCGGAAACTTCGGTATTTGCAAATGCATTTTGCGCTGAATGCACAAAACCCATTATACCTGTAGTTTCCCAAAGGGTATGAAGTCCGTCTATAATGTTCATATTTTCCACCTTTTTGTTAATTTTTGTTGGGGTGGAAACCCCAACCTACTTTCTTTTTATTTATGTTGTTGGGTTACACCCAACCTACATTCTTTTATTATAAGTGAGCAAGTGATTGAGTGATTAAGTGAAATTTAAATTGACTTGTTCACTTAATCACCTGCTCACCTGTTCACTTTTAACCAATCACTACCAGTCCTTGACCTGTTACAACCTTGTCACCTTGAGCAACAAGAATTGAATTTACAGTACCTGATTTTGGAGCTTTAATTTCTGTTTCCATTTTCATAGCTTCTACAACTAAAAGTACGTCGCCTTCATTAACAGAATCGCCTTCAGATACTTCAATTCTCAATACATTCCCCGGAAGTCCCGCTTTGATTTCTTCGCCAACACCTGAGGAAGCTGAAGCCTTAGCTTCAATACCTGCTTTAACATCAATATCATAAGCTTTTCCGTTAACAGTAGCTTTATTATCACCGTCTAATTTAACAGCATAAGCTTTTCCGTTAACTTTAACCGTATATTCACCGCTGGCATTAGCTGTTGCAGCAGCCTTTGGAGCGCCTGCTTTAACTTTATTAACGGATACTTGACCTTTACCGAGCAAGAAATCAATACCTTTATCAACATTTCCGTCTTTACAAGCTGCGGCGATAAATATATTTTCTTCTGTCAAAGGAAGTCCTGCTGCTTCAAGACGTTTTTTAGCTGCTTCAACACCTTTTTCAGGATCTTTTTCATTAATATCAACAACTTTTTCAGTTGTAGGTTGAAGACCTGTTTTTTCTTCTGCCCATTTTACAAGCTCAGGATCAGGTTCGCAAGGTGTTTTACCGAAGTAACCTAAAAGCATTTTTGCATACCCCGGGTTTGCTTGTTCCCAAGGATGTTCAGTTATAGCATTCAAGAAAGATTGTTGAGCATAGAACTGAGAAACAGGAGTTACAGATGTAGCAAAACCGCCTCTTTCAACAACTTCCTTCATATTTGCGATAAGTTTCGGAAACTTATCCAACATACCCATATCTTTTAACTGGTTAACAGTTGTAGCTGTAGCACCACCAGGTAGAGGAGCTTGAATAAGAATTGGGTTAACAGCGAGAGAAATCGGAGAAATCGGATAATCTTTCATGCATTCTTTGAAGATTTCTTCTGTTTCCATAATTTTCTTAATATCTAAGCCTAAATCGTATTCTGTACCTTTAAGAGCATGCCACATAGAAATGATATCAGGTTGACCTGTTCCGCCTGAAACAGGTTTCATAGCCAAATCAATTCCGTCCGCTCCGCCTTCAAGAGCTGCAAGATAAGCTGCTAAGCCTGTTCCTGCTGTTTCGTGGGAGTGGAATCTGATATGAGCTTCCGAACCTAAGATTTCTCTTGTTCGTCTGACAGTTTCATAAACTTTTCTCGGATTAGAAGTACCTGAAGCATCTTTGAATGCTAAACTATCAAACGGAATTCCTGCATCTAAAATATTTCTCAAAACTCTTTCATAAAAATCAGGGTCATGAGCACCTTCGCATCCGTATGGAAGTTCCATCATTGTGATTGTAACTTCGTGACGCAAACCGTATTTTTTAATCGAGTTTGCAGAATCAATCAGGTTGTTAACATCATTTAATGCATCAAAGTTTCTGATTACATTAACACCATGCTTAGCAAACATTTTTGCGTGTAAGTCAATTACATCTCTTGGTTGTGAATTCAAACCAACTACATTTACACCTCTTGCAAGTGATTGTAATTGAACACCTTCTGCAACAGAATCAACTGCTGCTCTAATTTTATCCATTGTTTCAAATGCATTTTCGTTACAGAAGAATATCGGAGCCTGGAATCTTGCACCGCCTGCTGTTTCAAAATGTCTGATACCCGCACTTACTGCTGATTGAAGAGCAGGTATAAAATCATCAACGAGAACTTTTGCCCCGAAGATTGATTGGAAACCGTCACGAAAAGACGTATCCATTACCTTAATTTGTTTTGTCATTGTTTTATCTCCATTTTATGTGTTAGTTTTTAATTTATTTAATTCACATTCTCTCGTTACAACAC
>ODAI013074080.1_pt1 | contig 20383 bp, 13 predicted proteins | sample 1539321 | NCBI WGS metagenome assembly ODAI01 (sample SAMN02144231, study PRJEB22623) | gut metagenome | biome: sheep rumen | host: Ovis aries | place: New Zealand
CAGCATCGGTATCCTGGTTCCGGTCCTGTTGCCCGCTCCTTCGACTGATGGAAGTCCGCTGATGTTCTTGAGTCCTATCTCGTCACCGTAGTAGATGAAGGGAACGCCAGGCATGGTGAGGAAGAAACTCATCGCTATCTTCAGCTGGTCTTCAGATGTCCTGTCTCCGGCGGCAAGGCGCGTGAAGTCATGGTTGCCGGATGGCATGCAGACGTATCCTTCACCTTTTACAGCCTCGTACTGCTTCGTGTACAGATCGTACCATGTTCTCAGTTCCCCTTTCCCCTCGAGCGAGAAATAACAATCCTTGGGCTTTCCGCTCATCCTGTCGGTGTTGAAGAAAAGGGTGGAATAGTTGTAAGTCCCCTCATGGCAGAAGAAGTCCAGGTCGAAGCCGGCCCGGGTGGCTTCCTCCGGGTTGAACCATTCCGCAATCAGCACCCCTTCCGGATATTCGAGGTTGAACCATACCGAAAGGTCTTCATTCCACAGGGCGATTGTGGCCGCCTTGTCCGGGTCGTTCTTGACCAGGCTGGAAGCCATGTCCACCCTGAATCCATCCACGCCCTTGTCCATCCAGAAAGCCATGATGTTCTTCAGTTCCCTTCTCATCGCCTTGGGACCGGGATCGTCCACCGCCTGTTCCCAGGGATGTGCGGGATCGGGGTCCGCGAATCCGAAATTGAGCGCCGGCTGCGTGTCGAAGAAGTTCTTGATGTAGTAAGGACCCCTCGGTGCGTCCGTGGGGACGAATTTGCGGAGAAGACCGGCCTTCGAGCTTACCATGGCGGCGTAATCCAGAACCTTTCCCTCCGAGTCATCCTCCGGTTTGAAAGAAGGCCAGATGTAGTAGTCGGAGTATCGCAGATTCTCAGCCTCCCTCGACTGGAGGAACCATTCGCATTTGTCGGAAGAGTGTCCCGCGACAAGGTCAAGAACGACCTTTATGCCTCTTTCGTGGGCTTCTTTCGTGAGCGTGACAAGGTCGGTGTTGGTCCCGAATCTCGGGTCGACCCTGTAGAAGTCGATCACGTCGTATCCGCCGTCGGTCCATCCGGAGACATAGATAGGATTGAGCCAGATTGCGGTAACTCCCAGGGAACGGATGTAATCCAATCGGGAAGTGATTCCCGGGATGTCCCCGATTCCGTTTCCGTCACTGTCCTGGAATGACGAAGGGTATATCTGATAGAAGACGGCATCGTTCAGCCATCCGGGACGGGAAGAACCGCCTGCCTGGACGGAAAACATAGCGGCGGCAAGAATGGCCGCTGGCAGAAGTTGAGCTTTTTTCATGGGCTGGTTTTCTTTGTAGGCAAATCTAACGAATAATCTCCATACAAAGAACCTCTTTGTAACAAACAATCGGGGACGACCTTGTTGGCCGTCCCCGATGTGTAAAAGTCTGTCGCTTTCTCCGAAGGGCTACTTGATGAGTTTCTGCTTGAAGTCGGTATCGTAGATGACTCTTCTGATACCTTCGTTCACATATCCTCCGAAAAGGCCCTCCTTCGTGAGCATGAAGTCGCTCTGGAGCATCCTTTCGCCATTCCTTCCGGTGAGCTTGTCGACCCATTGTCCACCTCCATTGAGGCATCCCTTGGTGAAGAAATATGCCACATCGTATCCCTGGAATGAGAACTGAGTGGGCTCCGCTCCGAACAGGGCTCTGTACTCTGAGAGGAACTTGCGTACCCTCGCGTCCTCGTAATCTATGAAATACGAAGTCGAAACGTGAAGATTCACGTTGTGCAGGTGCTCGATGTCGATGGTGTCGAAAGAACGGATCCTGGCCGGGCTGTAGAGGACCACATCGATGCGGTTGTGAAGGATGAGGTTGAGGTTCCTCACAACATCGAATACGAAGGCTTCCCTTTCGGAGTTCACCAGAACCCTGTTGGTACCTTCCGTGGTCATCACATTCCTCATCGAACCGAGGATGTTCCTTCCCTCGATGATGCTGTACTCGAAGGGAGTGTAGTCCATTCCGGAGCGCTTCACCAGCGAATCAATCGCGGTGCTGGCCTCGGTCACCCTTCCTTTCTCGGAAATGACGATGACCTTGTCACCGCTGCGTCTGTCGGAACGGATCCACTTTACGATGTCCTCGTACTGGGCGTCATAAGGAGCGGGGGCTTGGATGAAGTTGGCGTTGCTTCCTGCGAGGTTCACCGCCCTCTGGTCGAGAGGGGATATGACAGCCGTCTTTTTCGTGGAAAGCGCCAAAGCCTTCTTCAGGTCATCCGGGGCTACGGGGCCGATTACCATGTCGAAGTCGGACATCTTGTCCGCGCCTACCGGAATGTTTCCTCCGACCATGTCATAGACGCTGAGGTCGGTGGTTATTCCCTCGTTGCCCAGGTCCCTGAGGGCCATGAGCACTCCGCTGTAGAAGTCGAAGTTGTTGGCGGAAGGTTTGCCGGAAGCGCCCAAAGGCATGATGAGGGCGGCATTGACTGATGTCCTGCGGGTGAAGAGGCCACCGAAAAGGCCTCCGCCGTCTTGCTCCTCCATCTGTTCCTCGCTTATGGTCTCGATTACGGGACCTTCGTCAGAGGAAACCTCCTGTGAAGGGTTCTCCTCCACGACCGGGTTCTCTTCAGCCACCGGGGTGGTCTCGATTATCCTCCTTTCTCGGGGGATCTTGAGCTTTGTACGGGATTTGACCTTGCTGGACTTCAGACCGTTGTAACGGATGATGTATTCGGCGGGAATTCCGTACTTGGCGGCGATGTCGTTGATGTCTTCATACCACTTCACCACGTGGATGAAGTACTCTTCGGAATCCTCCTGCTGGTTTGAAGCGGTCTGCTGATTCCTGGAAGTGGCGGATGCCGTCCGGGATGATGAAGATTGGGGTGTTGAAGCTGAAGTCGTGTTCTTCCCGGAATCCGAAACGACCGGAATGAGGATGATGTCGTTCTTCTTCAGCCCGTTTTTCTTCACCTCCGGATTGGCGGCATAGATGTCGTCAACGGTAACGCCGTAGGCTCTGCTTATGGAAAAGAGAGTCTGCCTTTCCTGGACGACATGAGAGTAGTACACCTTGCCGTCACTGCTTTTCACCTTCTCTTTCGAGACGGTAACCGGCGTCTGGGTGTATTCCTGCGCCTTGAGCCCATTGGGAACAATGGGCATAAGGCACAATATCGCTGCTATGAAAAGAGATCTCCCTTTCATCGTTTTTTTTGTTCTGGGGTCAGCCTACTGCTGGTTGTTCTGTGCAGCCTTGTTCTTGATGTACTCGTCGTTCAGACCGGCGAGGATCTCCTCGGTGATGTCGAGGGAAGGGTCACCGATGGCAACGGGCTGGGGAAGAATGTCACCCTGGGTAGCGATGATCATCGCATACTGCTTCTCCTGGTTGAACTTCTCGAGGAAGGCATGGATGGCGTCACCGATCTGGTTGAGCATCACCTGCTGCTCTTCGGCGATCTCCTGCTCCTTCTGGGCGGCGTAGTTCTGGAAGTCGGCCTGCTGCTGAGAGAGCTTCTGGCTCTGCTGCTCTGCGACGGAACGGGTGATGAGACCTTTGTTGATTTTGTCGTTGAATGAGTTGACGTCGCTCTGGAGGCGGTTGCCCCTCCTGTTGACTTCCTCCTGGATGCTGGACACCTTGGATTCTACCGCTGAGCGGAGTTCGTTTGCCATGTCGTATTCCTCAAGAACCTGGTCGAGGTTGAAGTAAACGACTGCTCCCTTTGTTGCGACTGCCTCAGTGGCGTCGCCGGAAGTTTTTGCTTTGCTTTGAGAATCTCCGGTAAGCTGGATGATACCGAGTGCGGCCACAGCAACAAGTGCGATGATGCTGAGGATGAGTGGTGTATTCTTCATATTATTTATTAGAATTTTTTGATTTTCAAATCGGGTTGTAAACTGCAAAGGTACTTAAAAAATCTTAACTTTCTCAAGATAAGCCTTAATAGTTTTTTCCAAACCCATATAAAGGGCGTCACAGATTATTGCGTGGCCTATCGACACCTCGTCGGTCCACGGAATTTCCCTGATGAAATACTCGAGATTCTCAAGATTGAGGTCATGACCCGCGTTCAGCCCGAGACCGCATTCCCGGACCACCTTCGCGGTGTTGTAGTATTCGGTGATGGCCTTCTGGGGATTGATCCGGTAGTAAAGGGCGTAGTCGGCTGTATAAAGCTCGACCCTGTCGCTGCCGCAGATGGCGGCTCCTTCGGCCATTTCGGGATCGGGGTCAATGAAGATTGAAGTCCTTATTCCCTTACTCTTGAACTCTTTGCATATGTCGGTGAGAAACTCCCTGTTGGCTACGGTGTTCCATCCGGCGTTGGATGTGATCGCGTCATGGGCGTCGGGGACCAGGGTCACCTGGTCGGGCACCACTTCGAGAACAAGGTCAACGAATGAAGGGATGGGATTCCCTTCGATGTTGAATTCGGTTGTTATCAGGGGACGGATTTCCCTTACGTCGGAGTATCTGATGTGGCGCTGATCGGGTCTGGGGTGTACCGTAATGCCCTCGGCTCCGAATTTTTCGCAGTCCACAGCGGCCTTTGTCACATCCGGCATGTTGCCGCCGCGTGCGTTGCGGATTGTGGCTATCTTATTGATGTTGACACTTAACCTTGTCATTTCTTTCAATTGTTGGCACCCCGCTCGGGGCGACTTTTATAAATACACACACTTCGTGAAGTTGTCTTCACGGGGCAAATATAGCACTTTTTCGGTGACTGATTGACTTATTGCAAAAAGAGGGCCGATTCTGATTCCGCATTCATCTGTTGTGAATAAAGGCTTCCGGCAGTTGAACGCCCTCTCGTTTTATTCTGCCCACTGCCGCCAAGTCCGGACACTTTTGGGCTTCTTTTGTCAACTTTTTGACTAACTTTGCATTTTATGCGATCAAAACTCGGAATTTGAATGGACAGGAAGATAGGAATATTCGTCAAGAATCCTGCTCTGAGGGAAGATGGGAGGACAGTTGCCCTGCTTTCGTCTCTTAGGGAGGGGGGCTGCGAACTGTATGACATCGTCTCCAAGGATGATGTGAAAGCCGACTCCACGATGGTACTCAGTGTCGGGGGAGACGGAACATTCCTTTCCGCGGCCAAAAGGGTGGCTCCCATCGGCATTCCGATATTGGGAGTCAATCTGGGCAGAATCGGATTCCTTTCGGAAAACAGTCCGGAGACGGTGGCCGAGGCCATCCTTTCTGGAGAGTACTCGGTCGAGGACCGCTCTATGCTCTACTCTTCGATCCATGGGGGCGATATCGTCCTCAACGAGGGATTCTGGCCCTATGCGCTCAACGAAGTGACGGTCCACAGGATCGGCTCTTCGGTTCTCGGAATACATGTGACGTTGGACGGCACCCCTCTTCCTACTTATTGGGCGGACGGCCTTCTGGTGGCGACGAGCTCCGGTTCAACGGCATATTCCCTGAGTGTGGGCGGTCCCATCTGCATGCCCGAATCGAAGGTTCTCATCATCGCTCCGATCGCTCCCCACAACCTGAATGTGAGGCCGCTGATTGTTCCGGATTCTTCCAGGGTATCAATAAGTGTCGAGACCAGGGACCCCAAGGTCGTCATGAGCATGGACAACCGGAATCTCGATATGTCCCCTTCGTGGTCGCTCGAGGTGTCAATGGCACAGTTTTCGCTCAAGAGAATCCGTCTGGCGAAGTCCAACTTCGTGAAGGCTTTGACAAGTAAACTCTTCTGGGGAGAGGATATCAGAAACAATGGATAGAATTTTTCGAAATGGATAAAGAAAGCAGGATACCCAAGCATGTGTCCATAATCATGGACGGGAACGGCCGCTGGGCCCGTGAAAGAGGAATGGAGAGAATACAGGGACACCTGGTAGGAGCCGACAGCCTCAGGGCGGTAACCGAGGAATGTGTCGCCCAGGGAGTAAAGTACCTTTCCGTCTATGCTTTTTCGGAAGAGAATTGGGGACGCCCTGCCGAGGAGGTCAATTTCCTGATGGGTCTTTTGATGAAAAAGGTGCATGAGGAAGTATCCCTGTTGATGGACAACGGTGTAAGATTCGTTGTCCTCGGGAACAGAGCCAGATTGAGCCGCGACCTCGACGATGCCATTACCGGGCTTGAGCAAACGACCGCGAAGAATGATGCCCTAACCATGATCGTTTTCATCAGCTACAGCGGAAAGTGGGACATCCTTCAGGCCGCCAAGAAGTTCGCGAGGAAAGCTGTTGAGGATCCCTCCATAATCGATGACTTCGGTTTTCCCGAATTCGATTCCCTGCTTGTCACCGGCGGTATTCCCGATCCGGACCTCATAATCCGCACTTCAGGAGAACAGAGGATAAGCAACTACCTCCTGTGGCAGGGGGCATATTCGGAGTTCTATTTTACCCCGGTTCTGTGGCCTGATTTCAGAAAAGAGGAATTCAGACAGGCGCTGAATGAGTATTCCACAAGGGATAGACGATACGGCAAAGTGAAATAATTGCTATATTTGCGGACTTTAACGGAAATTCGATGAAAATCCATAAAAAGATACTTCTGTTTTCAATCGCCCTGCTGTGCGGGATCGCTTCCCGGGCTCAGGACGTCAATATAGATTACAACAAGCCCAAGGACTATTTTGTGGGAGGTATCAGGGTAGAAGGTAATTCCACCGTGAGGAGCGAGAACCTCATCAACCTGACCGGCCTCCGCAAGGGAATGAAAATTTCCATTCCGGGGGATGACCTCTCCGGAATCCTCAACCGTATTTGGGCGCAGAGATATTTCGAGGACGTCGCCATCAGAGTGGATTCACTTTCTTCGGCACAGGACTCCGCGTGGCTGGTCATAGCGGTCAAGGAGCGTCCCAGAATGTCCAGGTGGTCTTTCTCCGGAGTGAAGAGCGGAGAGAAGAAGGATCTTCAGGAAAGGGTAACCCTCCGAAGGGGTAACGAATTCTCCGAATACGTGGAATCCACCACCGCCGACATCATCAAGCGCTATTACAAGGGCAAAGGTTATCTCGATGTCAAAGTCAAGGCTGAAGTCGAGAAGGATACCGTGGTCAACAACGCCATCAAGGTGAATTTCGCCGTGGACAGGGGGCCCAAAGTCAGAATCAAGGACATCAACTTCATCGGCAATGAGCATGTGAAGGAGTTCAAGTTGGCCAAGTCCATGAAGAAGACCAAATCCAACAAGATCTACAACTTCTTCCATTCCAAGAAATTCAACGAAAAGGAATACGTCAACGACAAGAAGAGCCTCATAAGCGCTTTCAACGAGGCCGGTTACAGGGACGCGAGGATCATCAAGGATTCCATCTACACCATTGAACCCGGCAGACTCGGAATCGATTTCGTGATAGACGAAGGCAAGAAATACTATTTCCGTGACGTGAAGTGGACCGGAAACTCGGTTTATTCCGCGGATGACCTCAATTCGATTCTTCAGATCAAGAAGGGTGACGTCTATGATATGGTCACCATGCAGAAGAGGCTCCTCGGAGGCGGAAAACAGACTGATGCCGACGTTTCCAAGCTTTACCGCGACAACGGTTACCTCTTCTTCAACGTACAGCCTGTCGAACTCAATATCGAGGGCGACTCGGTCGATGTCGAGATGAGAATCGTCGAAGGAAAGCAGGCTACACTGAACAACATCATCATCAACGGCAATGACCTCACGAACGAGAGGGTCGTGCGCCGTCAGATATTCACCCGTCCGGGATATCTTTTCAGCCAGACGGATTTCGAAAGGTCCGTCAGGGAAATCGCATCCCTGGGTCAGTTCGACCCCGAGTCCATCATGAGCGAGGGAGGATATTCGATTCTCCCGGATCAGCTGAACAACACTGTGGACCTCGTATACAACGTCACGGAGAAGCCTTCCAGCCAGCTCGAACTTTCAGGAGGTTGGGGAGGAAGGACCTTCGTCGCGACCGTCGGAGTTTCGTTCAACAACTTCTCGACCAGGAGAATGTTCGAACCCGGAGCATGGCGTCCCGTACCTCTTGGAGACGCGCAGAACCTTGCGTTCCGTTTCCAGACCAGCGGTACTTACTATACCGCCCTGTCGGCAAGCTTCAGCGAGCCTTGGCTCTTCGGAAAGAAACCTACGTCATTGAGCCTTTCGGCATATTACACCAGGCAGACCAACTCCTATCTCGCATGGAACATTCTCAGCAATGACCGTCAGATGGAGGTCTTCGGATTCTCGGCCGGACTTGGTAACCGTCTGAAATGGCCCGACAACTATTTCGTGCTGTACAACCAGCTCAGCTGGCAGACCTACCGCCTGCGCAACTGGTACTCCGGTTACTTCATCCTCGATGACGGTGTGTCCCATAACATCAGCTACACCCTCGGTCTCCAGAGGAACTCCACCGACCAGCAGATATTCCCCCGTCAGGGTTCTTCGATCAGCATGTCAATGCAGCTGACTCCTCCTTTCTCCCTCTTCAGGAAGAAGGACCTCGGAACTCTCGACGCACGTGGTGTCCCGGTCACGGTGGACAACTGGAGGGACATCAATTACGACAAGTGGTCCGGTCAGGACAGGTACAAGTGGGTTGAGTACCACAAGTGGAAAATCCGCGGTGACTTCTACACCAAACTTGTCGGAAATCTTGTCCTGAGGGCCGGAATGCAGTTCGGATATCTGGGTTACTACAACCGTAACTGGGGTTATTCTCCTTTCGAGGGCTTCCTCGTCGGAGGAGACGGTATGTCGGGATACTCCACTTACGGAACGGAGGTCATCTCCCTCCGCGGTTACGAGAACTACTCCCTTACTCCGCAGACGTACTCCAGGTACAACTCCAACGGATACAACTACTCCGGAAACGTGTATGACAAGTTCACGGTCGAACTCCGTTACCCTGTCATCATGCAGCCCCAGTCGACGATCTTCGCTCTGGCATTCCTCGAAGGAGGGAACGCATGGGCTGATATCCGAAGCTTCAATCCTTTCCAGATCAAACGTTCCGCCGGTGTCGGTGTGAGAGTTTACCTCCCTGTTGTGGGACTTCTCGGTATCGACTGGGGATACGGATTTGATGACGCGAACAACGGCGGAAGCCAGTTCCACTTCCTCATCGGACAGGAGTTCTAGAAAGGCGGTTTCAAATTGTGGTATGGAATTTGAGTAATGACACTTAGGACAGAGTTTGTCCATCAAGAAGCAATATCAACTAAATACGTAAACAAAAAATTTTTTAAAAGGATATGAAAAAGATTTTCCTCATTGCGGCAGCCGCAATCATCACCCTTTCCGCTTCAGCCCAGAATCTGAAGTTCGCCCATGTGAACCTTCAGGAGCTTGTTTACCTCTCAGCTGATTATGAGTCCGCACAGAAGACTCTCGCAGCATCCCAGAAGGAAGCTCAGGAGACTTACCAGAGCATGGTTGACGAGTTCAACAGCAAATATTCGGAGTATCAGCAGAAGGCCAGCACCTGGACCGCCACAATCCGCGAGACCAAGGAAAGTGAACTTACACGTATCCAGCAGAGCATCCAGGAGTTCCAGCAGAATATCCAGACTGAGCTTTCACAGCAGGAGAGCGAGCTCATCAGCCCCATCCAGCAGAAGGCCATCGAGGCTGTTCAGAAACTTGCCAAGGACGGTGGATATGTATACGTTTTCGAAGTGGGTTCCCTTCTCTATGTGAACGAGGCCCAGAGCACCGATCTTACTCCGGCCGCCCGCAAGGCTCTCGGAATTCCTGAAGGCAGGACAGTCGAAGACCTCCAGGCAGCTCTTCAGGCACTTCAGCCTCAGCAGTAAGAGAAAGATTGATTCAAGAATTACAAGGTGGATCCTTCGGGGTCCACTTTTTTTGCCTTCTTCCGTCCGGAAATCCCTCTCTCCTGACCTGATGGGGTTTCCCTTTCGGACCGCTTATCCTACCATTTGATACTTTTTGCCCCGAAATACCTAAATATATGAAGCGTAGGGGAGAGTTTCCTTAACAATTAAAAGTGATTTTGCTGATATGAAAAATAATTCATAAGCAAATTAAACAAATTTTAATAGGATTATAACGTTTTTATTCTTAGATTTGCCCCGCAAATTATAACACGAAACAAACCTCATTATACTTATGCAACACAAAGTCATAGATGTTCATGACGTTGTTCTGAGATTCGCGGGTGATTCCGGAGACGGAATGCAGCTTACGGGCACCCTGTTCGCGAATATGTCGGCTATCTATGGAAATTCCCTGTCGACTTTCCCTGATTATCCCGCCGAAATCCGTGCCCCCAAGGGTACAGTTGCCGGTGTGTCCGGATTCCAGGTCCATATCGGAGACCATCCTGTGAATACTCCCGGAGATTTCTGCGACATGCTGGTGGCGATGAACCCCGCCGCACTCAAGGCCAACGCCAAATGGCTCAAGAGAAACGGAATGGTCCTTGTGAACGGCAACGCTTTCGACGCCGCCGGACTGGCGAAGGCCGGACTTTCGGACACCCCTTTCGAGGAACTCGGCATCACGGACAGGACAATAATCGTCGCACCTATTACGACCCTCACCGAAGACAGCCTGAAGGACAGCGGACTGGATCTGCCCTCCATTCTGAAGTGCAAGAACATGTTTACCCTGGGAATGGCGTGCTACATCTATCACCGTCCCCTGGAATATATATATAAGTATATAGAGAACAAGTTCAGCAAGAAGCACCCGGAGATGGTAGCTCCGAACAAGAAGGTGGTGACCGACGGATTCAACTACGCCGCCAACCTTCAGATCGAGGCCGACACTTACAATATCGCTCCCGCGACTCTTCCCAAGGGAACATACCGCAACATCAACGGCAACCAGGCCCTCGCATGGGGACTGATCGCTGCTTCCGAGAAAGCCGGGCTCCCTCTTTTCTGCGGTTCTTATCCCATCACCCCCGCTACCGGTATCCTCGAAGAGCTCGCGATCCACAAGAACCTCGGCGTGAAGACAATGCAGACCGAGGATGAAATCGCCGGAATCTGCTCCGCCATCGGAGCCTCTTTCGCCGGAAATCTTGCCGTCACGACAACCTCCGGTCCCGGCCTTTCGCTCAAGTCCGAGGCCCTCGGCCTTGCGGTCATGACCGAACTTCCTCTCGTGGTGGTTGACGTACAGAGGGCAGGCCCCTGTACAGGTATGCCGACCAAGACCGAGCAGACCGACCTCATGGAAGTCCTCTACGGACGCAACGGAGAAAGCCCGCTCGTGGTCATCGCCGCCCACAGCCCTTCACATTGTTTCGACCAGGCGTTCAAGGCTGCGAAGATAGCCCTCGAGCATATGGTCCCTGTGGTTCTCCTTTCCGAAGGCTTCCTCGGAAACGGATCTGAGCCCTGGAGGATCCCTTCCATGAGCTCTTACCCGGAAATCCACCCCCGTTTCGTGGAAGAGGGAAGGACTGACTTCAAACCGTTCAGGCGTGATCCCGAGACCCTCGCCCGTGAATGGGCCGTTCCCGGAATGAAGGGATGCGAGCACAGGATCGGCGGTCTTGAAAAGACTCATGAAGGAGTCCTCTCCAACGATCCCGCCAATCATGAACTGATGGTAAGGGAAAGGGCCGAAAAAGTCGAGAGGGTAGTCTCCGACATCCCCGATCTTACGGTTGACGGTCCCGCCGAAGGGGAGCTTGCCGTAGTCGGTTGGGGAGGAACATTCGGACACCTCCTTTCAGCCGTATCTGAGGTAAGGCAGGAAGGAATCGAGGTCTCCAGAATCCACTTCGATTTCATCAATCCTCTTCCCGCGAATACGTTCGAAGTACTTTCCAAGTTCCGCAAGATACTCGTTTGCGAACTCAACTCCGGACAGTTCGCCACATATCTGAGGTCGAAGTTCCCTACGCTCAATATCGTAGGCTGCAACAAGATCCAGGGACAGAACTTCCTCGTTCAGGACATCACATCGGCAATAAAGTCACAGTTAGACTAACGGTACCAATTTCTGAAGATCATGGCAAAATATACACAAAAGGATTTCAAGAGCGACCAGGAAGTCAGATGGTGCCCCGGTTGCGGAGACTATGCTGTTCTCGCGGCGCTCCAGAGGACTCTGCCCAAGGTCTGCGAGGAGCAGGGAATAGACAAGGAAAAGATTGTCGTAGTGTCCGGAATCGGATGCTCTTCCCGTCTCCCTTATTATATGAACACTTATGCGTTCCACAGCATCCATGGAAGGGCGACGGCGATAGCGACCGGAATCAAGGTCGCCAATCCGGAACTCAGCGTCTGGCAGGCCAGCGGTGACGGAGACGCGCTCGCCATCGGAGGAAACCATTTCATCCATGCGATAAGGAGGAATATCGACATCAACATAATGCTCTTCAACAACCGGATCTACGGTATGACGAAGGGTCAGTATTCACCTACTTCCCTTTTCGGTACGGTAACGAAGACTTCCCCTTACGGAACGGTCGAGATGCCTTTCAAGCCCGGAAGCCTCGTTCTCGGTGCCAAGGGATCGTTCTTCGCCAGGAGCGTCGACAACGATCTTCCCCTTTGCGAGGAGATCATGCTCAGGGCTTCCCGTCATGACGGAACTTCCGTGATGGAGTTCAGAACGAACTGCGTCATATTCAACAACGGCTCCCATGCCGATATCTCCGACAAAGCCGTGAAGGCCGACAGGACCATTGTCCTCAGGGACGGTGAGAAGATGATTTTCGGAGCGAACCGTGACAAGGGAATCATCCTTGACGGATGGAACCTCAAAGTGGTGAAGATAGGGGAGAACGGCATCACCGAAGACGATATCCTGACCCATGACTCCCATGTAGACAACCTGGGGCTCCAGATGATGCTCGCGGAAATGGAAGGTCCTGACTTCCCCGTGGCTCTCGGAGTGATAAGGGATGTCGCGGGAAGGACCTACGAAACGGAAGTCGCCAAGCAGTGCGAAGAAGTGAAGGCCAAAGCCAAGATCCATTCGGTGGACGAACTGCTGAAGAGCGGTCCCACCTGGCAGGTCGAATAAAAGAAATCACAATATATAAACCACATAACACAAAAACCAATTTCAAATCATGAAAACAGAACAGATAATGGCGAAGCTCCAGGCCAAGTACCCTACAGAGAAAGAGTACCTTCAGGCAGTACGCGAAGTTCTGGAGTCAATTGAGGACGTCTACAATCAGCATCCCGAGTTCGAGGCAGCCAAGATCGTAGAGAGGATCGTCGAGCCTGACCGCATGTTCACCTTCAGGGTGACATGGGTTGACGACAACGGTGAAATCCAGACCAACACCGGATACCGTGTCCAGTTCAATAACGCCATCGGACCCTACAAGGGAGGACTCCGTTTCCATCCTTCAGTGAATCCTTCCATCCTGAAGTTCCTCGGTTTCGAGCAGACCTTCAAGAATTCCCTGACGACCCTTCCCATGGGAGGCGGCAAGGGAGGATCCGATTTCAACCCCAAAGGCAAATCAGACGCTGAGATCATGAGATTCTGCCAGGCGTTCATGCTCGAGCTGTGGAGAAACATCGGTCCCGACATGGATGTCCCCGCAGGTGATATCGGCGTTGGCGGACGCGAGATCGGCTATCTGAACGGAATGTACAAGAAGCTCACCCGCGAACATCACGGTGTCCTTACCGGAAAGGGCCTTCAGTTCGGAGGTTCCCTCATCCGTCCCGAGGCTACTGGATTCGGTGCCGTGTATTTCGTGCAGCATATGCTCCATACCCATAAGGACAACCTCGACATAAAGGGCAAGACTGTGGCCGTTTCCGGCTTCGGTAACGTTGCATGGGGCGCAGCCACCAAGGCTACCCAGCTCGGAGCGAAGGTCGTCGCAATCTCCGGACCTGACGGATGCATCTACAATCCCGAGGGAATGACCCAGGAGAAACTCGACTACATGCTCGAACTGCGTGCTTCCAACAACGATGTCGTCGCTCCTTTCGCCGAGAAATTCGCCGATGCCCAGTTCATCCCCGGAAAGAAGGCCTGGACCGTGAAGTGCGATATCGCAATGCCTTGCGCATTCCAGAATGAGATGAGCGCAGAGGATGCCCAGATGCTTATCGACAACGGAACATGGCTGTGCGCTGAAGTCTCCAACATGGGTTGCCAGCCCGGTGCCATCGAGACCTTCCAGAAGGCGGGCATCATGTTCGCTCCCGGTAAGGCCGTCAATGCGGGCGGTGTAGCCACCTCAGGTCTTGAGATGACCCAGAACGCCATGCACCTCAGCTGGACCGCCAAGGAAGTTGACGAGAAACTCCACACCATCATGTCTTCCATCCACGAGGCATGCGTGAAGTACGGAAAGCAGCCTGACGGTTACATCAACTACGTCAAGGGCGCGAATGTCGCCGGCTTCATGAAGGTTGCTGAGGCTATGCTCGCACAGGGTATCATCTAAAATTCCGCTTGGTTAATTACCAAATGTTTTTGGAGGGTGGAACGATTGATAATTGTTCCGCCCTTTTTTGGTAAATCTACAAATTGTCAGTAATTTTGCCATTCGTTTGGAAATGACCTCAGAAGTCGCGATGATTCCGGTCCGTTTCCACCTGAAGAGAAGAAAATAAAAACAGTATATCAATAATGGCTACCCAAAAATTTAACGTGAAGTTCTGTGTGCTTTTGCCGATAGTGCTTATAGTCACACTCTTCCTTTGGTGTGTTCCCACAAGCTTCTTCGGAATAGAAGCCCTTACCGTCGTTCAACAGAGAGTGATCGCCCTTTTCGTATTCGCGGCACTCATGTGGATGTTCGAGATCATCCCCAACTGGACAACTTCCCTTCTTGTGATTGTCATTTCCCTTCTCACCGTATCGAACAAGGGTATCACTTTCTTCTGTGACCCCAAGTACGGAGAATTGGTGAGCTACAAGGAAATCATGGCTTCGTTCGCCGACCCTGTCGTCATGCTCTTCATGGGCGGCTTCGTCCTTGCTATCATGGCTGAGAAATATGGCCTTGATGTCACCATGGGACGTTTCCTCCTCGGTTTCTTCGGAACTAAACCCAAGATGGTGCTCCTCGGTTTCCTCCTGGTGATCGCCGTCTTCTCGATGTTCATGTCAAATACCGCTACCGCCGCCATGATGCTCGCATTCCTGGCACCCGTCCTCGCTGTACTTCCCGCGGACGACAAGGGTAGAATCGGTCTTTCGCTGGCAATTCCGGTTGCCGCCAACCTCGGTGGTATCGGAACCCCCATCGGAACTCCTCCTAACGCCACCGCAGTGAGGTTCCTCGCTGAGGCCGGATACGACGTCACTTTCGCGGAGTGGATGGTGAGGATGATACCTTACGTCATCATCATGATTCTCGTGGCGTGGGTCATTCTCCTTTTCTTCTTCCCCTTCAAATCAGAGAAGGTCGTTCTCGAAATCCCCGAGAGCAGGAAAGAGAAGAGCTGGAAGTCCACTGTCGTATGGGTCACCTTCATCGGAACAATCCTCCTTTGGGCTACTGAGAGCCTTACCGGAATCAACTCCAACGTCGTCGCTCTCATCCCTCTCGGAGTCCTCACCTGCACAGGCATCTTCACCAAGGAAGACATCAAGGAAATCAACTGGAGCGTCCTTTGGCTCGTCGCCGGAGGTTTCGCACTCGGAACCTGCCTCCAGGGAACCGGTCTTGCCAAGGTCCTCATCCAGGCCATTCCTTTTGGAGCCATGCCTGTTCTTCTGGTGTTCCTCATCGCCGGATTGGTATGCTACTTCCTTTCCAACTTCATCTCCAACTCGGCTACTGCCGCCCTCCTCATCCCTATCCTTATCGTCATCGCCGAGGGTATGGCTGATCCTTCAGCGGCAAACAACGCATCGTTCCTCGCTATGGGCGGAACCTATGCGATGATCATCTTCGTCGCGGTTTGCGCTTCCATCGCAATGCTCTTCCCGATTTCCACCCCTCCTAATGCCATCGCTTCTTCCACCGGTCTGGTGGACACCAAGGATATGGCGAAGGTCGGTATCCTCATCGGTGTAATCGGTTTCGTACTCGGATTCTTCTGGCTTACCAAGCTCTTCCCGTTTGTATAGCCAAGATTGACTTACGGTCGGACACGCAATGAAGCTCCGTTTGCGTGTCCGACTGTTTGAATATATCCCCTCGGGGAAATTACTGACGTAACAATCTTTTATAGCGTAGCATATGAAAAAAGCACTTATGGCTCTCGCCGCAATGGCGATGCTCTTCTCCTCCGCTTCCGCGCAGGAGAAATCTCCCGCTAAATACAAACTCTACGGATTCTTCCGTAACTACATGATCTTCGATACGAGGGACAACCATGCAGGAACCCTCGATCTGTATGATTTCGCACCCAAGGATGAGGTTCTCAATATCAATGGTGACGACGCCAACGCGAATTCTTCTTTCCGTTTCCTCGCCCTCACCACACGTCTCGGACTTGACATCAGCGGATATCAGTTCGGTTCCACGAAGTTCAGCGGAAAGGTCGAAACTGACTTCTATTCGATGAACGGATCCACCGCCACTCTCCGTCTGCGTCAGGCTTTCATCAAGGCCGCTTGGGATCAGCTCGGAGCCTCAGGTGAGAACTCCGCCAGCGTTACCATCGGACAGGCTTGGCACCCTATGGCAAGCGACATGCCCATGATCGTCAGCCTTGAGACCGGTGCACCTTTCGGACCCTTCAGCCGTACACCCCTCATCCAGGGCGACTACAATATCGGCAAGAACATCACCCTCACCGCTGCCATGATCTACGGCATGCAGTATCTGCCCACAGGTCCCAACGGCAAGAGCGCCGACTACATGAAGTACGGCAAACTCCCCGAGATCTATGCGGGTATCACTTTCAAGGGTGAGTCCGGTATCACCGGAAAACTCGGTGTTGACATCTTCAGCATCAAGCCCAGGTGGAAAAACGCTCTCGGAACCAAAGTCTCCGACCGTATGACCAACTTCTCTCCCTTCGCTTTCATCCAGTACAGCGGCAAGGACGGATTCCTTCTCAAGGCCAAGGCCATTTACGCTTCCGCAGGTGAGCACATGAACCTTCTTACCGGATACGGTGTGAGCTCCATCAACACCGACGGCTCTTACGAATACACTCCTCAGCGCAGCCTCGCCACCTGGGTTTCCGCCCAGTACGGAAAGAAATGGCAGGTCATGGGAATGCTCGGTTACATGAAACTCTTCGGAACCGCTGAAGATCTCGTCTCCACCGACATGTACTACTTCAACGGATCAGGTGACAAGAACGTCAACCAGATGGTCAGGGTTTGCCCCACCATCCAGTACAATGCGGGCAAGTTCCAGTTCGCCATCGAGTACAACATGACCACTGCCCAGTACGGAAAGCACATGGGTCTCAACGGTCTCTCACAGGATGATCTCCACTGGGTGACCAACCACAGGATCATGAACGTCGTGAAGTTCAACTTCTAATTCATATTCCCGGAATCACGGGAAAATCGATATCGGGGCGGGCCATCTTTCAGGATGGTCCGTTTTTTTTCTTTTCAAAGCGGCTCCAAAGTCTTGCAAAATAGCAGTTTTGAATCTTTCAAAATAGGCTTTAGTGGAAAATTGCGGATAACTATTTTCAATATCTTGAAAATCAGAAGTATAGTCGATTATATAAATATGTTGATAACTTTTTACCTCTTTTTCTTTTGTGCGGTAAAGTAAATTGGGTAATTTTGTAAGGAATTTCGGGCTATACCAATGGTCCGAGTTATTTTTTCGCCTTCCGTTATCGGAGTTTCCCCGAAATCACTTTCTCCGGGACGGGCTTGAGGTAAGGGATTTCAAGATTAAAACAACACATAATATACCTCCTGAAGACTTATGGATGTAAGAAAGACCAATGGCTCATTTGAAGAGTTCGACAAGGAAAAATTGATGCAGGGCATACGCCAGGCTTATCTGGCTACCGGACAGAACCCCCCGGAGGCTGTTGTCGTTTCCATCACCGACAACCTTTACATTTATGACAAGATTTCCAGCCAGGAAATCCGTCGTCAGGTGGTAGAATCCCTGATGTCGATTAACAAGAAGGCAGCTCTCGAGTATATCGAGCAGTTCGATGCCGGATTGGACCTCAGGAAGAAACGAGACTTCATCCGCGACTACATCAAGGCTTCGAATGCCGCCACCGGTTCCAAGTTCGACTCCAACGCCAATGTGACGAGGAAGAACATCGTCACCCTCGGTCAGGAACTCTACAAGGAGAACAACATCAAGCAGAACCGTTACATCATGCAGGACAAGATCAAGGCGATGTATTCGAGGAACCTCTCGAACCAGTACATCAAGGATCTTGAGAGCCATATTCTGTATAAGCATGACGAGAGCGGAACTCCCGGTTATCCGTACTGCGTAGCGATCACGATGTATCCCTTCCTCGTGAGCGGCCTGAAGGAACTCGGCGGCGTTTCAATCGCACCGACCGACCTCAAGTCCTTCTGCGGAGAGTTCATCAACCTCGTGTATTCGATCTCCTCGCAGTTCATGGGCGCGGTCGCGACTCCGGAGTTCCTCATGTACCTGGATTACTTCATCCGTAAGGACTATGGCGACAACTACCTCGAGAAGCTCGACACCGTTGTTGAGAACAACGCCAAGCAGCGTACACTCGTGAAGGTGATCGACAACTATTTCCAGCAGGTCGTCCACTCTATGAACATGCCCGCCGGAAACAGGGGATACCAGACCGTCTTCTGGAATATCGGTTACTTCGACAAGCCTTATTTCGAGGGAGTGTTCAGTGACTTCCGTTTCCCTGACGGAACCGCTCCCAAGTGGGAAACCCTTTCATGGCTCCAGAAGCATTTCATGAACTGGTTCAACGAGGAAAGGAACAACTACATACTCACCTTCCCTGTGGAGACCATGGCTCTTCTCACCGACGGCAAGGATGATTTCGTGGATAAGGAATACGCTGACTTCACGGCTGAAATGTGGTCGAAAGGACACAGCTTCTTCTGCTACCTTTCCAACAGCCCTGACAGCCTTTCGAGCTGCTGCCGTCTCCGTAACTCCCTCAAGGACCTCGACACCGAGGACGGTGACCACAACCATACCACCCACCAGTATTCGATGGGAACGGCTTCAGTATCCACCGGTTCGAAGTCAGTCATGACGATCAACCTCAACCGTCTCGTCCAGCTGGCCGTGAGGAAGTACTTCAAGGAGAAATTCTCCATCGAACTCGAGAACGGAAAGCCTCTCGATCCTTCCCTCAAGTATGACAAGGCCGAGATGTATGAGTACATCCACCGCGACATCCGTGAGATGACCGAAAGGGTCCACAAGTACCAGACCGCCTTCAATGAGATCATCAAGGATTTCCTGAAGGCTGATATGCTTGACGTCTACCGTGCCGGCTTCATCGACATGAAGAGGCAGTATCTTACCGTCGGCGTCAACGGTCTTACCGACGCCGCCGAGTTCCTCGGAATCGAGATTTCCCCGAACCCCGAGTACAAGGAGTTCGTCAACGGAATTCTGGAGACCATCAACGTGGCCAACCGCAAGGACCGTACACGCGAGTGCATGTTCAACACTGAGTTCGTCCCCGGAGAAAACCTCTCGGGAAAGAACTACCGCTGGGACCAGAAAGACGGATTCTTCGTTTCTCCCAAGCACAACATGTACTCCTCATACTTCTACAATCCCGAGGATGAGAGCCTGTCGATGATCGACAAGTTCAAACTCCACGGTGACGAATACGTGAAGTACCTTGACGGTGGATCAGCACTCCATATGAACATCTCCGAGCACCTCTCCAAGGACCAGTACCGTCAGCTCATGAAGACCGCCGCCCATTACGGTACGAACTATTTCACATTCAACTGCCGCAACACCGTCTGCAACGACTGCGGATACATAAGCAAGGATACTCTCGATGTGTGCCCCCGTTGCGGAAGCCACAATCTGGATTACCTTACCAGGGTCATCGGATATCTCAAGAGGATATCATCCTTCAGCGAGATGAGGCAGGTTGAAGCTTCTCACCGCTTCTATATCGGAAAGTAGGGGAGAGACCATGCTGAAGTATGTTCCGGGAATGACCTCCGTAGTCATGGAGGAAATTCCCCGTATGGTCACCCTCGCGGTTGACATCAGCCAGTGCACGGGAACGTGCCGTGGATGTCATTCCCCCTTCCTGCGTGAAGACATAGGGGAGCCGCTGACTGAAGAGGTGGTGGATTCGCTGATAAGGGACAATTACGGCGTGAACTGTTTCCTGTTCCTCGGAGAAGGTCGGGATCCGGAGACGCTCATAAGGCTTTGCCGCCACATAAAGAATGCCCATAGGATCAGTGTCGCCCTGTATTCGGGAAGGGAAAAGGTGGAGGAAAAGTTGATGAGGGAATTCGACTATGTGAAAGTCGGACCTTATATCCCGGAGAAAGGCCCTCTCAACGTAAAGACGACGAACCAGCGGCTGTATAAGGTCAAAGCGGAAGGAGATGAAATCTCTCTTGAAGACATGA
>ODAI012932508.1_pt1 | contig 20379 bp, 21 predicted proteins | sample 1539321 | NCBI WGS metagenome assembly ODAI01 (sample SAMN02144231, study PRJEB22623) | gut metagenome | biome: sheep rumen | host: Ovis aries | place: New Zealand
CGCTCTTGATGCAGGTGCTGAATTCATTGTCGCACCGGGCCTCAATCCGGAAATCGTCCGTTACTGCCAGGAGAAAGGTGTTCCGGTGATCCCGGGTGTTTCCTGCGCAAGTGAGATCGAACAGGCTCTTGCTCTGGGTCTTACAACCGTCAAGTTCTTCCCTGCTGAACAGCTCGGCGGCATCAAGACAATCAAGGCTCTTACAGGTCCGTATACAACCATGACATTCCTGCCTACCGGCGGTGTCAACGCAAAGAACATGAACGATTATCTGAATGATCCGAAGATCTTTGCGGTCGGCGGTACATGGATGGTCAAGAGTGATCTGATCAAGGCCGGCGCATTCGATCTGATCGAAAAGCTGACCAGAGATGCAGTGCTGGGTATGCTGCAGATCAGACTGAAGCACATCGGTGTCAATGTGCCTGCTGAAGAAGCAAAGGATACGGCTGATGCATTTGCCGGTGTCTTCCAGGGCAAAGTCCGCAAGACATCCAAGGGTTTCTTCGGAAGCGAAATGATCGAGATCATGGCAGACGGCACAATCGGTGCCAAGGGACATATCGGTATGGGTGTCAGCTCCACAGAGCGTGCACTTGTTTACTTCCGTGCTCTGGGCTATGAATTCGATGAAGACAGCATTACATATGATGACCGTGGTTATGCGAGGTTCGCTTACTTCAAAGAGCCGATCGGCGGTTTCAAGGTTCATCTGGTAAATAACGACTAACAGAAAGAGGAGAATATACAATCATGGGAAAAGTAGTCACATTCGGTGAAATCATGCTCCGTCTGTCCCCTGCCGGAACAGGACGGTTCATCCAGTCAGAAGCATTCGACGTTATCTACGGCGGCGGTGAAGCAAACGTTGCCGTATCCTGCGCAAACTACGGCGATACAGCTCTCTTCGTCACAAAGCTGCCGAAGCACGAGATCGGTCAGGCTGCCGTCAACGCGCTGCGCCGTTACGGTGTCAATACAGACTACATTGCAAGAGGCGGCGACCGTGTAGGTATCTACTACAACGAGCGTGGAGCAAGCCAGCGCGGTTCAAAGTGCATTTACGACCGTGCACACAGCTCTATTGCAGAAGCCAAGCCGGAAGACTTCAACTGGCCAGAAATTTTCAAGGACTGCAAGTGGTTCCACCTTACAGGAATTACTCCGGCCCTTGGCGGAAATATGGTTCAGATTTGTATCGAAGCATGTAAGGCTGCAAAGGCTGCTGGTGCTACAGTAAGCTGTGACCTTAACTATCGCGGAAAGCTCTGGACACGTGATCAGGCCCGCGAAGCTATGACACAGATTTGCCAGTATGTAGATGTTTGTATTTCTAACGAAGAAGATGCAAAGGACGTATTTGGAATCGAAGCAGAAAATACAGATATTACTGGCGGAAAGCTCAATAAGGAAGGTTACAAATCAGTTGCAAAACAGCTGGCAGACAAGTTCGGCTTCCAGAAGGTTGCAATTACCCTCCGCACTTCTATCAACGCAAACCGCAACAACTGGGCAGCCCTTCTTTATGATGGAAAAGACTACTGCTTCTCTAAAGAATACGAAATGTATATCGTTGACCGTGTTGGCGGCGGTGACAGCTTTGGTGGCGGACTCATTTACGCCCTTCTCAACGGCAAATCAACTCAGGATGCCGTAGAGTTTGCAGTTGCTGCAAGCTGTCTTAAGCACACTATCGAAGGCGACTACAACATGGTAAGCGTAGACGAGGTTGAAAAGCTCGCCGCCGGAAACGGTTCTGGCCGCATCCAGCGCTAACTCTTCGTATAAACAAGCTTGCCACAACAACTGCGGCAAGCTTGTCATTCCCCGGTTTGTTCTGTGTCATTCCAGGCTTGACCTTTGTCATTCCCCGGCTTGACCTGCTCTTATAGAAGAGCCGTTAAAAAAAATGCATTGCATTTTTTAGGCTCATCTTACTAATTGCTCGAAACAACTGGTTGTTTCGGGGAATCCTTTTTTATTCTCTTTTATTTTCCGAGTGTAATATTTCCGCTCGATGTTTTTATCCTTATATTAATTCCACCGCCGTTGTAGGGCATCTTAATTTTTTTAGCTTCAATAATCGAACCGGAAATCTTGTCCTTAAAATCTCCGGATGATGTTTCCATCTCTAAATTAAAAGTAGAAAAATTTGGAATTCCCACCGTAATATTTCCACTCGACGCATTAAAAGAAGAATCTGCCTGCAATGCATCTTCAAGAATAAAAGTCTGATTACCGCTTGAACTTTCAGTCTTTATGCTGCCGGCCCTAGAATCAGAAAAATTCATTATTCCACTGGAAGTTTTACATTTCAGCAAGTTAGCCGCAAGTGTCTGACATTTAAGATCTCCACTCGAAGCCGTCATAGAAATTTCTTTTGCGGTAATATTCATAAAAGTCTGATTCCCGCTGGATGTTTCTGCGCTTATTTTTCCTTCAGCAGAAAAGTTTGAACAGTTAAAGTCTCCGCTTGAGGCTTCCATCTTTATGCTTTTTGCAGCTGCTTCTTTTATGGACGTATTTCCACTGCTTGCAGAAATCAGGATTTCTTCTCCGGCTAAAAGTTTGTCGCAGCTTACGTCTCCGCTGCTTGTTTCCAGACGGAAGTTTTTTACACTAAAGCCTTCCGGCACCTGTACTTTTACAGTGCAGTGTTCATTAATGATGGAATTTCTTTTATCTTTTGAGATGATTGAAAATACTCCGTCGTCAATTATTACCTGTGGTTTGAATTTTGGAGCGGTGGTTGTAATTTCAACGGAAATTTCCGCACCAGAATATTCTGAAACAGAAAGATTTTCATATCTCAATTTGCTTGTAAAGTCTGTTATTCCTTCTGCAGAATAAGTTTCTGAGATTACAGTTTTTGCTTTTGCAAATAAGGTTGCCGAACAGAGCAGGCATAATGCAGATAAAATATTTCTTTTCATTCTGAACCTCTATTTTTTTTCTATTTTAATCGAACCGCTCATTGTAGAAACTTCAATTTCTGTATTTCCATTTCCATGGGTGTATTTTCCGTGTTTTGAACCACTTACACCGGCAATTTCATCCTTAAAACTTCCGCTCATGGTCTCAAATTCCATCGAATAGCCCATATTTGCCGGAATTGCAAGTTGGATTGAACCGCTTACGCTTTCAAAATCGCATTTTCCGACAAGAGACCTTCCTGATTCTGCCTTTATGCTTCCGGAAACAGATTCAATGTTGAGCTGCTCAAAATTTCCGCTCACCTTAGAACTTCCGCTTACAGTATCAACCTTTGCTTTTTTTATATCACAGTCTGTAATAGAAACGCTTCCGCTCACAGCCTCAATCGAAGCTTTCTCAGCCTTTATACCATAGATTTTAACGGAACCGCTTACATTGTCTATCTTTAGTTCATTATCAAAACTTTCCGGCAGGGTGATATAAACTTTTCCGTTTATATGAGTATAAAATCCGCCTTTTCGTTTTATTTCTTTTACAAGAATTTCACTGCCATTATGCGAAAGTCTACAGTAATTTTCAGCTTTTCCTTCAAAATCAATATGTATTTTTGAATCAGGGGATTTGGAAATTTCTAGCGGGAAAGTGCCCAAGTCTGTAAAAATTGTTTTTATTCCGATAGCTTCAAATGTGGTGTTTTTAGCAAGCTCAGAAGGATCTATGGTTTCCATGGTTTCATCATCCCCATCGTAATCATAATATTCACTATCCCACTCATCACTATCCCAGTTATCACTGTCAACATGTTTTTCAATCCACTGTGAAAAACTGTGAATTCCATTGAAAGTGTTTTTATTTCCGCGAAAACCCTTTATAAGCAGAACTGTAAGCAGTAATGCAATTACTATCCATAATGAACCAAGAATATAATTACGCTTCATATTAATCCTCCTTAATCTTCATCATCCTGCATCGGAACGTTGGAAAAGAGCTTGATTGCTTGCCATACCGCACTTGCAATAAGCCAGATAAGCCATGTAAGGTGCCAGGACATTGTTGAAAAACTAATTCCAAGATAAATTATTGTAACAATCATCCAGTAAAGCTTTGAAAGTCCGGTCCAGTAACGTCCCCGTGAAGTGCTTACGTCAAATTCTGAGTCTTCTTTTTTTGTCAAAAAGGGTTCTACGTCCTGGGGAACACTCATTTTTGTGTAAACAAGAAGGCCCGTTGCAACTGCAACGCAAACTAACATAAGTATAAATCCTGTAATTCCTGCCTTATCTTCATTCCAAATGCCAAAAATATTACTGATAGCTGGAAGGGCGCACAAAAGAATTACGCCGAAAATGTAAAGCATAACCGCAATAGAAGTGTTCTGTGCCTTTTTGCGGCGGTATTCATCAATGCGTGGCTTTAATTCGCGCTCTGGTGTAATGGAAGACAACAGTTCATCAATGTCTCCCATATCACCAAGAGCCTCTGTATAAGCCTGATTTTCAGATTTTCCTTCTGAAATGTGTGCTTCAAAGTGTTCGTTCAAATCAGCAAGAATTTCTTCTTTTAATTCTGTAGCCTTTCTTGTTTTTGGAACATCATTAAACAAAACATCAACATAATTTTTAATCTTTCTATTCATTTTCATCTCCTGTTTAATAGCAAAGCATTTTTTTTTGCCTTACCTTCATTTAATCAATTTTTCAACCAGTTCATTTATCCTTTCCCAGTCTTGACTGTTTTCCAGATAAAAGTTCCTGCCTTTTTCTGTTATTGAATAATACCTTCTTCTTGCACCGGAATTTTCATCCCCCCAATAAGACGAAATAAGCTTCTTTTCTTCCAGCCTCCTGAAGGATGTGTACAGCGTCGCTTCTTTCAGCTCAAAAGCATTTTCGCTTATTTCGTTTATAGACTTGTTAATTTGATAGCCGTAACTATCTCCTTGAGCAAGTTGTGCAAGAATGATGGTGTCTGTTAAGCCTCTCAGAATTTCCGAAAAGTTCAGCATATTTTCACCTCTTATGTATCTTATAAATCATAATACCTCATCTGTCAAGGTATATCATGCAAAAAAATCAAGAAAATGATGATTAAATACATTTCCTGGCCTTGAAGCTTAAATTAGAAAAATGAAAATAATTTCTTTTACAATTACAGAAAAGTCGTGTATAATAACGGGTATGTTAGAAGTACTTAGCGATGCAGACTATGAAATGTTCCGCAAACTCATTTATGAAGAAAGCGGCATTACTTTCTCTGCAACAAACAGGTCTATTCTCGACAGCCGAATCAAGGAAATGCTCCGCAAAAAGAACATTGCTACACCTGCTGATTATTATGCTGTTGTAACTAAGAATACAGAAGAAATGAAGGAGATGTTGGATTCTGTAACAACGAACCTGACTCGCTTCTTCCGTAATCAACCACATTTTGATGCCTTTATAAACTACGTAATTCCAAATGTCATTGAAAATAAAAAAGCAGCTGGCATGGATCGTACTATCAAAATCTGGAGTGCAGGGTGCTCCACAGGTGAAGAGCCTTATACAATCGCTATGATTATGAAGGATATTTGTCCTCCTGGTTGGGATTTTAAAATTACAGCATCTGATATTTCCATGAAATCTTTAATGACAGCACAACAGGGCTTTTATGGTGATACTAAAATGGATGGTGTTCCTGCAAACTACCTTACCAAGTATTTTACCAAGGTCGAAGGTGGCTATCAGATTAAAGATGATGTGAAAAGTAAAATTCATTTTGACTATCATAACTTAAAGAATGATTCAGGAGCTCGTAATCTTGATGTTATTTTTTGTAGAAATGTTTTGATTTACTTTGATGAGCCGGCTCAGCTCACAGTAATCAACAGATTCTATAATTCAATGGCACCAAAATCTTACCTCTTCATTGGGCATTCAGAATCCTTGTTCGGTATGAACACTCAGTTTGAGTTCTTAAAAACTCAGTGGGCTTGTTTGTATGGAAAGGGAACAAAGGCCTAGTTTGGACCTTGTTTTACATAATTTACTTTTTTCTTATTAGGACTTGCATATGGATGATATTTCAGTAATGGTATGCGACGATTCTGCTTTAATGCGGAATCTCATTAGTAGAATTGTTGATGAAACTACAGGACTTACTGTTAGCGGTCGTGCAGAAAATGGTCAAGATCTGCTTGATCAGCTAACTAGTGGCAAAGTAAAACCAGATGTAATTCTTCTTGATATTGAAATGCCTAAAATGACAGGTGTAGAGTTCCTTAAAAAACGCAAGGAACTTAAAATTGATGTTCCTGTTATTATTCTTTCCAGCGTAGCTTCTGAAGGTGCTCCTGTTACCATTCAGTGTCTTGAACTTGGCGCTGCAGACTTTATTACAAAGCCGGGTGGATCTTCTGTTACTCTTAAAATTGGTGATGTTTCCAGCGAAGTTATTGAATACATTGCTTCTTATGGTGGTTCTTATGCAACTGCTCACGGAAAGAAAATTCCTGCTCCTGAATTCTTTACTCAGCAGGTAAAATTAAAAGAAGCAGAACGCTTTGTAATTCAGAAAAAAGGTGAAGAGGCTGCTAAGGCCGCTTCCATCAAAAAAACTGATATTGTTCCTCAGAGCTGGTTTACACAGAAGGCAAAGGAGCCTGTTGTTATCACTCCTGAGCGAAGTGGTGGAAAAATTGAAATTATTGCAATAGGTATTTCTACTGGTGGTCCAAATGCTTTGCGCGATGTTTTTAAGATGATAGACCCTCGATTAAAGCAGCCTATTTTGGTTGTTCAGCATATGCCTGCAGGTTTTACAAAAGAATTCGCCGCAAGCTTGAATTCAATTTGTCCTCTTGAAGTAACAGAAGCTGTAGATGGCGAGCCAATTAAAGATGGACATGTTTATATTGCACCGGGAAGCTTCCATATGTTCGTAGAACAGAAGGCCGGAGGAAATGTTATTCGCTTGAATCAGGAAGCACAAAGAAATGGTCACAGACCTTCTTGTGATGTTCTTTTTGAATCTGTTGCAAAAATATATCAGAACCATGCTCTTGGCGTTATTATGACAGGTATGGGACGTGATGGCGCCGCAGAAATTACAGAGATGCGTAAAAAAGGAGCCTGGACTCTTGGACAGGATCAGGCAAGTAGTATTGTTTATGGAATGCCAAAGGTTGCTTTTGAACTTGGTGGTGTACAGAAGCAGGTTCCTCTTAGGGAAATGGCTGATGAAATAAGCAAGCTTGCCAGAGAGCATTTGATGGCATAGTAATGATGCAAAAATAAAGAGTAAAAACTAATTATTCTTCATAAGAACACGAATCTTCATTATAGGGTTCGTGTTTCTTGTTTTAAAAAAGATGATTGCAGAAGTAATTGCAAAAAGAATGAGAGAAAGTGCAAAGCGTAAGCCTTCTGATACTGTTTCACCTGCTGCCTTCTCTTTAAAAAAATACTTCCATAAAGGTTCTGCGGCAAAATAGCCTGCAAAGGCAGCTGCTACAGGTAGTAAAAGGCAGAGAAGTCTTATAATTCTTTGAGTCCAGCTTGTACGAAAGCTTTTTTCAAATATAAAAGAGAAGTTTTTTTTCTGTGAATCCTTTTGCTTTTCTTCGTCAGCAGGTATGTTTTTTATTACCTTGTCAGAATTAGCCACCTTCTTGTTTTTTTTCACTTTTCTAAATCCTTTATTCTTTCATTACAAATCTTTTCGCCAAGATGGTTTTCTAAAACAGAATAGGTATCTCGAAGATTGTAGAGTGCATCAAGGTAATATGGGTTGATTGAAACTGCCTGTTCAAAAAATTCTGCAGCTTCTTCGTAGTCTTCCGTTTGAAAATCTGCAACTCCCATCAAATTCCATAGATGTGCATTTAGTGGATTAAAATCCAAGCCCTCTTCGCAAATATTTTTTACTTCAGAAAGCTCTTTAAGCATAAGCGTTATTGTTGCATATGTTTCAACTACATCGTCGTTTTCCGGGGCTATACACCAGGCCATTTTTAAGGCTCTTTTTGCGTCTTCAAGCTCGCCGGCATCTCTGTAGGTAACTCCAAGGTTGTACCAAAGAAGATAATTGTTTTGCTGTATGACTATAGCTCTTTTAAAGCAGGCAATTGCTTCATTGTAGGCTCCGTCAGAGGCGAGAAGAATGGCTTGATTATTCAGTTTTTCAGGATTTTCTGTCATTTCATTTCCTCATTGTCACTCATTTTTGCCTAAAAAATTTGAAGGCACCATTGAAATAAAAAGCTCCTGAATGTCTTTTGAATGCAGTTTTGCAGAGTTTTCTTTTATTAATAAAATTCCTTTTTCTGCTGCCTGATCTATAAAGCCATATTTTTTTAAAAGTTGAATGCAGCTGTCTACTGAAGGGGAGTTAATTCCTTCTTTTGCTGCTGCTTCCATATACTTTGAAATCGCCTTTTTGTCTTCAGGGTGCGCCTGACTGTGCATAATTACTGGCAGACTCTTTTTTCCTTCGACAATGTCATCTCCACATTTTTTTCCAGGGTTTCCTGTTGTTAAATTAATTACATCATCAATTATTTGAAAGCCCATTCCAATTTTTGCAGCAGTATCTCCCAGTTCTTCGGCTTCTTCTCTTGAAAGCCCTCCTGCAAGACCTCCGGTTTTTGCTGCTAAAGAGGCAAGTGTTCCGGTTTTGTTTTTCACCATGGCAAGATATTCTTCTTCGCTTGGAAAAACAGAAGGATTTCTGTGCCAGTAAATATCCATTGCCTGACCTAAATGAAGCTTTCTAAGCTCCTGAGTGTAAGTTTTATAAAATTCCAGCTTGTCTTCTGCAGAAATATCGCTCTGATTAATGCATACCGGAGCTTCAAAATAAAGCCAGGAAGCAGCGTTTATTGCTGTATCTGTTCCGTATCTTATATAGGCAGCAGGTTTCCCTCTTCTTAAGTCTGCACCGTCTTCAATATCATCATGTATCAGGCTTGCAGTATGAACAAATTCTACAAGAGGTGTAAGTGAGTAAAGCTGCTGTTTACTAAGAAGAGGCTTTTTTGTTTTTTCAGCTGCCATTTCATAGCACAAAATCATTAAAAGAGGACGCCATCTTTTACCGCCAAGTTCAATAAGAGACTTATTTGCTTCTATAAGATTGTCAAAGTGTTCTGCTTTTACTGCTTTTGGAAGAGAACCAAAGCTTTCTCTAATCCACTTTTCTTCAGCTTTTTGTGGAAGAGCTTTTGAGAGGGCATTTTCAATATCTTCAAGTATGGCAGCAAATTTACTATTCATATTCATTAATATACTGGAAAAATTTGAAAAATACAAATTATTGAAGAAATATTTGTGGTGATACCTTCAAGGCTGATATAAGAGCATTTGCTTTATTAGTATTTGACTCTTTGTTATAAGTCAGTTTTTGCCCATTCTTCTTTATGGCACGAATTAATATATTTTTAGGAGTGTGCTCAAGGTCAATAAATTCCAGCATCTGAACCTTGTAGCCTTTTTCTTCCAGCCATTCTCCTCTAAGAGCATCGGTGACTAAGGAAGAAAATTTTTCTCTAATAATTCCCCATTTTAAAAGCGGCTCAAAGGCAGCTGCCTCTTCTTCTAAGACTTTGAGATTTTCTCCCAGCTGTTTATTAATTTGATGCTGGCAGCAGGGAACGCTTAAGATTGCCTTCGCGTTATGAGAAACTGCGTATTGCAGTGCATAGTCCGTTGCTGTATCGCAGGCATGCAGGGTAATTACAATGTCTGGAGAGTGTTCCCCTGAATATTCAGAAATATCTCCGGTAGAAAAACTTAAGCCTTTAAGGTTAAGCTTTTTTACAAGCTGATTGCAATAGGAAATTACATCTTTCTTTAAGTCAAGACCTTCTATTTCGCAGGGAAGTTTTTTTATGTTAGTCAGATAGTAATGAACTGCGAATGTTAAATAAGATTTTCCGCAGCCAAAATCAGCAATGCGGATGGGGTGATCTCCTTCTTTTTTTATCTCTTCTCTTACATCTTCAAGTACATCATCAATAAACTCCAGAAACCTGTTTATCTGACGAAATTTATCATATTTTGAAGCGATAACCTTTCCTTCATCATTCATAACTCCAAGCAGCAGGAGAAATGGTACCGGCTTTCCTTCTTCAATCAGGTATTTTTTTTTCTTTTCTGCTGATGCTTTTTCTGAAGGTGGAAGAATTTTTATGGCATTGTCTTTTACTAAAGTTGTTACTTTACCTTTTTTGTTAGCCAATATGGTAATTTCTTGTCTTTCTGTTCTTTTAACACAGTTTTTAAAGCTTTTTCCGGCATGAAGCTCCAGAAATTCCAAGGCTTCCTCTTCTGTAAGATGCTGATGAAAGACCTGCGTCTTTGTAAATTGTTCCATATAATAGGAATACCCCTTTGCAGAGGCTTGTGCTGTCAATTTTATTTTTATAAGCGGACGACCAAAAATTTCTTCTATACTATCAGCGGGTTTTGAAAGAGTTGCAGAAATCAACATAGTAAAAACAGTATACTATTTTTAGCAAAAATGCTACAATAATATTTATGGCAAAGTGTATTGTTTTTGTTAATCAGAAGGGTGGTGTTGGCAAAACAACGTCAGCAATTAATATTGGAGCGTATATAGCGCTTGCTGGTAAAAAAGTTCTCCTTGTAGATTTTGACTCACAGGGAAATATGTCTAGTGGTGTTGGCGTTTCTAAGGATAAGCCTACCATTTATGAGTTGCTTGCCGGACAGGTAGAAGCAGAAAATGCCGTTAAAAAAACTTCCGTAGAAAATCTTGATGCAATAAGTGCTTCGATTGACCTTTCTGGTGTTTCAATCGAGCTTGCCGACCAGGATGATAAAGAATATTATCTTAAGGAAGCACTGGAACCATTAAAATCAAAGTATGATTATATTCTGATAGACTGTCCTCCTTCTCTGGGAATTCTTACCCTAAATGGTCTTGCTGCAGCAGACAGTGTTCTTGTACCTATGCAGTGTGAGTATTTTGCTCTTGAAGGAATTACACTTTTGCTTCAGACTGTTCAGAAAGTTCAGAAAGGCATTAATCCAAAATTAGAGATTGGTGGAATTTTCTTTACAATGTATGATTCCCGTACCCGTCTTGCCCAGGATGTTGTAAAACAGGTTAAATCTTACTTTAAGGATGTTGTCTTTAATACAATTATCCCTCGAAATGTACGTCTTTCAGAAGCACCTTCTCATGGACTTCCAATTTGTAAATATGACCCTGCTTGTGTTGGGGCTAGAAGCTATGAAAAACTTGCAGAAGAGGTGATTCGCCGTGGCTAAAAAAAATGCTTTAGGAAAGGGGTTAGATGCTCTTCTTTCTGATAATGCGGTGAGCGAAACTTCTGTCACCGGAGAGAAAAATACAGTAAACAGCGAAAGTGGCAGCAACTCTTCTTTTGCTTCAAAAACAAAGCTTCCGTCAGCAATAAGTACAGAAGAAGACGGAAGTCTTTGGATAGATCCAAATCTTTTGAAGCCAAATCCAAAGCAGCCACGAATTGAATTTAATCCCAAACAGCTGGAAGAGCTTTGTGAATCTATAAAGGCAAATGGAATTTTACAGCCAATTATCATAGAAGAAACTGATAACGGAGACTTTTATATCATTGCTGGTGAACGTCGTACTCGTGCCGCAAAAATGGCTGGGTTGACTAAGGTTCCGGTTCAGCTTCGTAAATTTGACGAGCAGAGAAAGCTCGAAATGGCTCTTATAGAAAACATACAGAGAGCAGATTTAAATCCAATCGAAGAAGCTACTGCTTACTATAACCTGATTCAAATGAGTGATTTAAATCAGGATGAGGTTGCAAAGAGAGTTGGAAAGGCAAGGGCAACAGTTACAAACGCAATTCGTCTTTTAAAGCTTCCAGAGGATATACAACATTCTCTTGCGGCCGGACAAATAAGCTCGGGACATGCTCGCGCACTCTTAATGGTAAAAAACGACGCAGATATGCGGGTTATGTTCGGAAAAATTGTTGGGAACGGACTTTCGGTGCGCGAGGCCGAGGCACTTGCGGATCAGTACAACAATGGTGGACGAGCTTCTTCTAAAAAAGCTGATGAAAAACCTAAAGCAAAAAAAGATGCCGATGTGTTAAATTTCGAACAGGAATTACGCAATATTTTTGGAACCCGCGATGTTTCTCTTAAGGGCGATATAAACAAAGGTTCAATAGTAATAGGCTTTGACAGTAATAAAGATTTCGAACGTATCTACGAAGTTTTGCTTGGAAGAAAATAGAAAGACAAAAGGTGCTGTCTAACAAGTATATGTCATGGGGATGTCCAATAAGTAAATAATGCGGTGGTTGAGCTTGTCGAAACCACCACATATAGTGTAAATGGTCATTTCGACAAGCTCAATGACCACAGTGCCAAATCTTATTGGACATCCCCATCTATTTTGGGTTAGTTTATAGTAAGGAAAGCCTTGTAGCAGTTAAAAATCTGACTAATGTCTTCTTTACTTGTAATTTCCCAAGGAGCGTGCATACTTAAAACTGCAACTCCGGCATCCAGAACATTCATTCCGTAACGCGCAGCATGGTAAGCAATTGTTCCACCGCCGCCCTGGTCTACCTTGCCCAATTCAGCCATCTGGTAATTTACATTTGCGTCATACATAGCGGCTCTTACCTTTGCAATAAACTCTGGGTTTGCATCACTGGCTCCGCTCTTTCCCCGGCTTCCGGTATATTTCTGGAAGGCCACTCCGCCGCCTAAAGCAGAGGCGTTTTCTTTATCAAAAAGACCGGCATTCAAAGGGTCGTAAGCAGCGTTTACATCTGATGAAAGCATATTGCTGTTTGCAAGGCAGCGTCTTAAAGTAAGGTCAGAATAATTTGCTTCGGTACGGGCAATTACTTCAGCTACCATATTTTCAAAAAGATTAGAAGCCATACCTGTTGCACCCACACTTCCAATTTCTTCCTTATCTACACAAAGACAGCAGGTTGTTTTTTCGCAGTCATGAACTTCAAGCATAGCGGCTACAGAAGTAAAGGCACAGGAACGGTCGTCCTGTCCGTATCCTAAAATCATTGAGCGGTCCAGACCCATGTCGCGGGCTTTTCCTGCCGGAACAATTTCTAATTCAGCTGATTCAAAATCATCCTCTTCAATTCCATACATTTCTTTAAAAAGTGCAAGCACTGTTTTTTTGCTTTTTTCCTTTGCATCCTTTTTTTCTTCTGCTGTCTGCTGAAGATTCTTTTTTGCAGGAGGTACAGAGCCCAGCATTACATCAAGGTCTTCTCCTTTTATAAAGTCACTTGCTTTATCCTTCATCTGCTCCTGGGCAAGGTGGGGAAGAATATCAGAAATGCAGAAAACTGGTTCATCATTATTTTCTCCAATTACAACATTTACAGTGCTGCCATCTTTTTTGCAGATAATGCCATGAATTGCTAGAGGGATTGTTGTCCACTGGTACTTTTTAATTCCACCGTAGTAATGGGTGTTCAGATAAGTTATGTTATCCTTTTCATAAATTGGATTCTGCTTTGCATCCAGACGAGGGGAGTCAATATGAGCTCCCAGAATATTCATTCCGTTTTCTAAAGCTTCTTTTCCAATTTCAAAGAGGGCAATTGATTTGTCCATTTTAGTAATATAAACCTTATCTCCGGCCTTTAGCTTTTTAAATTTTGAAATATCCTTGTAGCCGGCTTTGTGAGCCATTGTAATAATCTGCTGAACGCATTCGCGTTCAGTTTTTCCGTTGTTCAAGAAATTCTTGTAATCAACAATCAGTTGTTCATTCATTATAGTACCTCTGAGTTTTGGCTTGCTGCAATGCTTACAAGCCATATTTATTTTTTATGACAGAATTCCTGTCAATTAATGTACATGGTATATATATTTTTTTGTTATCGAACTTTGCATCTGCATTTTCGGTCTTTTCTTTTATCATATCTAAAAGCGTTTGAGCCCCTGTTTCTCCAACAGAAAAAAGAGGAATCTCCATTGTCGTAAGAGGAGGCATTACAAGAGTTGAAATGTCTCTGTTATCAAAGCCTGTAACCGAAATATCTTTTCCAGGTTTTCTGCCTGTTTCATTAAGATATTTATAGACACCTGCTGCCATTATATCATTAAAACAAAAAATTGCCGATAGGTCAGGGAAGTCTGAAAGTAAAGCCTTGCAGCCTTCGTAGCCTGAATTGCTGTACCAGTTACCGGTTTTTACAAGTCTATTGTCAAAGCTTATATTGTGGGCGGCTAAAGCCATCTTATAGCCTTCAAGTCTTTCGTCTGTATGAATGTTATTTGCAGCACCAGTGATTACGCCAATTTTAAACTGCTTGTTTTCTATAAAATGCTCGGTCATCGCAAAGGCGGCACTTTTATCATCAATCATAATACAGGGAGTTCCCTCTCTTTTAGTAAAGGCATAACAGATTACTAAAGGAACCTGCAGAGAGGGAGGAAGCTCTGTAATTTCTCGGGCGTGTCCTGCAACATAAATTATACCGTCTGTTTTTATGATGGAAAATTCTTCTATTGCAGCTTCAATAGATTGCTTGTAAGCATCGGTGTGTTCCCAGTCATGTCCCCATTTACTGTAAAAGCGAAGATTTTCAAGAATGGTTTTGTAGCCGTTAGCTTCCAGCCTGGCCATAATTCCGTTGATAATAGTTGGGGATGAAAATTCTGAAATATCGTCTACAATCAGACCAATAGTTTTTGTCGAGGCTGCGCGCAAGCCTCTTGCCATATAATTAGGTTTGTAGCCTGTTTCTTTTATGATTTTTAAAACTCTCTCCCGAGTTTCCTCTGAAACATTTGTTTTACCATTTAATATGTTTGATACAGTAGCAATGGAAACTTTGCCTTGTTCTGCAATTTCTTTTAACGTAATCATTTCAATATAAAGTATATCCTTAAAAGTAGACAAGTGTCAAAATGTAAGGTAAAATATAGACATGAAAAAATTTTTATTAGTTTTATTTACAATGCTTATATCTGAGTTTATGTTTGCCCAGTCTGCAGATGTTATTACTGACATTCTGGAGACGGAAGAGGCTTCGGTTGGACAGGTGGCTTATCTGTGTGCTGTTCAGCAGCATCTTATTTCCGATAATGAATCATATGATGCTGCTGTATCTGCCCTAATTTCGAAGGGAGATTTAGAAGAGGATGCTGATGCAGATTCCTCTGTATCTTTGGCAAAGGTTGCTAAGCTTTTTGCCAGAAACTGGTCTATTCAGGGTGGAATAATGTTTACCCTGACAAATGGTTCCCAACGCTATGCTTTTAAGCAGCTTGTTTCTGACGGTGTAATTTCATCCTTGGCAGAGCCTTCTGCTTCTTTATCAGGTGGCGAACTTTTATCTATTTATTCTACCTGTGTTAGTAAATATGATGATTTTGATATAAAGTCTGTTTCTATGGAGGCTGAGTAATATGAAAAAGATTCTTGCTACAGCAGCAGCCCTCTTTCTGCTTGTCACTTCACTTGCTGCTTTTGACTGGGGTGGAATAATTTCCAATACTACAAAGCCTTATTCTTCTGATTTTTCATCAGTTTCTTTTTATCAAACAAATGGAATTTCATTTTGGGCAGGACAGGCTTTTAATAAAAATCTTCGTTTTACAACAGAAGCTCTTTATAAATACGAGCTTTATAATGTAAATAAGACTTCAAGCCTTATTAATGTTACAGATTTAAGCTTACTTAAGCTTTCTGGAAGCTGGACTTTGGGAACCGGAAATCTTTCTGTAAATGCAGGACGCTTTTCTTATTCAGATTTGTCTTCTGTTGTTTTTTCTCAGAATTCTGATGGTTTGTCTCTTGCTTATCAGACAAATACCTTTAAGATTGGAGCTTATGCAGGTTATACAGGACTATTGAACAGTTTGACTGTTTCTATGATCGATGTAAATCCTGATGTTACAAATAAAGAATTTTACAAGCTTTGTCCTGCATACATTCCTTTAATTGCAGATTTTTCTCTTATAAATCTTGCCGGCACAAATATCAGCCTTCAAGCTGAATATTTTCTGGCTTCTGCTGATTATCTGAAAAATAAGTTTTATGCAGATTTAGCAGTAAATGGTAATATTGGCAGTCTTTTAGGTTATAATCTTTCAGCCGTACTTGGTTCTGAAGATTTCAAGAGCTTTATGTTGTATGGAAAAGGCACTGCTTATATTTATCTAAATAATAACTTTATTGTTTCTGCTGCCGGAGAATATTATTCAGGTAATAATGGTTCTCTTGTGCCTTTCAGAGCAATAACTTCAAAGACTATTTATAATGGAGTAGGGGCTCTTTCTTCGGGGCTTATTCTTCCACAAGCTTCTGTACTCTTTGTTTATAATGGTATGGTTATTTCTCTTGGAGAAAAAGTTGTTATTTCTATGCCTTCTGATGAGGCAAAGTTGGCCGGTTTTGATACAAGCTTAAACTTTATTTACAATGTTTTAAGTGATTTGCAGGTTGCTTGTTCTGTAATTGCCTATAGCGATATTAATGTTAAGACAGCTAGTAACTATGCCTTTGTCTTGAATCTTTCAATGGCATTCTAATTAAGGTCGGAGGAAAAAATGAAAAGATTTTTTAAGCTCTTTACGGTTTCACTTTTTTTAATTTTACTTGCAAGCCAGCTTTTTGCTGCAGAAGGAATTGTAACTTATGTAAAAGGCAAGGTTGAAGTTCAGCGTAATTCTAAGTGGATTCCCCTCAACGTTGGAGATAAAATTGCCCAGTCTGAAATGGTAAATACAGGCTTTCAGTCTGAAGCAAAAATAAAGCTTATGGATTCTGTGCTTTATCTTGGACCTGTAACTCGTGTAACTTTAGAAACCTTAAAGTCTTCAGAGGCAAATGATAAGGTAAATGTTTATCTTGCAACTGGTTCAACCCGCTCAAAGGTAGAGCATACAGATGCAAAAAGAGTAAATTATACAGTTCGTACTGCTGTTGCAGTTGCTTCTGTCCGCGGTACAGACTGGATTATGGACTCTGCTGGTAATGTAAGCTGTCTTGAAGGAGGCGTTGCCGTAGCTCTTATTTCTTCGCTTCCAACTGGAAAAAATCTTACAGCTTCAGCAGCAAAGTCAGATTCCGATTCTGAGGAAGATGGTAAAGAAGAAATTCCTGCATCTGCAACAGAAGCCTTTGAAGACTCTGTAGAGCTTCCTACCGGTGGTCTTTTAATTACTGCAAATCAGACTATTACTGTTACTCAAACTGCACCTGTTACTGCTGCTCAGACTCTTTCTTCAAAAACTGCTGGCGAAATTATTAATACAGTTTCAACTGCAGCTTCAAAGGAATCTGTTTCAAGTGCTAAGCTTTCTACTGTTGAAGCAGCTACTTCTTCATCAGATTCTTCTGCAACTTCTACTGTTATTCCAGTTCAGCCAGTCACTCCTGTTGAGCCAGATAATCCAACTCCTGTTGTACCTGATAATCCAACCCCAGTAGTGCCAGACAATCCAACTCCAGTTGTGCCAGACAATCCAACTCCTGTTGTACCAGACAATCCAACTCCTGTGGTTCCTGATAATCCTACACCAGTTGTACCAGACAATCCAACACCTGTAGTTCCAGAAACACCTGCGACAGGAACTGTTACTGTAGAAATTACAGTGGAGGAATAAAACTTGAAATTCAAAAAAGCCTTCTTTATCTGTTTGTTTGTTTTCTCTTTTGCTAGAATTTCAGCTCAATCATCTAGTATTATAACTGACATATTAAATTCAGATAGAGTTACCTTTGGTCAGGTTTGTTATCTGGTTGCAACTCATGAAGGCTTAATTAATGATACTGCATCATATACAGATGCCATTAATGCACTTGAAAATAATAAAATGATTCCTTATGCCGCCTATGAAGAAACTTATGTGCCTTTGGTTAATCTTTCTTATCTTTATGCACAAATGTTTAAGATTCAGGGTGGCTTAATGTATAGAATTTTTCATGGAGCTCCAAGATATGCTTATAAGCAGTTAAAGCAGGATGGAGTTTTGCCTGAAAATTCTTATCCTGGTAAATTAGTTTCAGGTCAGGAAGCATTAAATATTTACACGACTTGTTCTATACAATATACCGATTTTCAACTAAATATGGATTAGGTATTTTATGAAAAAAAGATTTCTTCTAATTACTGCTTTTTTTATTTCAACTCTTTCTTTTGCCTTTGAATGGGGTGGAGTACTTTCTGATGATACAAAGTTGACTACAAATCTGGATTCAGTAGACTTCCATCAGTCAAATAGTCTTTCTTTATGGTCTAATCTAACCTTTGGTTCAAGCGGTATGACTTATCTTTCTGCTCAGGGAACTCTTAAATACTATTGGGATTTATCTAAAGATTCTAATCAGTTTACTTTTCCTCTTATAAATTTAGACTTATTAAAATTTACCTCTAACGGAAAGTATAATGCTTCTGGTTCAAGCTTTTCTTTGGGCCGTTTTTTAGTTTCAGACTTTACTTCAAAAATTTTTTCACAAACCTCAGACGGACTTTCCTTCGAATTAAGCTTTCCTGTAATCAATATTGGTGTGTATACCGGGTATACAGGACTTTTAAATCTTTCTGAAATTTCTATGCTGGATACAAGCGGTCAAATAGTAAGTGAAGCTTATTCTTGTATTCCTGCCTCTTTAACCCTTAGTTTTCCTGCAGCATTCTTAAACCAGCAGATATCCTTCCAGTTTATGGGATTTTTGGAAGTGCCTTCCTTTACTTCAAGCAGATATTACGGAACCTTCCTTATGAAAGGTCCTGTTGCGGGTCCTCTTTCTTATCAGTTTTATACAAGCTTTGGTTCTTTAGATTTTAAGAATTGCACCAATCTTTCTGAATTATATTTTTCTTTTAGTCCAAGTTATAAGCTTTCTCTTTCGCTTGGAGGAACTTATGCTTCTGGAAAAATTGCTTTTTTGGAGCCCTTTAACGGCTTTACTTCAAATACGGCCTACAACTCAATATTGTATCCTGAGCTTTCCGGGGTAATTCTTCCATATATTTCTATGCTTTTAATTCAGTCAAAATTTTGTTCTGTAATGAAGGTTTCCGGAGTTTTTTCAATGCCGGAGCAAGATATTTCATTTAAAGGTGTTGACGCATCGCTTGTTATGATTTTTAATATATACAGCGATTTACAGTTGAATTTTAAGGCAAGTGGTTTCTGGGATATTACAGATACCGGGGACGAAACTAACCTTTGCTTTAATTTAAGTGCATCCTTAGCATTTTAGGCTTTTAGAAGGAGGTTTGAATATGAAAAAAATTAAATTATTACTTTTATCCTGCCTTTTTATCTTTGCTTCTTCTTATGCTTTTTCAGAAAATGCAATTGTATCTTATGTACGCGGTAAAGCAGAAGTCTGTCGTAACGATATATGGATTCAGCTTAAGAATGGGGATCTTGTTTATCCTTCAGAAACAATTAGCACAGGCTTTCAATCAGAATTAAAAATTCAATACAATAATTCGGTAATGGCACTGGGTGCTTTAACAAGAATTACTCTTGATGAATTAAGCTCATCCTCTGAAAAAGATGCCGTTTCTGTTTATCTAAATACAGGAGCTGTTCGTTCTCGTGTTTCTCATCAGGATAGTAAACGTGTAAGCTATACAATGAAAAGTCCTGTTGCAGTTGCTTCTGTTCGTGGTACAGACTTTTTAATGACGGGAAATGGTACCGTTTCTTGTATGGAAGGTGCTGTGGCTGTTTACGTAAATACAGATAATAAAAGAGATGGAATGGGTAGATCAACAGAGGAAAAAACAAAGCAGGAAGAGTCTTCTTCAGAAGAGACTTCTTCTTCAAGTGAATCCTCTTCAAAGGAATCTGCTTCCACCACCACAAGCTCGACTTCAAAATCTGATTCCTCAGACTATGTTCCTGCAAATGCAACAACTCCTGCAAATGAAATTTACGAGCCTGCGCCAGCTGGTGCAATTGTAGTAGCACAAAACCAGCAGGTAAGTGTTCTAAAAACAGGTATGATAGAAAAACCTGCAGACAATACAGAAAAGCAGAAGTCAAGAATTATTAATGCGGCTTCTACAGCACTTACAACAGAGTCTGTAACAATTGGAACTGTAACTAGCAATCCTCTTGCACCAGTAATTGCTCCTCCTGCACGCGTACAAACTCCAACAGAACTTAATGTAAAAGTGAAGCTTTCAGAGTGAACCTTATCTCTGTAAAAAATTTAAAATTCAGATATCCTCAGCGAAATATTTACGCAGTTAATGACGTTTCCTTAGAAATTGAACGTGGTGCTTATGTTGCAATTGTAGGAAGTAACGGAAGCGGAAAAAGCACTTTAGCTCGTCTTTTATGTGGGCTTGAAGAAGCTGAAAGTGGTAGCATAGAAATTACAGAAAATAACAGGATTGGAATTGTTTTTCAGTCTCCTAAAGATCAGCTGGTAAGCGGCCTTGTTCATCGTGATACTGCTTTTGGTCCTCAGAATCTGGGGCTTCATAAG
>ODAI011378382.1_pt1 | contig 20372 bp, 15 predicted proteins | sample 1539321 | NCBI WGS metagenome assembly ODAI01 (sample SAMN02144231, study PRJEB22623) | gut metagenome | biome: sheep rumen | host: Ovis aries | place: New Zealand
CAGGATATGGCTCATCTTTTCCCCTTAACAGGACCATGACTACGCAGCTGCTGGGCTTTCGTTCCATGAATTATAATGTTGTCTATGCGCAAATGGGACGTGGCAAGACTGAGCGCAATGTGGCTTCTGCTCTCGGCGGCGTGGCTGGCACGCTGGCTAAGATGGCCTTTGATGCCTGCCTGTTCAATTCTCAGAACTTCAGTTTCCTTAAGTTGCCCGCAGAGTGCACCACCGGCTCCTCCATTATGCCGCACAAGAAAAATCCCGACGTTTTTGAAGTGATGCGTGCCAAGTGTAATAAGTTGCAGGGACTGCCCGCGCAGATTATGCTGATTATGAATAATCTGCCCAGCGGCTACTTTCGCGACTTGCAGGTAATCAAGGAACTCTTTATTCCGGCTTTTGATGAGCTGGAGGACTGCCTTGACATGGCTGCTTATATTGTGGAACGTATTGAGGTGAATGAGCATCTCCTCAACGACTCACGCTATGATGCTATGTTCAGTGTAGAGGAAGTCAACCGCCGTGTGTTGAAGGGTACTCCCTTCCGCGATGCCTATAAGCAGGTAGGCCTTGAGATAGAAGCAGGGCAGTTTGTACCCAACAAGGAAATACGCCATACTCATGAAGGCTCTATTGGCAATCTCTGTACCAAGGAAGTTGCGGCGTTGATGGACGAGGTGATTGACGGCTTTGGTTTTGCTGATACCATTGCTGCCGAGCAGAAATTGATAAAAGGATAAGCTGCTATGATACGCAAGGCGATAATTGTGCTGACTGCTGTGCTCATGATATGCAGTTGCAGTAGCGATGATGTATATACGACTTATAGCAGGTATAAGGCAGGCTTCACCTATGATCGTGTAATGACCACCACTCCGCTGAAGAATGCCCTGACAGGTCCTGGCGAGTTCTGTACAATAACGCTTACTACACAAAAGAAGCTGGTGTTTCAATCGCTCACACTCTCACAGAGTGTCGATGTCACAGCATCGGCGGTTTATCAGCGATTTACTTGCCTTTGTGGCTTCATCGTCGGAATGGCAAACACTCCCGAAATGAACGCGGATTGGCTGGGAGTGGTTTGTTTTGATCTTGCTTGCTCCAATTGTCATCTTGAGGGTATTAACCGCAACCTTACTATGCAAGAGGGCGGCTTTGCCTATTGTACGCGCTGCAAGCGCAAATATAACCTTAACGGTCAGGGACTGGTGGTTGATGGCGAGGCTGGCCGTCCGCTGGAGCGATATCACATTACCTACGACCAGATGAATAGGATGGTCATCAGTAATTAGTGCTTAGTCTTCGCTGCGGATAATTGTTTCCAGTACATCGTAAGCGATGCTTAGCTCAAAGCCGCGGCTGGCAGCGAAGGCCAGCAGTTTTTGGAAACGTTCCTGATTGCTGTCGGTGCGGATAGATTTGTTTTTTGTCGTTATCAGTTCGGTAAGCACCGCTTTGTATCTATCCTCGTCAATGTTGGCCAACTGCTCTTGCACCCCGGTGCCGCGGATTCCCTTTTGTGCAAGCGCGGCTTCTATCTTCTTACGCCCCCAGTGGTTAAGCTCAAATTTGTCGTGGACAAAGGCCTTGGTATAGCGGCTTTCGTTGATAAAACCCTCGTCTGTCAGTTTTTCGATGATGCGCTCCGCTGCAGCGCTGCTTAGTCCAGCCCTTAATACCTTTTGTTTTATGTCTGCCGGAGCATATTCTGATATGGAGCATTGCCTCGAAAATCGCGAGTAGAGTTCTGTTTCTGTAGGGGGCTTGTTTATTTTCGGCATCTTATAAATCTTTCTTTTCCGTAGTTGTCGTTGATTATTGTGCAATCTCTGTATTGTTGAGCTTCGAAGAGCGCTTTTGTTTCCTGACTCAGCAGTGGATTAATCTCTGCCAGCATCCAGCCCTCACTGCTAAGGCTCCGTTGCCCCCACTGTGCCAAGGCCCGGTAGAAGATGAGTGGCTCATCATCCGTCACGAATAGCGCCAAGTGTGGCTCTCTCTTCAAAACATGCGGTTCCATCGAGGATTTTTCCTTGTCCATTACGTATGGCGGGTTACTCACCATGATGTCAAAGGGACCTGTGAGTAATTTGTCAGACAGCACATCGGTATGTGTGAAGTGCACCTCAGCACCATTTGCCTTAGCGTTTTCCCTTGCTGTCTGCAGTGCCTCGGCGGAGATGTCGCAGGCATAAACTTCCCAATCGGGTCGTTTCTTTTTGATGGATATGGCTATGCATCCGCTGCCAGTGCAGGCATCCATAATGCTGACGTGTTCAGGTAAGTCAGCAATGTCTGTGGCCATGTCCACCAACTGCTCTGTCTCTGGTCGCGGAATCAGCACTGAGGGATTGACGCAGAATGTATTGCCACAGAAAGTGGTGCTGCCTATCACGTATTGTATGGGCTCATTGTTGAGCAGTCTGCTTACGGCTTGCTTAACCAGTAGTCCCTCCTGCACGCTGAGTGGCGGCATTATACCAGCCAATACGTGCGGGAGGGACAGGTGCAGTAAATCTTCTATAAGTATTCGGGCCATTGCCTGTGCTTCGTCCTTTGCGAAACGCGCGGTCAGCTGGCCGATAATGCTGCTGTAGAGATTAGGCGTCAATGTTTGCCGTGTTGGCGTTGCGCTCTATAAACTCGCGACGCTGGTCAACATCATCGCCCATGAGCATGGAGAAAGTGTGGTCGGCCTCTGCTGCATTCTCAAGGGTCACGCGCTTAAGCAGACGGTTCTCCGGGTTCATGGTGGTCTCCCAAAGCTGCTCGGGGTTCATCTCACCGAGACCTTTGTATCGCTGAGTGGTAACGCCCTTCTCCGAACCGTTGTTATAGCGGCGCATAAAGTCAAGACGTTGGTTGTCGTTGTAGCAGTACTCCTCATTCTTGCCAATCTTGCAGCGGTAGAGTGGTGGGGTAGCTAGATAGACGTAGCCGTGCTCAATAAGACTGGGCATATAGCGGAAGAAGAGGGTAAGAATTAGTGTGTTGATGTGGCGGCCGTCCACATCGGCATCGGTCATGAGTATCACCTTGTGGTAGCGAAGCTTGTCAAGGTTGACTTGCTTGCTGTCCTCGGTGTCCACACCGAAGCGTACGCCCAGAGCTTGGATGATATTGTTCACCTCTTCGCTCTCAAAGGCCTTGTGCCACTGCTGGCGCTCCACGTTGAGAATCTTACCGCGCAGGGGCAGAATTGCTTGGAATTTACGTGAGCGTCCCTGCTTGGCGGATCCACCTGCCGAGTCACCCTCCACCAGGAATATCTCGCTCTCGGCGGGGTCCTTGCTTGAGCAGTCGGCCAGCTTGCCAGGCAGTCCGCCGCCCGACATGGGGTTCTTGCGCTGCACAGTCTCGCGAGCCTTGCGGGCTGCTATGCGTGCGGTGGCGGCCAGTATTACCTTGTCAACTATTATCTTTGCCTCTTTAGGATGCTCCTCCAGATAGTTGCTCAGGGCTTCGCCCACAGCCTGATTGACGGCACCCATTACCTCAGAGTTGCCGAGTTTTGTCTTAGTCTGACCCTCAAACTGTGGCTCAGCCACCTTGATGCTTATCACGGCGGTGAGACCCTCGCGGAAATCCTCGCCAGATATCTCAATCTTGGCCTTCTCTATCTGCTTGGCAGCGGTGTCCTCTGCGTACTTCTTGAGTACTCGCGTAAGCGCAGCACGGAAACCAGCCAGATGGGTACCACCCTCAATGGTGTTGATGTTGTTGACGTAACTGTGTAGGTTCTCGCTGAAACCGGTGTTATAGACAAATGCTATCTCGATGGGGATGCCCTCTTTTTCAGTCTTGATGTAGATAACGTCGGGTATGAGAGGTGTACGCATGGAGTCCTGGTAGCGTACAAACTCGCGCAGGCCCAGCTCGCTGTGGAATGTCTCGCTGCGTGGATTGCCGTCCTCGTCTTTCTCACGCAGGTCGGTGAGCTTGATGGTGAGACCTGCATTGAGGAATGCCAGCTCACGCATACGGTCAGCCAGCGTATTGTAGTTATATTCCGTAGTGGTGAATATTGAGTCGTCGGGCCAGAACTGCTGACGTGTGCCGCGCAGTGTGGTCTCGCCTACCACCTTAACATCGTAGAGCGGCTTACCAATCTCATACTCTTGCTGGTAGATCTTGCCATCGCGGAAGACCTGGGAAATCATGTGACTGGACAGAGCGTTGACGCAACTAACACCTACGCCATGCAGACCACCGCTGACCTTATAGCTGCCCTTGTCGAACTTGCCACCGGCGTGCAGCACTGTCATTACTACCTGCAGGGCGCTTACACCTTCTTTCTCATGGATATCTACGGGTATTCCGCGGCCATTGTCCTGCACTATGATAGAGTTGTCTTCGCAGATGGTTACCTCGATGTGGGTGCAGTAGCCTGCCAGGGCCTCATCAATAGAGTTGTCCACAGTTTCATATACGAGGTGGTGCAGACCCTTCTCGCTGATGTCGCCAATATACATGGCGGGGCGCTTGCGCACAGCCTCAAGACCTTCCAGCACCTGGATGTTTGACGCAGAATAATTAGTGTTTACTTGCTTTTGTTCGTCCATAAAATGTTGTTCTTTTTTATATCCGTACAAAATTACGATTTTTTTGTGAAATAAGCTGCTCTTACACGCGAAAAAACGTAGTTTTTTCCCTTAAAAATCCACTTCACCCATATAATGTGACAGAAAAGGCCCGCAATTTGGTTTGCGGGCCTATAATTTTGCTTCCGGCATGGCAATGTTATCATGGTCGTAGCCGCACCGAAGACAATGGGAATTTTCTTACTCAATAGTCCAAATGTCGTTAGTCTCCAGCAGCTCTGCGAAGGTATGGTAAGGCTTCTTAGCTTTTACCTCTTCAATCTGTGCCGTCACACTGTCATCGTAGGTGGGGGCCTCCACGTCGCGGATTACTCCGAGGGCTATGGGGAAGTCGGGCCCCTCCATCATGGCCAGTTTCAGCTGCAGGGTGTTATCCTGGCAGTGGGCGTCATGTACAAGGATGTCCTTCTCGGTCACGCCATTCTCGCCAATCTTTACCACTTTCAGGCCGAAACCCTCCTGCATCAGACCAAATTCATTGTTCTCGCCGAAGATCATCGGTTTGCCGTGCTCCAGATAGATGGCATTCTTGGCGCGGCCCTCCTTGGTATAGACGGAGTCGTGGGTGCCGTTGTTGAAGATCACGCAGTTTTGCAGTATCTCGCACACAGCTGTGCCTTTATGCTTTTGGGCGGCTTTTAGAATCTCTACGGTGCCGGTGGCATCGGTGGCTACGGCGCGTGCAAAGAAGTGGCCGCGAGCACCGAAGCATAGCTCAGCGGGGCGGAATGGATCCTCCACTGTGCCATAGGGGCTCGACTTGCTCACAAATCCACGCGGTGAGGTGGGTGAATACTGCCCCTTAGTGAGGCCGTAGATGCGATTGTTGAGCAGTATGATGTTGATGTTGATGTTGCGCCTGTTGGCGTGGATGAAGTGGTTGCCGCCGATGGCAAGTCCATCACCGTCACCGCTCACCTGCCACACCTCCAGTTCGGGGTTGGCCACCTTGCATCCGGTGGCTATGGCGGCAGCGCGGCCGTGAATGGTGTTCATGCCGTATGTGGCCATATAGTGGGGCAGTCGGCTGGAACAGCCTATGCCGGAGATGACGGCGTTGTTGTTAGGGGCTATACCTATCTCAGCCATTGCCTTGTGTAGCGATGCAAGGAAGAAGTGGTCGCCGCAACCAGGGCACCAACGTGGCTGACCTTTCTTGAAATCGGTATTTTTGTATTCCATCACAATGATTTGTTTTATTGTTGGTTGATGATATTGTGAACTACGAATTTCACGAATTATACGAATTGCTGATAGCGTGTTGTGCGAGTTTTGTATAGATTGTCATGCAACTACGAATTATACGAATTATTCCGTCGTGTCTTTGTTTAGGTTTGGGAAACGTTCGTATTCTAGGGAGGTATCTCCAAAATTGATGAGTATGGCTAAATCCATTTTCGCAATTTTTGCATAATTTATAGCTTGTGAACGATGGATGTTGTCTAAATCTTTAACGGCTTTCAATTCTACTATTATTGCGTTGTCGCAAATGAAGTCAGGAATGAATGTTGAGTCCAGCAAATTGTTGTGGTATGTCGCATGAATCTGCGGCTCTCTCTGATACTCTATGCCTCTTTCTTGAAACTCAATCTCAAGAGCGTCTTGATAGACTTTTTCAGTAAAACCGCATCCAAGCTCACCGTGTACAGCCATAGCAGCTCCGATAATTCTGTATGATGTTTCTTTGTGTGCAATATTCATGCAGTTGTTCGTTTAATTCGCAGCTTTTATGGCGTGGTGTCTGATAGGCTTGGGGAAATTCGTGTAATTCGTAGTTCTGTTCAGCTACAAAATCAGCAGGAATTGTCCGTTAATCATCACTGATTAAATTCGTTAAATTCGTGTAATTCGTAGTTATATGTTCAGCTAGCAGTTGTTGGTGCAATGACTAGCCTATGCCATGATGTGTAGGAAGGCCTCCTTCAGCTCTTCTACCACGAAGGGCTGGCCCTTTACTTCATTGAACTGGCGGGGTACGAATCCATCGATTTTCATACGTAGGTAAGCGGCAAGCTGGCCCATGTTCTGTTCAGCCACCACCACTTTATTATACTTTGTGAGCACCTCGGCTGTGTTCTTGGGTAGCGGACTGATAAACTTAAAGTGAGCCATGGCCACCTTGTGGCCTTCGGCGCGCAGCTCGTCCATGGCGGCGTGCAGGTGGCCGTATGTGCCACCGAAGCCTACAATGAGCAGGTCGGCGTCATCCTTGTCGCCCAGCACCTCCAGGTCGGGTACCTCTATGTTGTCAATCTTCTGCTTACGCAGGCGGGTCATCAGGTCGTGGTTCTCCGGGTTGGTGGAGATGGCCCCCGTCTTGTTGTCCTTCTCCAGTCCGCCGAGGATATGCTCAAAGCCCTCGCGTCCGGGCACAGCCCAGTAGCGCACGCCGTCGGCATTGCGCTGGTAGGGAGTCCAGCTGCCCTTCAGCTCATCAGGCACGTAGGGTGGCTTGATGGCGGGATATTTGTCCAGTTCGGGCAGACGGAAGGCTCCGCTGCCGTTGGCAATGTAGGCATCAGTCATCAGCACCACGGGAGTCATGTGCTCCAAGGCCATCTTGCATGCTGTGTAAGCAGCGTCAAAGCAGTCGGTAGGCGATGTGGCGGCTATCACTGGCATGGGGCTCTCGCCGTTGCGGCCGAAGAGCACCTGCAGCAGGTCTGTCTGCTCCGACTTGGTCGGCAGACCGGTGGCAGGGCCTCCGCGTTGCACATCGATTACCACCAGTGGCAGCTCCATGATGACAGCCAGGTTCATGGCCTCCGACTTGAGGCAGATGCCAGGTCCCGAAGTAGAGGTGACGGCCATCGCTCCAGCAAAGGAGGCTCCTACGGCTGAGGCACAGCCTGCTATCTCGTCCTCACACTGCACCGTAGTCACTCCCAGCGACTTATGCTTGCTGAGCTCGTGCAGTATGTCGGTGGCAGGGGTAATGGGGTAGGAGCCCAGGTACAGCTTTAGGCCGGCCTTCTCGGCAGCGGCAATGAGACCGTAGGCCGTGGCCTTGTTGCCGGTGATGTCCATATAGCGGCCGGGTACTTTGTGCTTCGACTCAATGCGGTGCACGTTGTTGGCCGAGCTGTGAGTATTGTGGCCGTAGTCGTAGCCCGCCTGTACCACCTTGATGTTAGCTTCAGCAATCTCCGGCTTCTTGGCAAACTTCTCTTTCAGATAGTTGAAAGCGATGTTCAGGTCGCGGTCAAAGAGCCAGCACACCAGTCCCAGGGCAAACATATTGCGGCACTTCATCACAGCCTTGTTGTCCATGCCGCTGTCAGCCAGCGCGTCCTTCACCATCTGTGTCAGCCGGCAGGCAATCACCCTGTCGGGGTCGATGCCCATTTCGCCGAGGTAGTCGTCAGTCTTGAAGTCAGCCTTCTTGAGGTCGGCAGCCTGGAAGGAGTCAGTGTCAATTATAATAGTGGCATCAGGCTTGGCGTGAGAGTAGTCCACCTTCAGCGCAGCCGCGTTCATAGCCACCAGTACGTCACACTTGTCGCCCGGCGTATAGACCTGCTCGGCACCTATGTGCACCTGAAAACCGCTCACGCCTGTAAGGCTGCCTTGCGGGGCGCGGATATCGGCGGGATAGTCGGGGAAGGTGCTGATGCTGTTGCCGGCCGTGGCGGACACAGTCGAGAAAATGTTGCCGGCCAGCTGCATACCGTCGCCGGAGTCACCGGCAAACAGCACTACCACATCATGGATGTTGGTAATCTTCATTGAGTCAGTCATGGTAATAAACTTTTATGCAATAGAAAGCGGACTACGGACAACAATGTTTTCTTTCGTTATCATTGTTGTCCGTTGTCCGTCTTATAACAAGTCCGTAGTTATATCGTTGGACCGCGTGTCTCTCTGTAAGTCCTATGCCAGAGCCTTAACGTGGAGTGCCAGGCTAGACTTCAGGTTAGATGCCTTGTTGGCGTGGATAATGTTAGTCTTAGCCAGTTTGTCAAGCATCTTCTGCACGGTGGGCAGCATCTTGGCGGCCTCGTCCTTGTCTGTGGTGGCGCGCAGTTTGCGTACAGCGTTGCGCATAGTCTTAGCGTAGTAACGGTTGTGCTCGGTGAGAGTCTTAGTCTGGCGCAGTCTCTTTAAGCAAGATTTGTGGTTTGCCATCTTTAATTCTTTAACGTTTTAATTCTTTAACTTTTAATTCTGTTTCCGTGTAGCCCGTAGGAGAGTCGAACTCCTCTTTAGAGAATGAAAATCTCTCGTCCTAGCCGATAGACGAACGGGCCATCCACATCCCCGGGAGGGAACTCTCTCGGATTTTGCGCCGCGAAATTACTGCTTTTTTTGATAACGGCAAAGATTTTGGGCAATATTTTTGTGCATAGTCTCTTTTTAGGGCCTGTTGATAACTATTACAGTACTAAGTGACTGGCAGGATGTCTTCGGCGGTAATCATCATCAGGGCGTCCTTGCTCAGGTTTGCAACGGCGGATAGGCGGCTGGCCAGATTTTCCAGCGTCTTCTCAAAAAGGTTTCTCACAAAGCGTGCATTGCCGAAGTTTTTGTCCTTGTGTGCAACAGCGTCGGCAAGCAGTGACTTCAACTTTACTTCGGCCTCAGGGCTGAGCCTGTATTCATGTTTCTGAACATTGCGCCTAAATATCTCGTAGAGTTCTTCTGCATCGTAGTCCGGGAAATGGATGTAGCGATTAAAGCGTGAGGCCAACCCAGGGTTGGAGTTGATGAATGTATTCATCTCATTACCATATCCTGCCAGTATCACCACTAAGCGGTCGCGGTCATCCTCCATGCGCTTGAGCAGTGTGGCGATAGCCTCTAGGCCATAGTCGTTCGTGCCGCCAGTTGCCAGTGAGTAGGCTTCGTCTATAAAGAGAATACCATCGAGAGCAGAGTCTATGACCTTGTTGGTTTTGACGGCGGTTTGGCCGACATACTCGGCAACGAGGCCAGAGCGGTCGGTTTCTACGAGATGCCCCTTTGACAATACGCCCAGTTCACGGTATATGCCTGCAATGATGCGTGCCACGGTCGTCTTGCCAGTGCCGGGATTGCCTGTAAACACGCAGTGGTATGATATCGACGAACCGGCAAGTCCGTGTTCCTTCCTTATAGTGTTTATCCTGATGAAGTTTGACAGCTTGGTTATATCTTTCTTCACTGAGGCAAGTCCTACAAGTGCATCTAACTCCTTGACTGCGCCTGGTTTGTGTTTCTTCTTTGGTTTGCCGTTTGCTTGTCGGTTGTCGGGCGTCTTGTCTTTCCTTGCAGTGTCGGCTTCGCTGGTCTGCTTACAATCCTCTTCTTCGGGTTTGGCATAGACCTTAGCTACAGTACTTCCGGCGTTTTCTTTTGCTTGGCTATCAGGTGCTTTGATTCGATTCAGAAACTTCTTTTCCATGCTGCTGACTCCGCCATCGGCCTTGGCCATGCCGTGAGCAAACTCATAGAGCAGAGTCTGGTAGCAATCGAGCTTATCTTTGTCGTACACGGCCAAGGTGCGGCCTAGGGCAAAATAATAGTCATTGGGTAACTGACCCTTCAACTGAAGGGCAGACTTGATGAGATGGCCGGTTTCTTCTAACAGTGTGTCCTTTGCGGGAGGTACGGCCTCACCAGAGACGATCATCTTGGTCATACCGTAGAATAGGATTGCCTCGCACGATTCACCCTCTGCATAGTACCCCAGGCCGTCTATGCACATATAGATGTCATAGATGGCTATTAAGAGGAACTTATCATCGGAATCTAAATCCGCATCAGCTACATTGTATTGCTTGGAGAGAATGTCCAGAAACTCTTGGTCCGTGCGCAACACCTGTAGGAAAGTGTTGAGCTTTTCCGCTCGGTAGAGCCAGTCATCATAGGTTTTACGCTCTATGGGAATGTATGTCGTTTCTTTGCCAGAGGGCGAAGTGTCTTCTTTGTTGGCAAAATATTTGCTGTAGGTATAGTGGTAAGTGTTCCGTTTAGATAAGAAATAGTTATGTGCTTCTTTTTTGCTATTGCTTATTGCAACCCCGAAAAAAATTGCTGCAAACACAACAAGCATTATGCATGTCCCTGAAGGCCACTTGTATCCCAACCCTACGATTCCGAAAGCGCAGAGCAAGACGGCAGTCACCATGGCACAGCCCGCGGTGCCGTGCGGATTGCTTTCGTTAGCAAAGATAGGCTCTTTTACGGTTATGAGTTTCATGGCATTGGCCTTTTGTATCTACATACAATTGGACTTTTCGATGCAAAGTTACGAAAAACATCATGAGCCGCGGATAAGAAGCATGTTAATTTGTCTATTTTTGCCAAATTTCCGTGTGAGGCAGTGAAAAGATGCAAAAAAGGATAGCCTGTATCTGCGCATACCCAATACAACAATGCCGCAATAACGATTAATGGTTGCGCTGGCCGACATAAGGAAAACTTGGAGCCTAGGCGGCAAATATAATCGCGCCGAGCCGAAATCTAATCGCGCCGAGCCGGACCCTCTCCTCGATTATTTTCCATCCCCTCGCAATAGTGTTGTGTGGCCTCAATTTTAGGAGCCGTTTTACCCGTACCAGATTATGTTTCGTCCACATTAGTCAATCTTAAGTCCACGTTTCCCGATTTTATCTCGGCGTTAAAAATTCTAAGGTCGCCGTTAGTTTTTTTTAAGTCCACGTTAGTTTCTCTATGGTTCGCGTTAGTTTACCTCTGCGCGTCCTCCTGATTGCCAGTTGAGCTCTGATTATTCTTATTACTCTGATTATTCCGAGTATTCTGATTGTTCAGATAGGCATTGCGTTGTGCTGGTGGAAAATTACTAATAAAGGGGAAGACTGTCAGAGCATATCCTTGAGCATCTCGGGGGAGCGGAGCTGAGGGAAGCCGGGGATATGGATGCGGTAATATGCGAGGATGGCACGCAGGGTACGATGGCGCTCCGATGGTGTTAGGACCAGGCGGTGCATGTCGGTATAGCTGAGGCGGTGCAGCAGCGGTGCCAGACGCAGGTCGGAGTGGGTGAGATAATAGTCGTGTTGGGGCTGCGCGGGGGTGCATTCGGCATTGATCATGTCGAAATAGGGGCTGCGCGATGCTCCCTCCAGGTTGGGTTCTATGCCGAGTTGACCGGCAAGCTGCACGAGGAAGATGAGATGGAAATTATCATAACGCTGCGAGGCACCATCAAGCCACTGCAGGCTTGTAAGGAGAAAAGGAAAGATGTCGCCGTGGTGCTCTTGGCGCAGGGCGTGATGAAGGGCCTCGCCAAGCAGGGTGGCGACGGCGGCCTTATGGGGATGGCTGGTGAGGGTGGTGTAAGGGGAGAGGATACTGACGCTCTGCAGGTGCTGCAGGTTACGCGATGGATGGTGATTCCACTCGATGTTGAGAAGGGTGAGGGGCTGGAGATTGGAGGTCTGGGCTCTAGACTTGGTGTTCCTGACGGCGAAGGATATGCTGCCTTCTGCCTGGGTGTAGAGGGTGAGAATATAGGTGTTGTCGGTGTGGTGCACGCGACTGAGTACTATTGCAGGAGAGGACAGGAACACGAACTAGTTGATAATTGATAGTTGATAATTGATAGTTGCCGCTTCGCTCTCGAACTTGCCTTCATGAAAAAAAATATTCGTTTTATTGCCACGTCGTGCTTGTCGCTACTTGACCTTGACGCTGAGAATCTTGATGTCCTCCAAGGGGCGGTCGTTGCGGTCGGTGGCAACTTGCTGGATGGCATTGACAACCTCGATGCCCTTGACAATTTCACCAAAGACGGTGTAGGCACCGTCGAGATGAGGTGTGCCGCCGTGATGCATATAGTATTTCTTGAGTTCTTCGGGCATGACGTAGCCGGTTGTGCGCTCTACGTGGGCGGCTATCTTGTCTATCTCCTCACGGGTGAAGGTCTTGCCCCATACGATATAGAACTGACTGCCACTGCTGCGACGCTCTGGGTTGGTTTGGTCGCCCTCGCGTGCTGCGGCCAGTGCGCCGCGCTTATGATGGAGGGTGGGGAGGTGGATTTCTGCGGGTAGTGTATAGCCAGGGTCTCCCTCGCCGAGCAGGGCTCCAGGGGCGGCATCACGGCTGTTGGGGTCGCCGCCCTGTATCATGAAGTCTTCAATTACACGATGGAAGAGGAGATCGTTGAAATAGCCTTCCTTAGCGAGTTTGACGAAGTTGTCGCGATGCTGGGGAGTCTCATTATAGAGTCGTAGGACTATGCGCCCCTTGGAGGTGAGCATGTCAATGGTAGTCTGTTTCTCTTTTTTGGCGCTGAGGCTGAGGCTCATGGCCAGGGCGAGGAGAATGGATAGGTACTTCATAATTTGAGTTTTTAGGTTCGTACACGCAGCTGCGTGGCATTATGCGTTATGGCTGGGCGGAATCAGCGGTGGTGGGTTCCGGCTCATCTGCGGGAGCAGGTTCTGCGGGCTTGAGGTCTTCGCGCTTGCGAGCGAAGCGGCTTATGGATATCATCATGCCGAAATAGATGGAGGTGACCATGATGGAACTGCCACCGCGCGAAATGAGGGGCAGTGGTTGGCCAGTGACGGGTATGAGCCCGACGGCTACGCTCATATTGATGGCTGCCTGCACGACAATGAGCATGGCCAGCCCAAGGATGAGGAAGGCGGGGAAATTACGTTCGCACCGGCTGGCTATGCGACTGGCGCGGAAGAGTATGATGATGTAGAGCAGGACGATAACGGCTCCGCCCACGAGGCCCAGTTCCTCGATGATGATGGCGAAAATAAAGTCGGAATATGCCTGAGGTAGGAAATCGCGCTCTCGGGAGTTGCCAGGGCCGCATCCGATGATGTTGCTTTTGGCTATGGCGATGTGGGCGTGTCCAACCTGAGGCTCTTTTTGTATGTCGAAGTCTTTGGCTGTGGTCTGGCGCGTGCTGTCGGTCTGGTTCTTGTCGTTGCCCATGAAGCGGTCAATGCGCGCCGTGAAGTTGGTAAGGCGGTGGAGCATAGGCACTTTCTCAACTATGGCATCGGTGGTGAGCACCTTGGCGAGGAGGAAGATGGCTATGCCGCTGATGAGTAAGGCTAGCAGGAGTTTGCCTAACTGCCTGAGTGGCACGCGCCCAAAGTACATCATGAGGAATACTACCAAGAAGAGGATGGCTGCGGTGGAGAAATTCTCGAGGAAGATGAAGAAGCAGGTGGTTATGGTGGTAATGAGTATGTATTTGAAGGCGTGGCGGTCGGCGCCCTTTTTGGTCTGATAGGCGGAGAGGAGGAAGGCTACGATGACGATGAGTGACCCTTTGGCAAATTCGGATGGCTGGAAGCGTATGCCTAGGATGTCTATCCAGCGGGCACCGTCGTTGACCTTGGTGCCAAACAGTGGTAGGAAGATGAGGAAGGCCATGAAGACTACCCATGCCGGTATCCAGAATTTGAACCATCCGCAGGGTATGTTATGGAATATCCACACGCAGACAAAGCCTATGAGAAGGTTGGCTGCATGGCCCAATATGGGCTTGAAAATGTTGCCGCTGGAGAAAGTGAGTGTGCTGGCGGCACTATATACCTCGATGAGCGAGATTGCCGCCAGTATGAAGAATATGGCCCATAGGGTTTTGTCGCCCTGCAGGGTGAAGATGTTGCGGAGTGATGCCTTGTCGTTAGGGAGGGTCATGGCGAGGACTAGGGTTAAAGGGACTCTCTTTTTTATCCCCCAAAAGAGGGACGAGGGGTATTTCTTGAGGATATGATAGTTGGGGTTTCACGTAGCCTAACTACGTGACACTGTGTATGATGCTTATGGGTTGGACAGGGCGGCTACTTGCTGCTTGAACTGCTGGCCGCGATCCTCCATGTTATGGAAGAGGTCGAAGCTGGCGCAGCAGGGGCTGAGCAATACGGTGTCACCGCTTTGGGCGAGGTCGCGGCAGGCTTTAACGCAATCGGCCATGCTGTGGGTGTCGGCCACGGGGAGGCCCAGAGGGTCGAAGGAGGCGTGTAGTTTGGCATTGTCGGCACCAAGATAGACAAGGGCACGGCATTTCTGACGCACGATGTTGGCGAGCACGCTGTAGTCGTTGCCTTTGTCCTTGCCGCCAACGATGAGGACTACGGGCGTCTCCATGGCCTGCATGGCTACATAGCAGGCATCGACGTTGGTGGCCTTGGAGTCGTTGATATATGTTACGCCGCCTACTGTTGCCACGCGCTCCAGGCGGTGCTCTACGCCCGGGAAGCTGTGGAGGCTCTGGCGTATGGTCTGCTCGTCAACGCCAAGTGCCTTGGCGGCATGGTAGGCGGCCAGGGCATTACGTTTGTTGTGGTTGCCTATCTGTGAGAAGGTGAGGCCAAGGTTGGTAAAGTCCTCATCAATGAAGGGGCAGAGGGCAGGATGGCCCTCACGTGCAGGCTTCGATGATGGTGTGGGAGCGGGGATTGGGCCTGCAGAGCCTGACGGCACGGCACTATTGGGCGAGAGGCCGCGGCGTTGCAACTCGGTGGGTATGTGGTCATCTTGTGCCCAATAGATAAAGGTATCGTTAGCGGTCTGATTTTGGATTATGCGCATCTTGGAGTCAATGTAGTGCTGCATATTGAAATCGTACCGATCGAGATGGTCGGGGGTGATATTCATGAGCACGGCTACGTTAGCGCGGAAGGAGAACATATTGTCGAGTTGGAAACTGCTGAGCTCGATGACATAGATATCTTTGGGGTCTTCAAGTATTTGCAGAGCCAGACTGCGTCCTATGTTGCCTGCAAGACCCACGTTGAGATGTGCATTTTGCAGGATGTAGTAGATGAGTGAGGTTGTTGTGGTCTTGCCGTTGGAGCCGGTGATGCATACCATCTGGGCCTGGGTGAAGCGCGAGGCAAACTCTATCTCGCTGATGATGGGTATTTGACGGGCTATTATCTTAGCAACTATTGGCGTTTGGTCGGGGATGCCGGGACTTTTCATCACTTCGTCGGCATTGAGGATGAGGGCCTCGGTGTGGCCGCCGTCCTCAAAGGACACTCCAGCCTTGCGGAGCATGGCCTGGTGACACTCACTAATGGTGCCGAAGTCGGAGAGGAATACATCATAGCCGTTGGCCTGTGCAAGGAGGGCTGTGCCTATGCCGCTTTCGCCTCCGCCGAGTACAACTAACCTTTTCTGTGGCATAATGTTTTATCTTATCTTTAATGTTATGATGGTGGCTGCTGCCAGCAGGATGGTGATAATCCAGAAACGCACGGTAATCTTGGCCTCGTGGAAGGCATTGCGTGGCCAATTGCGGAAGATGATGGTGCTGTCGCTGTCTATCTGTTCAGGCAGCACACGGAAATTGTCGTGTATTGGGGTGCGTTTGAAGATGCGCTGTCTGCGCCCTTTGCGTTTGCCAAGCTTGAAATACTCTACTTGCAGGATTACGCTAAGGCTCTCAACGAGAAATACGCCGCAAAGGATGGGCACGAGCAACTCCTTGTGGATGATGATGGCCATGACGGCGATGATGCCTCCGATGGACAGGCTGCCGGTGTCGCCCATAAATATCTGGGCGGGGTAGGCGTTGTACCAGAGGAAGCCTATCAGGGCTCCGACAAAGGCGCTGCTGAAGACTACCAGTTCCTCGGAATAGGGTACATACATAATGTTAAGGTATCCGGCATATTCAATGTGGCTGGAGACATAGGCCAGTATGCCGAGTACCAAGCCAATGATTGCCGAGTTGCCTGCCGCCATACCGTCCATTCCGTCGTTGAGATTGCAACCGTTGCTTACGGCGGTGACGACGAATATGGTGACCAGAACGAAGAGTATCCAGCCGGCAGCTTCCTTGGCATCGTCGCCAAGCCATGACATGAGCTCGCTATAGTTTAGGTTGTTATTCTTGAAGAAGGGTATGGTGGTCTGGGGGGACTTGACGGGCTCGCTCTTATGGATGACGCTGGTGACCTGTCCGTCCTTGATGACCTCAACATTCTGCCTGATGACTGCGTCGGGGCTGAAATAGAGGGTGAGGCCCACTATGAGGCCAATGCTAAGCTGGCCGATTATTTTAAATTTGCCGCGCAGCCCGTCTTTCTTCTTGCGGAAAATCTTGATATAGTCATCGGCAAATCCGAGTGCTCCAAGCCAGATGGTGGTGACTATCATGAGGAGTAGGTAGATGTTGCGGAGCCGGCCAAAGAGCAGGACGGGAATGAGGATGGACACAATGATGATGATGCCGCCCATGGAGGGAACACCCTGCTTCTTGACACCATAGGGGTCGATTTTTACATCGCGCTGAGTCTCTGAGATATGGTGGCTACGCATCCACTTGATGAAGTGTTCGCCAAACCAGGCACTGATAATTAGTGCCAGAATGAAGGCCATTAGTGAACGGAAGGAGATGTAGGACCACATTCCAGAACCAGGGATTCCTAAATTATCTAACAGACGGAAAAGATAGTATAGCATTGGTGACGGATGTTGTGAATGTTATTTTGAATGGTGTATATATTGCAAGGTGGCAATGTTATATGTTGAAGGCTTCGCTTACCACTTCCCTGTCATCAAAGTGGTGTTTGACGCCCTTAATTTCCTGATAGTCTTCGTGCCCCTTGCCGGCAATGAGGATTACGTCGCCAGGTTTGGCGATGAGGGCGGCGGTGCGTATGGCTTCGCGGCGATCGACAATGCTGAGGGTGCGTGGCTTGTCGGTATCACTGATGCCGTTTAGCATATCATTGATGATATCCTGTGGCTCTTCAAAGCGCGGATTGTCGCTGGTGATAATGACCTTATTGCTCAGACGGGCAGCTATTTTGGCCATCTCGGGACGTTTGCCTTTGTCTCGATTACCGCCTGCTCCGCACACGGTGATGATTTCACCTCTGTTGCAGAGCACTTCGTGGATTGCCTCAAGCACATTTTCAAGAGCATCGGGGGTATGGGCATAGTCAACGATGGCAGTGATGCCGTTGGTGGAACGTACTGTCTCAAACCGACCGCTGACTGAGCGCAGGTTGCTCATGACGGTGAGCACCTCTATAGGTTCACGGCCCAGCATGACGGCTGTGCCGTAGATGGCCAGCAGATTGGAAACATTGAATTTTCCTACCAGCGGCACATGCACCTCTTGCCCATTGATATTGAGCAGCATTCCATCGAAGCCCATTTCTATGATTTTGGCATGGAAGTCGGCTCCTCTCATGGTGGAGTAGGTCTTGACTTGAGCCTTGGTGTTTTGTATCATGAAGGGGCCGTTCTTGTCATCGATGTTGATGATGGCAAAGGCCTCCTTGTCCATTGCGTCGAAGAAAGCCTTCTTGGCATTACGATAGTTCTCGAAGGTCTTGTGGTAGTCCAGATGGTCGCGGGTGAGGTTGGTGAATATGCCGCCCGCGAAGTGAAGGCCACCTATGCGTTTTTGCTGTATGGCGTGGCTGCTGCACTCCATAAAAGCATACTGGCATCCTTCGTCGGCCATCTTGCCCAGCAGAGCATTGAGCGTGATGGGGTCGGGGGTGGTCTGACTGGTGGGGTAGGGGATGTCCTCAATATAGTTGCACACCGTGGAGCAGAGGCCGCACTTAAACCCCATCTGTCTGAACATATTAAATAGTAGGGTGGCGATGGTGGTCTTGCCGTTGGTGCCGGTTACTCCTATCAGTTTGAGACGTGTGGTAGGGTTGCCGTAGAACTGTGTGGCAATCTTGCCTACGGCATCCTCGGTATCTTCCAGCAGGACATAGCTCACGTCTTCTGCCAGGTGTGCTGGCATGGTTTGGCAGGCTATGGCCTTGGCCCCTGATGCCACGGCCTTGTCTATGAAGAGATGGCCGTCGGCCTGTGTACCGCAGATGGCAACAAACATGTTGCCAGGCTCCACCTTGCGTGAGTCAATGCATACTCCGCTAATGTCACGGTCTTGCCTGCCCACTGTCTCGAGGGGCTTCACGTTGCTCAACAGCTGATTGAGATTCATGGTTCTTGCGTTGTTTTTCTATGTTGGCAGTGCCGAGGGTCAGCACTATGGTCTCGTTGGCTTTTATCTTGCTGCCGGCTGGCAGGCTTTGTGCGGTGACCTTGCCTACACCGCTGACTTTAACTTTAAGGTGGCGCTTCTCAAGCAGGAAGAGGGCGTCGCGCAGGCCCATGCCACGCATGTCGGGCACTATGTCGGCAGCCACCTGCTCCACTTCAACCTTGGCATGCTTGTTGCTGACGCTTACCTTGCCGAGAGCGTATAGGTTGGTGTCGTTAGCCCATGAACTGGGAACTACGAAATTAAAATTGCTAAGCAGTCGGTTGGTGTATAGCAAATTGGTGAAATCAAGCGTAGGCGGTATGCTATGGAGGGTGTCAACATTGTCGCGTATGGTAGTGTGCTTGCCCTGGGCCATAACGTATTCGGCAATCTGCTTGAACACAGGGCCACACATGCCGCCGCCACTGCCCGAACCGGCTTTGCGCATACATACTACACAGGTGTATTTGGGATTCTCTACGGGGAAGAAGCCTGCAAAGGTTATCAGATATTCACCCATGTGACCGGCCTGCTGCACTCGGGCGGTACCCGTTTTACCAGCTACGCTGAAGTATGGCGAACTTGCCTTGCCGCCCAATCCGTTGCTGACTACCCAGCGCAGACATTTGGTAATGTCGCGTACAGTCTGTGGGCTGCACATATGTTCCTTGATGGCACGGGGCGGTATATCCTTTATCACCTCACCATTGCGAGTGATGTGGGTCACTATGCGCGGCCGCATCATACGTCCACCGTTGGCAATACCATTGTAGAAGGCAGCCAGGCTGATTGGGGGCACCATGGTGGAGTAGCCTATGCTCATTGAAGCCATGGACGAGGCTGACCAATATTCTCCTAATGTTTTGGGACTGGGTATGCGGGCATGCTCGTAACCAGGAATGTCGAGCTGCATGTCTTCGCCAATGCCTAGTTTCATTACATCGTCGCAGAATTGCTGCTCGCTATCCTTGCTGCCGCCATAGGCCTTGGTAATGAGCTTGATAACGCCCACATTTGAGGAGTAGCCCAGCACTTCGGGGACTTTGATAATCTTGGCGCTCTTGTGCGAGGCGTCTTTGATGGTGTATCCGCCCACTGTTACACTGCCCGATGAGCAGTTGACGCTGTCAGTAATCTTGACCCTGCCAGATTCCATGGCGGCGGTAAGCGAGATAGTCTTAAATACCGAGCCTGGCTGCATCAGCTGGCTTACTGCCAGGTTCTGCACGTCGCGATACACGCCGTCTTCGCCGCGCTTCATGTTGGCCAGGGCTTTCACGTCGCCCGTCTTGGTCTCCATGAGGATGGCTACTCCATACATACCATCAATTTCCTTGAGTTTTTCCACTAGGGCATTTTCGCAGAAGTCTTGTAGGTTGACGTCGATGGTAGTATATATGTTTGCTCCCGGTATAGGCTTCTTGTCAATGATGGGCAGGTATTTGTTCATAGTCTTGACCTTGTGGGCCAAGCCCGGTTCACCTGCCAGAAGTGAGTCAAACTGTTTTTGCAGTCCCGATATGCCACGGCCCGAGCTACCCTCCACATCGCCAAGAGTGCGGGCGGCTAGCGAACCGAAAGGCTTGTCAATCTTATTGTATATCTCGGTGTGGAAACCAGAGAAATTACGGCTTTCCTTAAGGTAGGGCAGTTGCTTTACCTCCTTATATTCCAGATAACTTATTCGTCTGGGGTAGATGAGCCAGTGGCGGCTCCTTTTTTCGAATCCCTCCTTGATGCGTGCACTGAACCATTGGGCACTCTTGTCGGGCAGCAGACGACCTAAACCATCGCTGAGAATGTCAATCGTGCTCAACAGCACCGAATATTTC
>ODAI014044089.1_pt1 | contig 20372 bp, 18 predicted proteins | sample 1539321 | NCBI WGS metagenome assembly ODAI01 (sample SAMN02144231, study PRJEB22623) | gut metagenome | biome: sheep rumen | host: Ovis aries | place: New Zealand
CCTCGTAAGGAAGTATCCAAGTATGCTCCCAAGATAGTATCTATTCAGATCGATCCCGAGAAGATCGGTGATGTTGTCGGACAGAGAGGAAAGACAATCAACGAGATCATCGCTCGTACAGGCGTTAAGATCGATATTACCGATGACGGTAAGGTTTCTGTATGCGGAGAAGACCAGGAGAAGCTTCAGCAGGCAATCGATATGGTAAATATCATTGTTACTGACTTCGAAAAAGGTCAGACCTTCACAGGTAAGGTAATCAGCATAAAAGAGTTTGGTGCATTTGTTGAGTTCGCTCCCGGAAAAGAGGGTATGGTTCATATCAGCAAGATTTCCAAGGAGAGAATCGACCGCGTAGAGGATGTTCTTACACTCGGCGATGTAGTTAAGGTTGTATGTCTCGGTAAGGATAAGATGGGAAGAATCAGCTTCTCAATTAAGGACGCTAAGTAATTACCTGACGAGGTTTTTTCGAGTCTGGTGTACTACTTAGTTCTGGCGAGCACAAAGTGCGAGAGCAGAACCTCCTTATGAAAGTAGAACTTCCTTAGTCCTATCAGTAACTATAATAATAAACAGATTTATGAGGTCGGGATGTTAATTCATGCCGGCCTCATGTTGAGTAGAGGAAAAGATGAGCAATACAAAAGAAACAATAAATGAGATAAATAAAAGACGTACATTTGCGATTATTTCCCACCCTGATGCAGGTAAGACTACACTTACAGAGAAATTCCTTCTCTACGGCGGTGCGATCAATATGGCGGGAAGCGTTAAGGGAAAAGCTACTGCAAGACATGCTGTATCCGACTGGATGGAAATTGAGAAACAGCGTGGTATCTCGGTTACTTCTTCCGTGCTTCAGTTTGATTTTGAGGGATGCTGCATAAATATCCTGGATACGCCGGGACACCAGGATTTCTCTGAGGATACATACAGAACACTTATGGCAGCCGATTCTGCAGTCATGGTAATTGACGCTAGTAAGGGTGTTGAGGCACAGACAAGAAAATTGTTCAAAGTCTGCGCTATGAGTCATATTCCGATCTTTACTTTTATCAACAAGCTTGACCGTGATGCGATGGATACTTTCGATCTTCTTGATGATATCGAAAACAATCTTGGAATTGCGACATGTCCTATGAACTGGCCTATCGGTTCAGGTAAGAACTTCAAGGGAATATATGACAGAAGAGAGGGACATATCGTTACTTTCGCTGATACACAGAAAGGTACCAAAGAAGGTACGGAGACAATAATAGACCTTACCGACAAAGAAGGAATTGAAACTCATGTCGGAGACGAAGCATTTGAAAAATTACAGGGCGAAATTGAGCTTTTGGATGGGGCAGGAGCTGAATATGACCTTGAGAGAGTAAGAAAGGGTGAACTTACACCTGTATTCTTTGGATCTGCGCTTCAGAATTTCGGAGTAGAGCTCTTTTTACACCACTTCCTTAAGATGGCTACTCCTCCTATGGGACGTACATCTGCAGACGGAGAGATGATCGACCCGTTTGAGAGAGACTTTACCGCATTTGTATTTAAGATTCAGGCCAACATGAATAAAGCTCACAGAGACAGAGTTGCATTTATGAGAATCTGTTCGGGAAGATATGATGCGAATAAAGAAGTTAAGCATGTACAGAGTGGAAAAGTAATGCGTCTTTCTCAGCCGCAGCAGCTTATGGCCGATGAAAGAAAAATTTTGAGCGAGGCTTACGCAGGAGATATCATGGGTGTATTCGATCCGGGCATTTTTGCTATCGGAGATACTGTTTGTATGCCTAAGGATAATGTTGTCTATCAGGGTATTCCGACTTTCGCTCCGGAACATTTTGCACGAGTGCGTCAGGTCGACACAATGAAACGTAAACAATTTGTTAAAGGAATTTCACAAATTGCTCAAGAGGGTGCAATCCAGATTTTTCAAGAGTTTAACACGGGTTTGGAAGAAATAATTGTCGGAGTTGTTGGAATTCTTCAATTTGACGTCTTGAAATTTAGGTTACAAAGCGAGTACAATGTAGATATCATTCTGGAAAATCTTCCATACGAACATATCAGATGGGTGGACAACGATAACATAGATATGGCCTCTATTATCGGTACTTCTGACATGAAAAAGATCAAAGATATGCATGACAGACCGCTTCTTCTATTTGTTAACGAATGGAGTGTAGGAATGACTATTGAAAGAAATGAGGGATTAATGCTTTCAGAATTTAAGAGAAACTAAGTAGTACAAGCAACACAACGGGGGTAATTTATTGAGGATACGCTTAAGAGGAAAGAGAAAAAATGGTGAAAAGAATGACTTAATAGTTAAGAAAAATTTAATATGGATGAAAGAAAAAAGTTGCAAAATATTAAGATATGCAACGGTATTCACAATTCTTGCAACAACATCGATGTCATTGAGTGGATGTGATTATGATGACATAGAAGCATATTACGATCTGCTTGAGGACATCGATACCGATAAAGATATTGATATTTCAAAGATTCTTGATGAAAATGATATATCTAAGGAAGATCTGGAAGATATAAGCGATCTTCTCGATCAGCTCGAGGATTCGTCGGATGATTCTTCTAACGAGGGGACGACAGAAGATTCAAGTGACGGAAACAGTACCGATCTTAATCTTGATATTGACAGCAACAACGCCGATAACAACAACGGCAACGGTTGCAATAAGAGAAAAAAAGATTGCAACAACGTCTGTGATAATAACACAGATTGCAACAAGGATAAGTCCTGTGATAAGAACACGGACTGTAACAAAGATAAGGGTGGCGATCAGAACACTGATTGCAACAAGAACAAGGATACCGGTGACAATCAGAACACAGATTGCAACAAGGACAAAAACACCGGTGACGATCAGAAAAAAGATACTGATTGTGATCCGAACAAAGAATCTACCGAAGACACTGACAGTCAAAAAGACAGCGAAACAGACAAAGAGGCCGATAAAGAAAAAGATACTGACAGTGCAAACAAAGAGGATAGTTCAGAAAAGCCTGACGATTCCAAGGGCAAAGTTACCGACCAAAACGGTGGCGAACCTCTTCCGGATGACGGAAGAGCTAAAATGGATGCAGCTTATGAAGGCTCATACAGAGGCTTCGACGATGATTACGCAAGAAGAAATCGCGAAGCTGCAGGAATTACCGATGCAAGTATTGACGAGCTTAAGAAGCAGCAGGAAGGTTATTATGCATACAGCAGACTAAGCGATGCAGGAAAGACCCTTTATGTTGAACTTCTTCAGATTATCAATAAAGAGGCAAATGAGATATTTGTTTCTACAAGAGATCCGAATGCCATTCAGCTCGCATTTGATTATCTCATGATGGATCATCCTGAGATTTTCTGGGTAAACGGATATCGTTATGTAAAACATTTTACAAATAACGGAGGAATTGATAAGCTTGCTTTCACAGGAGTTTATACATACGATCTAAATGAGGTTGCAAACAGACAGGCAAAAATGCAACAATATATTGACACATGTCTTGCCGGTGCACCTTCAACTGACGATGAATATTTTGTCATAAAATATATCTATGACTATTTGATAGCTAATACTGAGTATGATCTCAGAGCTCCTGACAATCAGAATATTTGCTCTGTATTCCTTAACAGAAAGACTGTTTGTAGCGGATATGCAAGAGCAACACAGTATTTGCTTAATAAACTTGGAATTAAGTGTACATATGTAACCGGAATGGCTGACAATGGATCCGGAAGTTCTGGACTTCATGCGTGGAACCTAGTAAGATGTAACGGTGATTATTATTATATGGATACAACCTGGGGAGACACAGGTGTAACTACACGAGACGGCAAGCCGAGAATTAATTATGATTATCTTTGCGCTACGGAAGCTGCAATGAGTGTTAATCATAAACTTTCTGACAGAATTGATTATCCTGAGTGCACAAGCACAAAGGACAGCTACTATGTAAGAGAAAAACGTTACATGGAAAGCCCGAATCTCACTCAGATGGAGGAGATTTTTGCACAGGAATATGAGTCCGGAAATGATAATGTTACAGTAAAATGTGAATCTAAGGACACATACAATTCGCTGTATGAACAGCTTATAAAGGACGGAGCCGTATATGATTACCTTCAGGGTGACAAGAAGTTCTCATATACGCTTTTCGAAGATAGTAACACTATTGCCATCTGGCTTAATTAAAGCAGAATAATATGGCATAGATGAGGGGACATTTTGAAAAATATCTTGGTTAATAAGATAAAGTTTAAAGGTATACATGCAAGAATGGTTGCAGCTATTGCCACAGTTGCCGTAGCATCAACGTTCTTGTGCGGATGTGAATATATTGACGGAGTTCTGGAAAAATTCGATCTGATTGATAACGATTATGATGATTCGCCATTTCTTGATACAGACGAAACTGCTTCTGAGGGAAAAGAGGCCACCGATGAAGCGGCAAAAGAAGGCAGCGAATCTTTGAATTCAGGGGCGCCCGGTAATGTGAAAGACCCTGAGAGTTTTGATTTTTCAGCATTTTATAGAAAGTTTTTTGACACGGATTCTGACGGTGAAGTGAAAAAAGTTCGCGATGAAGCGGGACTTACCGAAGAGAATATAGAAAAGGTGAAGAAAAATCAGGAAGGATATTACGCTTTTGACAAGCTTACCGATGCGGGAAAAACTCTTTATGCAGAGTTGTTGCTCATCCTTAAGCAGGAACTTGAAGACGTATATGTTTCCACAACGAGTGAACAGGCAATAGATATAGTTTTTAATTACCTGATGATCGACCATCCCGAGATATTCTGGGTGGAAGGTTATTCTTTTAAAAAGTATACTGTTGGCGATGTTACGGATAAAATGGCTTTTTCGGGTCAGTACACCTATGACCTCAAAGAAGTTGCCACAAGGCAGAAAAAGATTGACGAATATGTAAATGAGTGCATTGCAGGTGCACCTTCATCCGGTGATGATTATTATACGATCAAGTATATATATGATTATCTGGTAACAAATACGGATTATGTGTCCGGAGCACCTGATAATCAGAATATTTGCTCTGTTTTTATCGGAAGAGAAAGCGTATGTAACGGATATGCCAAAGCCACTCAGTACTTACTGAACAAGCTTGGTATTGATTGCATAACCGTTTCGGGAACGGTGGATACAAGATCGAATGTTGAAGCAAAACACTCTTGGAATCTGGTGTTATGTAATGGGAATTATTATTATATTGATACTACCTGGGGCGATTCTTCATATCAGACGGTAAGTAGCGATAGTGATGATGTTACAAACCTTCCGAGAGTTAATTATGAATATCTGTGTGTTACCACGGAGAATATACTTACTAATCATAAGTTTTCGGATGTTATTGCACTTCCCGAATGTAAGAGTATGTCGGATAATTACTATGTGAGAGAAAAAGCTTACTTTGAAAGTGACGATCTCGAACCTGTAAGAGAACTGTTTGACAGGCGTTACAATGAAGGAAGCGAAAATGTCACAATAAAGTGTGCAACAAAAGAAGTATATAATTCGTTATTGGATAAATTGGTATCAAAGGGAGCCGTGTTTGATTATCTCAGAGGCGGCTATGACAGTGATAACAAAAAGAATGTTCGTTATACAACATTTGAAGAGACCAAGACAATTATTTTCTGGTTGTGACGTGTAAAACATAACATTGTCGGTATTAGCGGTTATATCGTTAATATCGGCAATGTTTTTCTGTTTAAGGAAATTATTTATTTAAGCAAGAAGTGTGGTATACTATGTAGAAAGACTTAATATGAGGTGATAGTATTATGGGAAAAGAACTTGCGGAAATCGGAGCAGTAAAGATTGCCGATGACGTTTTAGCCAGAATAGCAGCCCTTGCAGCTCTTGAAGTTGACGGTGTGTCAGCAATGGCAGGTAATTATACAAGCGATGTACTTGAAAAGGTAAGTCGCAAGAATCTTGCGAAGGGAGCAAAAGTTGTAGTGGGACAGACTCAGGTGAAAGTTGACCTTGCACTTATGATGTCTTACGGATACAATATACCCGCTACATGTCAGCAGGCTCAGACTCGTGTTCAGACAGCAATTGAGAACATGACGGGACTTGAAGTTACTGACGTAAATGTTAGGATTGCCGGCATTACAATGCCAAAAGCATAAAAATTTTTCAGAGTGAGAGACGAATGATGAACAGAAGCTTACTGAGAGAGCAGGTTTTTAAACTGCTCTTTCGTGTTGAATTTAATCCTATGGAAGAGATGCCTGAGCAGGAGGAGCTTTTTACCTCAACAAGCGATGATGATTTTTCCAAACAGGACGCTGATTATATCAGGGAAAAATATGAGAAGATAGCCGAGAAACTCGATGATATCGACAAGGCTATCAATGAAAAGACAAAAGGCTGGGATACAGAGCGTATGGCCAAGGTTGAGCTTACAATAATCAGGCTCGCCGTATACGAGATAAAGCATGATGAGTCTGTTCCCACCGGAGTAGCGATCAATGAGGCAGTTGAACTTGCGAAGAAATTTGGACAGGACGGTTCACCCGCCTTTGTAAATGGAGTGTTAGCTAAATTTGCGGAGTGAATACACAGTCACACAGGTTAATGCCTATATAAAGAACATGTTTACTCAGGATTTTCTGCTAAGATCGATCACAGTCAAAGGGGAAATCAGTAATTGCAGGTACCATCCTTCCGGACACATCTATTTTACGATGAAGGATTCGGGTGGTGCCATTTCTTGTGTAATGTTCAGGGGAGACAGAGACAGGGGCGGCCTTAAATTTCAGATGAAAGAAGGACAGCAGGTCAAAGTTTCCGGAACCGTTGACGTATATGAGAGAGACGGCAAATATCAGCTCTATGCCAGAAAGATAGAACTTGACGGCGAGGGAGCTCTTTTTGAGAAATATGAAGAGTTAAAAAAGAAATTGGCGGAATCCGGAATGTTTGCTGAAGAGTACAAACAGCCTATTCCGGCATATATAAAAACTCTTGGCGTAGTCACTGCTTCTACGGGAGCGGCTGTGCGGGATATTATCAATGTTGCCACCCGCAGAAATCCACATATTCAGATTATTCTTTATCCTGCCATCGTACAGGGAGATCAGGCTGCCGAGAGCATAGTCAGAGGAATTGAGACTTTATCAGAAATGCAGACTGATGTTATCATTGTCGGACGTGGCGGAGGTTCTATCGAAGATTTATGGGCTTTTAATGAAGAAATTGTTGCGGAAGCAATATTTAACTGCCCTGTTCCAATCATTTCAGCAGTCGGACATGAAACTGATACAACAATAGCCGATTATGTGGCTGACAGAAGAGCACCGACACCTTCGGCGGCGGCTGAGATCGCGGTGTTCGAGTACAGAAGATTTGTGCAGGATCTTGAGGACTATTCTTATACATTGCAAAAGAGCATGAACAGGGTGATTGGTACGCTTAAGCTAAAAGAGGCAAAGTACGCCGACAGTTTAAAGCACCTGAGCCCGGCGGGAAGGATTAAAGAAAAACTTCTTAGGATGGACAGATTGCAGGATACGATCCAAACGCTTATGGACAGAAAGATAATGGAAGCCCGAAACAGATTGCTGGTCGACACACAGAAATTGAAGGGCTTGTCACCGCTTGAAAGGCTTATGGGAGGATATTCTTTTACAACGGATGAAAACGGAAAGAATGTCCGCAGTATAGAGCAGGTAAATAAAGGCGATGAACTTTCGATATATGTGACCGACGGTGTTATAAAGGCGACGGCTACGGAAACTATGTTTATAGACAGGAAATAACCGGGAGAAGATATATGGCTGCCAAGAAAGAACAGAATGAAAATAACAATTTATCTGTCGAGGAAGCTTTTGCCAAGATAGAGGAGAAAATACAGGCGCTTGAGAAAGAAGATATTTCTTTGGATGATTCGTTCAAGGAATATCAGGAGGGAATGACGCTTTTAAAGCATTGTCATGAGATGATAGAAAGCGTTGAGAAAAAAGTACAGAAAATTGCTACGGATGGCAGTCTGGAGGAGTTTGAGTAATGTCACAGAATGATTTTAGTGCCGAGCTTTTAAAGAGAGCGGAGCATGTGGAAGAGATATTAAAAAAATATCTTCCGAAAGAAGAGGGTTATGCCAAGACAGTGATAGAGGCGATGAATTACAGTCTTTTGGCAGGCGGAAAGAGATTAAGGCCCGTTATGATGCTTGAATCATATAAGCTCTTTGCGGGAGATGATGCTGATGAAGCGGTGGTAGAGCCGTTCATGGCAGCTATGGAGATGATCCACACTTATTCACTTGTACATGACGATCTTCCTGCAATGGATAATGATGAGTACAGAAGGGGAAGAAAGACTACACACGCGGTATACGGAGCAGGCATGGCAACGCTTGCGGGCGATGCGCTTTTGAATTTTGCTTTTGAGACTGCGATAGATGGCGCGGCAAGGGGAACAAAGCTTGCTTCCTATGACGGAGATACCGATAACAGATATTTTGCGGCGCTTAAGATCTTATCAAAAAAAGCCGGAATATACGGAATGGTCGGAGGCCAGTGCGCCGATATAATGGCCGAGAATGCGACTGATGTTCCAAAAGATAAGATGAGTGATATACTTTCATATATAGACGAAAATAAAACTGCGGCACTTATCGAGAGCAGTCTTATGATAGGCGCGATCCTCGGCGGAGCGTCGAAGGATTCCGTTTCTGCTATGGAAAAAGCGGGAAGCTGCGTCGGAATAGCATTTCAGATTCAGGATGACATTCTTGATATTGTCGGAGACCAGGCGGAGATTGGCAAGCCCGTCGGCTCGGATGAGAAGAACAATAAGAGCACATATGTAAGCCTCAACGGCATGGAGGCTGCATCGGCAAAGGTAAAAGAATTGTCTGAAATGGCAGAGGAGATTTTGAAAGAACAGGGATTTGAAGATTCATTTTTGGGAAATCTTTTTGATTCTTTGATTTATAGAAGGAAATGATATGTTATGTTACTTGAACTAATAAATAAAACCGGTGATATAAAGAAAATACCACAGCAGAAGTATCAGGAGCTGGCTGGTGAGATACGTCACTTTTTGATCGAGACAATATCAAAAACAGGCGGACATCTTGCATCCAATCTGGGAGCGGTTGAGCTTACAATGGCGCTTCATTTGGCACTTGATCTTCCAAAGGATAAGATAATATGGGATGTAGGCCATCAGGCTTATACGCACAAGATCCTTACAGGCAGAAAGGATAAGTTTGATACGCTCAGACAGTTCGGAGGACTCAGCGGATTTCCGAAAAGATGCGAGAGCAGCACGGACTGTTTCGATACCGGACACAGTTCTACTTCAATTTCGGCAGGACTTGGCATGGTGAAGGCAAGAGACCTTATGGGCGAAGATTATACCGTTGTATCGGTTATAGGTGACGGCTCACTCACGGGCGGACTTGCTTATGAAGCGCTTAATAACGCATCAAAGCTTGAGACAAACTTTATCATTATCTTAAATGACAATGAGATGTCAATTTCCGAGAGTGTCGGCGGTATGAAGAAGTATCTCAACAACGTTCGTACTGCGGACGGATATCTTAACCTCAAGGAAGATGTATATGCGCAGCTTAGCAGTAATCACAAGGTTGTAGACGGAATCAGAAGAGCCAAGAACAGTTTTAAACAGCTCTTTGTACCGGGAATGGTTTTTGAGAACCTGGGAATTACGTATCTTGGCCCTGTAGACGGACATAATGTCGCAAGCCTTGAGAGAACCATAAAGGAAGCAAAAAAGGTCAAGAAGGCCGTAATGATACATGTTATGACCAAGAAGGGCAAAGGCTACGGCCCCGCTGAGAGACATCCCGCAAGATTCCATGGAACTGAGCCGTTTATCGTTGAGAACGGACTTCCGAGAAATCCGAGAACTACAGCCAATTATCAGGATATTTTCAGCACCGTAATGTGTAAGCTTGGCGCAAGAAATGCCAAAGTTGTCGCTATTACGGCGGCAATGGCTGACGGAACCGGACTTAAGAGATTCAGGAACATGTATCCGGACAGATTTATTGATGCGGGAATTGCCGAGGAACATGCGGTTACATTTGCGGCAGGAATGGCAGCAGGCGGATATAAGCCTGTATTTGCGGTTTATTCATCATTCCTTCAAAGGGCGTATGACCAGATACTTGAAGATGTGTGCCTTCAGAAGCTCCCTGTTGTCTTTGCGATAGACAGAGCGGGACTTGTAGGAAGCGACGGCGAAACGCATCAGGGTATCTTTGACGTATCATTCCTTTCATCAATGCCGAACATGCATATAATGGCTCCGAAGAATAAATGGGAGCTTTCGGATATGCTTAAATTTGCGGTTGATTTTGACATGCCTGTTGCTGTCAGATATCCGAGAGGAAACGCATATGACGGACTGAAGGATTTCAGAGCACCCGTTAAACTCGGAAAGTGCGAGCCTCTTTATGAGGAAAAAGACATCTGTCTTCTTGCACTCGGATCGATGGTAAAAATAGGTGAAGAAGTGCGTAAGCTCTTAAAAGACAGAGGACTTAACTGCAGTCTTGTAAATGCACGTTTTTATAAACCTATAGATACCGACTACATCAAAGCGGCGTCACATAGCCACAAGCTCTTTGTTACAATGGAAGAGAACGTGCTTACCGGCGGATTTGGTGAGAAGGTAAGAGATTATATCGACACGAACAGAATAGATGCGGGAGTTCTTAATATCGCAATTCCCGATCAGTTCGTTACACACGGAAGTGTCGATAAGCTCAGAGCTGAGCTTAAGATAGATGCAGATTCTATCGCAGAAAGAATTATAAACGAATTACACAGGTAATGATATATGGCAAAAGAAAAGGAAAGACTGGACGTTCTTCTTGTAAACAGAGGACTCGCCGTTTCCAGAGAAAAAGCAAAGACACTTATAATGGCAGGTGACGTTTTTGTAAACGGACAAAGAGAGGACAAGCCCGGAACTACTTTTGAAGAGAGTAAGATAAAGACTCTTGAAGTAAAGGGAGATACGCTTCCTTATGTAAGCAGAGGCGGACTTAAGCTTGAGAAGGCGGTCAATAATTTCGGGTTTTCTTTGGAAAAGAAAATCTGTATGGATATAGGAGCTTCCACAGGCGGATTTACGGATTGTATGCTTCAAAACGGTGCAAGTAAGGTCTATTCCGTAGATGTGGGACACGGACAGCTTGACTGGAAACTCAGGAGCGATGAAAGAGTCGTTTGCATGGAGAAGACCAACTTCAGATATATGGTAAGAGACGATATTCAGGATGATCTTGATTTTGCATCCTGTGATGTTTCTTTTATCTCACTTACCAAGATACTTCTTCCCGCCAGAAGGCTTCTTAAAGCGGGTGGAGAGATGGTTTGCCTTATAAAGCCCCAGTTTGAAGCCGGCAAGGAAAAAGTCGGCAAAAAGGGAGTTGTAAGAGATCCGAAAGTACATGAAGAGGTGGTTCACAGGATTACGGATTTCGTGGATATAGCGGGATTTGAGGTTCTGCATCTGGATTTTTCTCCCATAAAAGGACCTGAGGGGAATATTGAATATCTGATACACATAAGGAAAAATCCCGAAGCCGATGAAAGAGTTTCAGAACTTACGGAGGCTGAGGGTGAAAAAATATTAAAAGAAACAGAAGCAGGCGGAGACGGATTCTCACATACCCCTGAGATGGAGAAACTTATTTCTGAGACTGTTATGAGGGCGCATGGCAAACTTGATAATTGAGCCATGCCGCGGGAGAAGATATGGAACGGTTTTGCATTGTCACAAATAAGAGTAAAGACGTAAACCTTGAAGTTACCGGTCATATCAAGGACTATCTTATAAGCCACGGAAAAGAATGTGTTGTGGCAGATTCAGCCACAGGCTTATCAAAAGAATCGAATGCCATAGGCAGAGAGTTTATGAGTCAGATTCCGGAAGATACGGATTGCTGTATTGTCCTGGGAGGTGACGGAACTATGCTGCAGGCAGCAAGAAGCGTTGCTTTTCAGGATATACCGCTTCTTGGCGTTAATCTGGGAACTTTGGGCTATCTTGCCGAGGTTGAAAAAAGCGGTATTGACGAAGCGATGTCGCGTCTTTTGTCCGGAGATTATTATGTTGAGGACAGGATGATGCTTCGCGGTGTCTTAGGAGACAGGAAGGACTATGCTCTTAATGATATCGTAATAAGCAGGGCTTCTGATATACAGGCTATCGATTACAATATATATGTAAATGATCTTTTGCTGTACAGCTATCATGCGGATGGAATTATTATCTCGACTCCGACCGGATCTACAGGATATAATATGTCAGCAGGCGGCCCTATCGTGGAGCCTTCGGCAAATATGACTCTTTTAACACCTATATGCCCGCATACGCTTAATTCAAGAAGTATGGTGCTTTCGGCAGATGCGCGGATTGAAGTTGAACTTCTTCCCGGACGCAGCAAACGCAATCCGAAAGTTGTCGCTGCTTATGACGGAAGCGGGGCAATCGAGATGAATTCCGGCGATAGAATGGTAATAAATAAATCAAAAAAAATAACCAAGATCATTAAATTTAACAGAGTCAGTTTTTTGGAAGTTCTGGGTAAAAAATTCAGCATGTAAGAGAAGAAGAGATTGGGGGAAATTATCTGACGATGAAGAAAAACAGACAAGATAAGATTATCGAAGTCATTGCAAAAAATGTGGTAGAGACACAGGAACAGCTTGTAGCTCTTTTGAACAAAGAGGGATACAAGGTAACGCAGGCTACAGTTTCAAGGGATATCAGGAAGCTTAAGCTTACCAAGCAGGTTAATTCCGACGGAATCTCAAAGTATGTGTATACCACTGCCGGTCATGAAGCGATGCAGAGCAAATATGTCAGCGTTTTGAGAGCCGGATTTGTCAGCATGGATGTTGCCGAAAATCTGCTGGTTGTAAAGACCGTTTCGGGAATGGCGATGGCGCTTGCTACGGCAATTGATTCTCTGGAATTTAAAGAGGTGGTCGGATGTATCGCGGGAGATGATACTATCATGATCGCCATAAAGAGCAAAGAAGAAGCCAAGAATGTTATGGCTCAGCTTCGTGAAATGATGCAGCAATAACACAGAGTGGGGAAATATGTTATATAGTTTACATGTAAAAAATCTTGCCCTTATCAAAGAACAGGAAATCGAATTTTCCAAAGGGCTCAATATTCTGACCGGAGAGACGGGTGCAGGTAAGTCTGTTGTCATTGGATCGGTAAATCTTGCTCTTGGTGCAAAAGCAGATCCTTCACTTATAAGGACGGGTGAAGAATATGCTCTTGTCGAGCTGGTATTTGGCGTTGAGAACGATCTTCAGAGGAAGATGCTGGAAGCTCTTGAGATTCCTGTGGAAGAGGATGGGACTCTTGTTATCCAGAGGAAAGTCATGCAGGGAAGGAGCGTTTCCAAAGTATCGGGCGAAACGGTCACAGCAAAACAGCTCAAGGACATTTCAAATATTCTTATAAACATTCACGGACAGAACGATCATCAGGAACTTCTTTACAAGAAAAAGCATATAGAGATACTCGATAATTACTGCATGGACGATCTTGGAGGACTTTTTGAGCGTCTTTCAGGCGAGTATGCCAAAATGAAGGAGCTTGAGAAGAAGCTTTCCGAGACCGATATCGATGAGAATACAAGACTTCGCGAGACCGAACTTCTTGAGTACGAGGTAAAAGAAATATCGGATGCTGAGCCTGTTATCGGAGAAGATGAACAGCTTGAAGTCTCATACAGAAAAATGGTGAACGGACGAAAAATCTCCGAAGCGGCCAATACAGCTCTTAATCTTACGGGATCGGGAGAAATGGAAGAGAGTGCTTCCGATTCGGTTGGAAGAGCGGTAAGAGAACTTACATCGGTTGCATCATATGACAGCGAGATTGAAGGTCTTTTGTCCCAGATATCTGATGTTGAGAATCTTCTTGCCGACTTTAATCATGCGCTTTCGGGATATATCGACAGCCTTGAATTTGATGATGAGGAGTTTAGGACCACGGAAGATAGGTTAAATACGCTTAATCATCTGAAGGATAAGTACGGCGGAAGTATTGAGCAGGTACTTAAGAGCCTTGAGGAAAAGGAAGAGAGGCTTAAAGCGATATCCGATCTTGATGCGCACAGAGACAGGCTTAGAAAAGATTATGAAGACTGCCTTGCGGGGGTAAAAGATCTTTGCAAGAAGATATCGGATGTTAGAAGGAAAGGAGCACAGAGCCTTCAGGAAAAGCTGAAGGATGCGCTTGTTGACCTTAATTTCCTCGATGTGCAGTTTGAAATTAAAATAGACAGCAGTGATGATAAGATCACTTCAAAGGGATATGACGAAGCGCAGTTTATGATATCTACCAATCCCGGAGAGGCGCTCAGACCCCTTGATCAGATAGCAAGCGGCGGTGAGCTTTCAAGGATCATGCTTGCGCTTAAGACTGTCGTTGCAGACAGGGACGATATAAGTACGCTTATATTCGATGAGATAGATGCCGGTATAAGCGGAAGAACGGCATGGAAAGTATCGCAAAAGCTCGGCGAGCTTTCCGCAAATCATCAGATAATCTGTATCACCCATCTTCCGCAGATCGCAGCAATGGCCGACACACATTATATGATAGAGAAGGGGCTTGACGGAGGAAGGACGGTAACGTCTATTTATGCTCTTTCCGAAAAGCTCTCAGAGAAGGAGCTGGGAAGGCTTCTCGGCGGTGATGAGCTCACGGAGGCAACTCTTTTAAATGCCCGTGAAATGAAACAGATGGCTCTTGATAGAAAAAAACAGATTAAGGACATGAGGAATACATAATGACTATCGATAATGACGATCTCTTAAACAGTGTGATAGCGTCACTTGGCAGAATAAATGCTATTTCGCTGGATGACATCCCCAATATTGACCTGTATATGGATCAGCTCACCACCTTCATGGATGAGCGGCTTAAGAGGTCAACACGTCATCCCGACACTGATAAGATACTCACAAAGACAATGATAAATAATTATGCGAAGAATGATCTTTTACCGCCTCCGATAAGGAAGAAGTATTCAAAAGACCATATTATTCTGCTTATTTTTATATATTACCTTAAGAATATCTTATCAATAAGCGATATACAGACTTTGCTTGAACCATTAAAAGAGAGATTTCATGTAAGTGACGATGAACTTAATCTGGGCGGTATTTACGAGCGCGCTTTTGAACTTCAGGAAGGTGAGCTTGAGCCTGTTGTTGAGGATCTTAAGAGGAAGTACGAAAAATCACTTAAAACATTTGAAGACACGGGTCTTTCGGAGGATGAAAAGAAAAGAATGCAGATGTTTTCTTTTATCATTCTCCTTTCCTATGATGTTTATGTAAAGAAGCTTCTTATCGAGAAGATAATAGACAATACTATGGAAAAAGAAGCAGGTGATAAGGAAAAGCCTGCAAAGGAAAAGAAAAAGAAGTAAGGATTTATTTATAGATGGGAATATACGATACACTTAATTCACAGCAAAAGAAGGCTGTTCTACAGACTGACGGCCCTGTGCTTATTCTTGCGGGAGCGGGATCGGGTAAGACAAGGGTTCTGACTCACAGAGTTGCTTATCTTATTGATGAATGCGGCGTAAATCCGTGGAATATCATGGCTATTACGTTCACGAATAAGGCAGCAGGTGAGATGAGAGAAAGAGTCGACAAGATAGTCGGCTTTGGCGCAGAGAGCATCTGGGTTTCGACTTTCCACTCAAGCTGTGTGAAGATACTAAGAAGATATGCGGACAGGATCGGGTTTGGTAATAACTTTACCATCTACGATACGGATGATTCCAAGAGTCTTATGAAGGATATCTGTAAGAAGTATCAGCTCGAGACTACCCAGCTTAAGCTTAAGAGAATTATGGGCAGCATATCTACATGTAAGGACAATCTTGTAACACCCGAAGAATATGCTCTTAATACGCAGAATGACTTTATCAAGGTAAGGATATCCAAAGCATATACGGAGTATCAAAATGCTCTTAAAAAGAACAATGCGATGGATTTTGACGATCTTATCATGAAGACTGTCGAGCTCTTTAAGACAAATCCCGATGTTCTTGACAGTTATCAGGAGCGCTTTAAGTACATAATGGTCGATGAGTACCAGGATACTAATAATGCCCAGTTTGAGCTTATACGTGTTCTTGCCGACAAATACAGGAATCTTTGCGTCGTAGGTGATGACGATCAGAGTATCTATCGTTTCAGAGGTGCCAATATCAGAAATATCCTTGATTTTGAGAAGGTTTACAAGGATGCTGTTGTTATTAAGCTTGAGCAGAATTACAGATCGACTCAGCAGATCCTTGATGCTGCAAATGCCGTTATAAAAAATAACGGAGGACGTAAGGATAAAGCTCTTTGGACCGAGGAAAAAGATGGAGAGATCGTCAAATTAAAGCATTTTGATACGGCTTATGATGAAGCTCAGTTCATCGCAAGCGATATCGGAAAGCTTAAGAGAAACGGAAAATTAAGATACAGTGACACTGCGATCCTTTACAGGACAAATGCCCAGTCACGACTTATAGAAGAGCGGTTTGTGGTAGAAGGAATCCCTTACGATATCGTAGGCGGTACAAATTTCTATTCAAGACGCGAGATAAAGGATCTTTTGGCATATCTTAAGACAATCGACAACGGTCTTGATGATGTTGCGGTTAAAAGAATCATAAACGTGCCAAAGAGAGGAATCGGACAGACTACCGTTGACTATGTTCAGGCATATGCCGATGAGAGGCAGATAAGCTTCTATGATGCTCTTTGCGAAGCGGATCAGATCGTGGCTGTTTCAAGAAGCGTAAGTAAGTTGAGCGATTTCGTTACAATGATAAGGGCGTTCAGGACCAAGATGAAGAGTTATTCGCTTGAGGAGCTTTTGAAGGATGTCATTGATGTTACGGGATATCTGGAGTTTTTGAAGACTTTGGATGATGATGACAACGAAGATAACGACAGAGCGCAGAACGTCGACGAGCTTATCTCCAAGATTGCCGCCTATGAGGAAAATATGGAGGAAGAGGAGCCGACTCTTTCGGGATTCTTGGAAGAGGTTGCTCTTGTTGCGGACATAGACAGAATTGGCGAGGACAATGAGAAAGTGCTTCTTATGACTTTGCACAGTGCAAAGGGACTTGAGTTTGAGCACGTGTATCTTGCCGGAATGGAAGAGGGAATTTTCCCTTCATATATGACACTTGCAAATGAAGATGCAGATCCTGAGGGCATTGAGGAAGAGAGAAGACTTTGCTATGTAGGAATCACGAGAGCAAAGAAGTATCTTACCCTTACTGCCGCAAAGCGAAGGATGGTACGCGGAGAGACGCAGTTTAACCGCCTTAGCAGATTCGTTTCGGAGATTCCGTATACTATGATCGAGAGATCGGATACCGAGAGTAAGCCTGCGTTTCTTTTTGATGACGGCGATACGATCGATGATTATGAGAGCGTTGAAGATACTTTCGGAAGTTCAAATTCGGGAATTAAGTCGTCTTATGCAAAGGGATTCGGTGCTGGTTCCAATGTTAATGCCAAGAGCGTTGCGGGAAGATCGGAACTTGCAAATACATACAGGATAAAGGCAGTACCCAAGCCGCCCAAGAAAGAAAAGAGGGCTGTTCCGTCAGAGAAGCCTTATATTGCTTCCGCGGCAAAGACTTACGCAAGAGGTTCTCTTGCGGGACTTTCAAAGGGAATGCCTACAGCGGGCGGAAAGCCTGATTATATCGTGGGCGATAAGGTAAGCCATATAAAGTATGGAATCGGAGTTGTTACTTCGCTTGAGCAGGGACCGAGAGATTACAAGGTTACCGTAAACTTTGATGAATGCGGTCAGAAGATTATGTATGCGGCATTTGCCAAGCTGAAGAAAATCTAAATAAGGTGTGGTATACTGAATGATATAGGGTATAAAAGTCAATAATACGTACATGCTTGCATGTTAAGTGTTTTGGCTTTGATACGTATATCATATACTATTTTTTCTATGAGAAAGGGGTCACATATGGAAGTAAAATCTAAGATTGACGATATTATTGAAATGACACGAATTAACGAACTTCTCGATAAGAGAGCGGCTGCAAATGCCAAGAAGCCTTCCAACGTGATTCTGTGGGTGCTTGCGGTTATAGGATCCGTATCTGCTGTTGCGATAATTGCTTATATGGTTTATCGCTACATGACACCGGCTTACGAAGATGATTTCTATGATGATGATTTTGATGATTTTGACGATGATTTCGATGATGAAGAATTTATGAGAGAAAGCTAAGAACCTGCCGTGAAGAAGAAAGAAATTATTACAGGAACAGTCAAAAGAGTAGAATTTCCTAACAAAGGAATAATCGAGACTCCTGAGGGGAAGGTCGTTGTAAAAGGCGTACTTCCCGATCAGAAGGTCTCTGTACAAATTCAAAAAGTGAGAAAAGACAGAGCTGAGGGAAGACTTCTCGAAGTTTTGGAAGAATCTCCTGACTACGTAGAAAGCCCCTGCATCCATTTTGGAAAATGCGGAGGCTGTAGTTATCTTACAATGCCTTACGTAAAGCAGCTCGGCCTCAAGGAGCAGCAGGTAAGAAGTATACTTAAACCTGCCATTGAGAGGCAGAGTTCCAAGGTTACATGGGAAGGCATAAAGACAAGCCCCGTTAAATTTGCATACAGAAATAAGATGGAGTTCAGCTTCGGCGATGAAGTCGTTTGTGGGCCTCTTTGTCTTGGTATGCATAAAAAGGGCAGCTTCTATGACATTGTTACCGTCTCCGGTTGCCGAATCGTAGATGACGATTACAAGGCGATTCTAAGCGCGACACTTGATTATTTCACTCCCATGTATGAGAGGAAAGAAATATCTTTTTATCACAGAATGAAGCAGGAAGGGTATCTCAGACACCTGCTTGTAAGGCGTGCCGTAAAGACAGGCGATATTCTTGTCGACCTTATAACAACGACAAAAGAAGAGCATGATCTTGAGGGCTTTAAGGATGCGCTTCTTAATCTGAGTCTGAGCGGCAGGATTGTCGGAATTCTCCATACAAAGAATGACAGTCTTGCGGATGCGGTCATTGATGAAGGAACCGAGATCCTGTTTGGACAGGACTATTTCTATGAATATCTTTTGGGACTTAAATTCAAGATCAGTCCTTTTTCATTCTTCCAGACGAACAGCCTGAGCGCAGAAGTGCTGTATAAGACTGTCCGCGGATATATCAAGAGTCTTTATGATCAGGGCAAGATCGGAAATGACGGAGTTATCTTCGATCTGTATTCCGGAACTGGTACTATTGCTCAGCTTCTTGCACCTGTTGCCAACAAGGTTATCGGTGTTGAGATAGTTGAGGAAGCTGTTGAAGCCGCCAAAGAGAACGCAAAGCTCAATCATCTGGATAATTGCCATTTCATCGCAGGCGACGTGTTGAAGGTTCTTGATGAGATTGAAGAAAAGCCTGACCTTATAATTCTCGATCCTCCCAGGGACGGAATAAATCCCAAGGCACTTACCAAGATCATCGGCTACGGCGTACCATACATTATCTACGTTTCCTGCAAGCCTACAAGCCTTGCACGAGACCTTGAGATACTTCAGGAGAATGGATACGTCATGACCAGGGCTGTCGCTCACGATCAATTCCCCTGGACAAGCCATGTTGAGACTGTCTGCTTGCTTACAAAAATATAGTTGACTAGAATATATACCGCAGGTTATGTAACATGGAGCGGGTTGCTCGTTCTTTTTCTTTTTAAAGTGTTCGGATATGAACACTTTATTTTTTTTGTTTGGAATTAAGCTTTTGAGCATAAGCCAATAAATGTTTCTGGGTTGCAGAATTGTAAGTTGAAAGGGTTTTTATTAGTTCAAATAATTCAGGAGCTTCTTTTTTACTAATCATGATAAAATCAGGTTTCATGTCTTCAGATTCACCTGTTAAATAAGCTACGGAAGTACCTAAAACTCTGGCTATTACTTCGACAGTCTGAGGCGAAGGTGTTCTGTCACCATATTCGTATCTGCAATATCCAATCTTAGAAAGATTCAGTCTTCTGGCAGCTTCTGCCATAGATATTCCAAGGCTTTCTCTTGCTGATTTTAATCGTTCAGGTATAAGTTGATTTGTCATATTTGTATCCTCTTAGTTATTGACGGTAACCGATGGATAATATACAATAGTATCCATTGGATAGTATAACGTATCTTGTTATGTTAGGCAAATTTTCTGTGTCCCATAGAGCTGGGAGGAACTGATGCGAAAAATAGAGCTTTTTAAGACTAGAGTAGTATTGTGCTGTCATGTACCAGGAATTGATTTTTATA
>ODAI010360818.1_pt1 | contig 20371 bp, 15 predicted proteins | sample 1539321 | NCBI WGS metagenome assembly ODAI01 (sample SAMN02144231, study PRJEB22623) | gut metagenome | biome: sheep rumen | host: Ovis aries | place: New Zealand
AGCAGATCGGAGCAAGATGGTTTGATCGAATTACGGAAGTAAAAGGCAAAAGCTCGATTACTTCGGTAAATTCAGCTGATCGGAGCAAGATGGTTTGATCGAATTACGGAAGTAAAAGGCAAAAACTTGATTACTTCGGTAAATTGCAACAGCCGGAGCAGTCAGGGTTGCCGGGATTACGGAAGTAAAAGGCAAAAACTTGATTACTTCGGTAAATTCAGCAGATCGGAGCAAGATGGTTTGATCGAATTACGGAAGTAAAAGGCCAAAGCTTGATTACTTCGGTAAATTCAACTTGTCTGTGCAATATAGTTTGGCTGAATATCGTGAGTAAAGCAAGATTTGCGCTTAGCTCCGATACCTCCCCACCAAAATTGCTTTCCCGTCTGCTCCGAAGCCGCACTAAGGCACATGTATAATATTCGATCGGGAAACATTCGAAGTCCGACCGAGAAACGAAAGAATGCTGCGCTTTGCGTGACCAAGTGTATGCGAATGCGACACGCGGGAGCGCAAAGTGCATATGCATTCTTCGTTTCGCAGGGAAGGACGAGAGTTTCCCGATGAATATTATGTACATGTGCCGTATCAGCCGCTTCTCGAAAGCAATTTCCAATAAATCTATGTACATGTGCCGTATCAGCCGCTTCTCAAAAGCAATTTCCCATAAAAAATAAAATCTTCATATTCTCCCCTTTTGTGCTATACTTAGAACGTTAACGCTTTAACGTAGGAGGTTCAGCATGAAAGAGTTCAAGAAATCATCAAAGCTTGACAACGTACTTTACGACGTCCGTGGTCCCGTAGTCGAAGAAGCCGACCGCATGATAGCCCGAGGCATAGAAGTCCTAAAGCTCAACATAGGCAATCCTGCCCCGTTCGGATTCCGCGCACCGGAAGAAGTCATCTACGACATGGCCGCCAACCTCAGAGAATCTGAAGGCTATTCGAACTCCAAGGGCATCTGGGCTGCAAGAAAAGCCATTATGCAGTATGCACAGACAAGGGACATCCCGAACCTTTCCATGGATGATATATACACCGGAAACGGTGCATCGGAACTTATCAACCTCTGCATGTCGGCACTCCTCGATGACGGCGACGAAATCCTCATCCCGGCTCCCGACTACCCATTGTGGACCGCATGCGCAACGCTCGCAGGCGGTAAGGCCGTTCACTACCTCTGTGACGAACAGAGTGAGTGGTACCCTGACCTTGCAGACCTGGAATCCAAAGTCACTGACAGGACCAAGGCTATCGTTATCATCAACCCGAATAATCCGACCGGCGCTGTCTATCCGAAAGACATCCTGGAAGGAATCGTGAAGATCGCGCGGGAACATCAGCTTATCATATTTGCGGACGAAATCTATGACAGACTGCTCATGGACGGCTATGAACATACATCCATAGCATCTTTGGCGCCGGACCTGTTCTGTGTAACATTCTCCGGCCTTTCAAAGTCCCATATGATAGCCGGATTCCGCATCGGCTGGATGGTTCTCTCCGGCAACAAGGAGATCGCGAAAGACTATATCGAAGGAATAAAAATGCTCTCGTCCATGCGCCTGTGCTCAAATGTACCGGCACAGTCGATCGTACAGACCGCATTGGGCGGATATCAGTCGGTAAAGGGATATGTCAATGCCGACGGACGCGTGACGAAACAGAGAAACCTTATATACGATCGTATAAATGCAATTCCGGGTCTCTCCGTTGTAAAGCCCAAAGCAGCTTTCTACTGCTTCCCGAAAATCGATGTGGAGCGGTTTAACATACATGACGACATGCAATTTGCTTATGATTTGCTGAAGAAAGAGAGAGTCCTCCTTGTACAGGGAACAGGTTTTAACTGGCCCTATCCGGATCACTTCCGAATCGTTTACCTTCCGAGAGAATCCGTGCTGAACGAAGCGATGGACAAGCTCGAAGATTTCCTTTCCGATTACAGGCAGATATAATATGAAAATCAGAATTTTTATACCCTTTATACTGGTGGCGGCGATCCTGCTTGCGGGCTGCGGCTCATCCGGATCGCCCACCGAAGACACAGAGCTCGTCGGGATAGCGCTCTGTGCAAATGAAGACTGGCCGGAGTATCCAGTGGCCAAGAAACTCGAGGAACGTCTGAATGAAACGGGAAAATTCCGCGTCGACCTTGAAAATGCGGGTGAGGACGCTGAACTTCAGAACGGTCAGGTCAGGATTATGGTGGCAAACAGTGCACGCGCTATCGTGATTACTTATGTCGAGGGCGCAGACGAGAAGGACATGATTACCATGGTCGAGGCTGCCGACATTCCGCTCATTGTAATCGATCGGGAGGCCTGTAAAACGAACCCGGATGGCGAGATGATGAGGCTGTATAATGAAATTATGTCTTCACCGCAGTGAAGTGCTAAATAGATACCGTTGAAAACATTTTTCATTTAACGTAATAACACTGTAGCCAACAACACCACAGTAAAGTGCTAAAATATTATCTTGACATAATTTATTTGTTGTAATAGAATTAGCGATGTTAAACAGTGTGCTGTCCAAAGGCGGGCAGAAGCAGACTGATTATTCTGTCTGCGTTCCGCCGCGGTCAGCATTTTTTATCTTGAACGGATACTTGTTCCGGACAGGATAAGATGTTTGAATGTCTGATACATTAACAAAGAGGAGGTTTATGAACATGTCATATGTTGATGAGGTAATCGCAAGTGTAAAGCAGAAGAACGCTGCAGAGCCGGAATTTATCCAGGCAGTCGAGGAAGTTCTCGAGTCTATCCGTGTAGTCATTGAATCGGATGAGCAGAACTACAGGGATCTCGCATTTCTGGAAAGACTCGTTGAGCCGGAGCGAATCATTATGTTCCGCGTACCGTGGGTAGATGACAACGGCAAGGTACAGGTGAACCGCGGTTATCGCGTTCAGTTCAACAGCGCGATCGGACCGTACAAAGGAGGTCTCAGACTTCATCCGTCCGTATATCTCGGCATCATCAAGTTCCTTGGCTTCGAGCAGGTCTTCAAGAACAGCCTCACAGGTCTTCCGATCGGCGGCGGCAAGGGCGGTTCCGACTTCGACCCGAAGGGTAAATCCGACAATGAGATCATGCGGTTCTGCCAGAGTTTCATGACAGAGCTCTACAGACATATCGGCGCTGACACAGACGTACCGGCCGGCGATATCGGCGTAGGCGGACGTGAAATCGGATTCCTTTATGGCCAGTATAAGAGAATCACAGGCCTTTATGAAGGCGTTCTGACAGGTAAGGGTCTTACATACGGCGGCTCTCTCGCAAGAACACAGGCTACAGGTTACGGCCTCCTTTATCTGACAAAAGAACTTCTTAAGATCAACGGCATCGACATCGCAGGCAAGACAGCTGCAGTGACAGGTGCAGGCAATGTTGCGATTTATGCAATCGAGAAGGCACAGCAGATGGGCGTTAACGTTGTAACATGCTCCGATTCTACAGGCTGGATTTATGATCCGGAAGGCATTGACGTTGCACTCCTCAAGGAAGTCAAGGAAGTCAAGCGTGCACGCCTCACAGAGTACGCAGCAGCCCGCAAGAGCGCTGAGTATCATGAAGGCAAGGGCGTATGGGCTGTTAAGACAGATCTGTATCTGCCGTGCGCAACACAGAACGAGCTTCCGCTTGAAGGCGCAAAGGCACTCGTTGCAAATGGCACGATCGCAGTATGCGAAGGCGCCAACATGCCGACAACTCTCGACGCAACACAGTATCTTCAGGCTAACGGCGTAATCTTCGCACCGGGAAAGGCTGCAAATGCAGGCGGCGTTGCTACATCCGCACTTGAGATGAGCCAGAATTCCGAGAGACTGTCCTGGACATTTGAGGAAGTCGATGCGAAGCTTGAGCAGATCATGATCAACATTACACACAATATCGACGAGGCAGCCAAGAAGTATGATATGGCGGGCAACTATGTAGCCGGCGCCAACATCGCGGGCTTCCTGAAGGTCGCAGAAGCTATGAAGGCTCAGGGTGTTGTATAATCTATTCGGAAATCTGTTAATTGTAAAAATGAGCTGCACATTAAGCGTATGACCCGAAAAGCGGGAAGCGCGTAATCTTGCAGCAACAGCAGAACTTAAATTGAAGCAGGCTGTCGCACGAAATCCGTGCGGCAGCCCTATTTGTCGTATAGATATGCGCTCAAAGTGACACTCGTCTTCATCGTGACTACAATCTCGCGATGAAGAATAAAAATAAAATGCTCAAAAAAAAGGAAATCCTTCCTTTTTGCGGAAAACTCTTAGTACAGACTTAATCGCATGGAGATTAACTATTGCAGGACTCGTGGAGATTAACTATGGCAGGACTTATTCGCGAAGAACTTGAAAAGCGTGAAGAACAGATCCTGAGCCCCTATGCACAGACAGCCGCGCATACCCGGGGAAGAAGAGCTGAGGAATCGGAGTGCGACATCCGAACAGCCTACATGCGCGACAGGGACAGGATCGTTCACTGCAAGTCTTTCAGACGTCTGAAAGATAAGACACAGGTCTTCCTTGCTCCGCAAGGCGATCATTACAGGACCCGCATGATGCATACTCTCGAAGTATCACAGACTGCAAGGACGGTCGCAAGGTGCCTGAGACTCAACGAAGATCTGACTGAAGCGATTGCACTCGGACATGACCTCGGGCACACACCCTTCGGACATGCCGGCGAGAGAGCATTGAATTCAGTCTGTCCTCTGGGATTCAAACACAGCGAGCAGAGCCTTCGAATCGTTGATATCCTTGAAAAAGACGGACGGGGACTCAATCTCACCTGGGAAGTGCGTGACGGAATCCTGAACCACGGGACGGCTGACAGTCCAGCCACGCTGGAAGGTCAGACTGTTAGACTATGTGATAAGATTTCTTATATTCATCACGATATGGATGATGCCGAGAGAGCCGGAATTCTCTGCGAAGAAGATATACCGAACCGCCTTCGCAGTTTGCTGGGGGAGTCGACTCGGGAGAGGCTGAATACATTTGTCCACGATATCGTGAGGACTTCGACAGGCAGGGACGAAGTGTGTATGTCTCCTGAGATCGCGGATGCGATGCAGGAACTCCGGTCTTTCCTCTACAGGAATCTGTATACCAATGCCGTCGCCAAAAGCGAAGAGAAGAAAGCACAGATTATGCTCAGTGAACTGTACCGGTATTACGTTACCCACACGGCCGATTTGCCGGAAGATTATCGAAAGCTGATCGATGAGAGGGGTGAACCGCTGGAGCGTGTTGTCTGCGATTATATCTCCGGCATGACTGACCAGTATTCTATGACAAAGTTCAGGGAACTGTTCATTCCGAATTCGTGGAGCAAACTTTAAATACTACGAAGATGCAAGCTGACGCTTGCGCGCATCGGCGCGCAGAGTCCTGCTGCGATCCATTCATGATTGAGGGGATGGGGGATCTGAGATTCGCTACCGCCGCTACAGGCGGTGAGTAACAAACAAATCTCGCGGGCGAGATTTGAAGTAATGAGTGAAGTAGGAGGGGACGCACAGTACATGCGATATTCTGACGAACTGATCGAGGAGGTCCGGTCACGCAACGATATCGTTGATGTGATCGGCGGTTATGTGCACCTCAAGCGGGCTGGCAGCAATTATGTAGGTCTGTGTCCCTTTCACAATGAGAAGACGGCTTCCTTCTCTGTGAGCAGATCCAAACAGATGTATTATTGCTTCGGGTGCCATGCCGGCGGAAATGTCATCACTTTCATGATGGAATATAACAACATGAATTTTGTCGAAGCGCTTCAATATCTCGCGGATCGGGCGGGTGTCACGCTTCCGCAGATGGAGTATTCGAAAGAAGCTCAGGAGAAGGCAGACCGGAAAGCCGTGCTTCTTGATATCCACAAAAAAGCAGCCACGTATTATTTCTATATCCTGCGGCAGGAGGAAGGCAAAATCGGATTGAAATATCTGAAAGAGCGCGGCCTGTCAGATGAGACGATCCGTAAATTCGGTCTCGGTTTTACGGGCAGGAGCGGCGGTCTTTACAGGTTCCTGAAAAGCAAAGATTTCTCGGATGAAATGCTGCAGGAATCCGGGCTTTTTGTATTTGACGAAAAGAGGGGCGTGTCTGAAAAGTTCTGGAACCGTGTCATGTTCCCGATTCAGGATGTCAGGGGAAAGGTCATAGGTTTCGGAGGCAGAGTCATGGGAGACGGAAAGCCCAAGTACCTGAATTCTCCGGATACGGATCTGTTCAATAAAAGAAAGCATCTGTTCGGTCTGAACATTGCGCGAGCGACCCGTAGGAAATATATCATTCTTTGCGAAGGTTATATGGATGTTATTACGATGCATCAGGCTGGATTTGACAATACCGTGGCATCTCTCGGTACTGCCCTGACAAGTCAGCAGGCGAGTCTTCTTAAGCGCTATACCGATACAGTACTACTTCTCTATGACTCGGATTCGGCCGGAAAAAATGCCGCAATCAGAGCGATTCCCATCCTCAAGGATGAAGGTCTTACCGTGAGAGTGGTCAATCAGGAGCCGTACAAGGATCCGGATGAGTTCATCAAGGCTCTCGGTGCCGAGGAAATGGAGAAGAGACTTTCCGATGCAGCCGATGCGATCCTGTTCGAGATTGCAGAGACGGCGAAGCAGTACAGAATGGACGACCCTCAGGAGAAAACGAAGTTCCTGTATGACGCTGCGGGAAGGCTTCTTCGTATTTCAGATGAGGTGGAGAGAGAAAACTATATTGAGGCTGTTTCAAGAAAGTATCATGTCAGCCCCGAGACGCTGAGAAAGACCATGAACCGTATAGCTCTCTCCGGGAATATTCCGGAACGGAGACAGCGTGCCGGTGATGATGAGATGCCTGTCCGCAGAAAAACGGATAAAAAAGAGGACGGCATCGTGACATCCGAGAAGCTCATGCTGACATATTTAGCGAATCACCCGGAGGCTTACGAGCTTACCGCGGACTATATCGGTCCCGCCGACTTTTCGGATCCGCTTTGCAGGACGATTGCGGAAGGACTGTATGAACAACTTGAGGAAGGAGGGACCAATGAGGCATCCCTGATCAGTCATTTTCAGGAAGCGGAGGAGCAGCGCATGGTCGCTGAAATCTTCCACACGACTGTGGAGACCAGAAGTTCCGATGAACAGGATGTTGCATTCACGGACACGGTCGTCCGTATCATGAATGCAAGCAACGACAGAAGGATCAAAGGATGGGACGGAAAGGATGTGGCTGTTCTCAGGGAATTGATCGCGAGGAAGAAAAAACTTGAGGAGTTCCGGGGAGGCGGCAAGGTATTCAGGCTGCAATACCCGGAGGAGAATGCATAGAAGAGTGTGAAGCACTGATAGAAGAGGAGATAGCAGATGACAGAAAACGAAGTAAAGTTCGCTGAGAGACTGACAGAGCTTCTTGTTAAGGCAAAGGAGAAGAAGAATGTTCTTAATTATAAGGACATTGGCGATACCTTCAAGGGAATGACCTTCACTGCCGAAGATGCCGAGAAGACGTTGGAATTTCTCGAAGCGAATGGCGTTGATGTATTGAGAATGGAAGAAAACACGCATGATGACGAAGTCCTTATGATGTCTGATGACGATGAAGTCAGCATCGAGGAGGAGGAAGAAGCTGAGATCGATGTTGAGAAGATCGACCTTTCTATCCCTGAAGGCGTGTCCATCGAAGATCCTGTCCGCATGTATCTTAAAGAGATCGGCAAGGTTCCGCTTTTGACGGCGGATGAGGAGATCGAACTGTCCAAACAGATGGAAATGGGCGGAGAGATCGGAAAAAAAGCGCAGCAGAGACTTGCTGAAGCCAATCTGCGACTCGTTGTTTCTATTGCAAAGCGTTATGTCGGCAGAGGAATGCTGTTCCTGGACCTTATTCAGGAAGGAAATCTGGGTCTCATAAAGGCGGTAGAAAAGTATGATTACCGCAAGGGATTCAAGTTCTCGACGTACGCTACATGGTGGATCCGTCAGGCTATCACGCGTGCAATCGCTGATCAGGCAAGAACAATCCGTATTCCGGTCCATATGGTCGAGACGATCAATAAACTGATCCGTGTTTCCCGCCAGCTGCTTCAGGAACTTGGCCGTGAGCCTACGCCGGAGGAGATCGCCGATGAGATGAATATGTCCGTTGAGAGAGTACGCGAGATCCTCAAGATTTCTCAGGAGCCTGTATCTCTTGAAACTCCGATCGGTGAGGAGGAAGACAGCCATCTCGGCGACTTTATTCAGGATGACAATGTGCCGGTCCCGGCTGATGCCGCTGCATTTACACTTCTCAAGGAACAGCTCGTGGAGGTCCTCGGAACACTTACGGAGCGTGAACAGAAAGTACTGCGTCTGCGTTTCGGTCTTGATGACGGAAGAGCGCGTACGCTCGAAGAAGTCGGCAAGGAGTTCAATGTTACGCGCGAGCGTATCCGCCAGATCGAGGCGAAGGCACTCAGAAAGCTTCGTCATCCCTCAAGAAGCCGCAAGCTGAAGGATTATCTTGATTAAAAGCCGATAGAACGACGAGGCGTTCTTGATGAATATGTATTTGATTTTCGCGGACGATGTATTCGCATATATCGCCCGCGATGAACTGACTTTGGAACAACAGAGAGGATATATATGCATATATCTAAAAGAATTCAGGCGATCGTGGATATGGTAAGCCCCGGATACTCAGTATGCGATGTCGGGTGCGACCACGCCTACACGTCGATCACTCTGGTTGAAAACGGAAAATGCCCTTATGCGGTGGCCTCGGATGTTCGTCCGGGGCCGCTTGCGGCTGCACAGAAAAATATAGATATTGCGGGTCTGCACGGAAAAATAGACGTGTGCCTTGCGGACGGAGTACCATGCGGTGTGCACAGTATGCTTCCGGAGGGAAAAAAGAAAGCTTTGATCATTACCGGTATGGGCGGTGTCCTGATCTGCGGTATTCTTGAGAGGGCGGGGGAGAAGGCAGAGGCCTTCGACGAGATGGTGCTCTCGCCGCAGTCCGATTTGGATCTTGTGAGGCAGAAACTGACTGAGATGGGACACGCTATCGATGACGAGGAAATGCTGATCGATGAGGGCAAGTATTACACAGTCATTCGAACTGTCGGAAATTCGGACCTTCACCCCGGAAGGGAACATCCGAAGGGACGTGCGGGATACACGGCCGAACTGTTATACGGCCCTGTTCTTCTTGAAAAAAGGCATCCGGTCCTTTGGGAGTATCTGAAAAAACAGGAAAAGACACTTACAGCGATACTGAAAAATCTCGAAAATGCCGGACGTGGTCCGGATGACGAACGGTACAAAGAGGTCATTAAGAAAATGGAGGTGCTGCGTGAAGCTCAAAGATATTATGAATGTGATTGAGAAGGATTTTCCGAAATATCTTGCCATGGACTGGGACAATGTGGGCCTTCTTGTCGGCGATGAGGAGGCAGAGATCCATAAAGTGCTGATCAGCCTTGATGTTACGGATCAAACTGTGGAACAGGCGGTCCAGAGCGGAGCGGATCTTATATTGACGCATCACCCCCTGCTTTTCAGACCGCTCGGGACCGTGACGGAGCAGAATTTTATTGCGAGGCGTGTCAGAAAACTGATAAGGAACGACATCAATTATTATGCGATGCATACGAATTTTGATATTGCCGGCATGGCTGACCTGAATGCAGAGGACCTTGCGCTTCGTGATCCTGAGGTACTCGAAGTCATGGGATCCTATGATGACGGAAAAGAATACGGTCTTGGTCGAATCGGCACGTTAGGCAGGGAGATGACGCTGGCAGAGCTGGCTGAACATGTTAAGGATGTCATGAAGTTAGACGCAGTACGGGTCTACGGCAACACCGACAGACGCATAAACAGGGTCGCCGTAAGTTCCGGTGCGGGGAAGAGTGCCGTATTCGATGCGTTGAAGAAAGATGCGGACGTACTCATCACGGGCGATTTGGATTATCATACCGCGATTGACGCTGAATCTCAGGGGTTATGTATGATCGACGCCGGGCATTATGGGACCGAGTTTACATATATCTCTTATATGGCTGACTATGTCCGGGAGAAATTTCCGTCTCTTACGGTACTAACCATGGAGATAAAGCAGCCTTATTCGGTACTTTAAAACCGTGTAAAGGAACATTTCCTTATGAAAATGTCAGGCGGATCACAGGAATTCGCCAAAAGGAGCTGCTATGAAGATTACCATCACTGTGGGAAACACACACGCGGAATATGACACGGGGACCGTTTTGCTTAAAGTCGCGGAGGACTTTCAGACTGATTACAGATATCCGATCGTCCTGGGAAAGGTCGACGGAAAACTGACTGAGCTCTTCAGGACGCTTAACGCGGATGCTGAGGTAGAGTTCCTGACGACCGGCGATAAAATCGGCAATCAGACGATCATCAGAAGTATGAATATGCTGTTCGTCGCCGCATGCTCCAGGGCGGGAACGGAAGATAAGCCGGTCCGTGCGATTTTGCATTTTTCCATCCGCTCGGGATTATTCTATACTGTGGAGGGATGTGAGGCGGACGACGCATTTGTCGAAAAGGTGGAATGCATTATGCGAGATATGATTGCAAGAAAATGCAGAATCACCAAGACGTCTGTGCCGACAAATAAAGCCGTTGAAAAATTCGCAGCCATGAACATGCACGACAAGGAGAAACTCTTCCGGACCAGACTGCACTCATCTGTGAACATCTATGATCTTGACGGCTATGAAGATTATAATTACGGTTACATGACGTATGATACGTCATTGCTCGGGAACTTCACGCTGCACAGGTATCAGGGCGGAGTTGTCATGATGATCCCTTCCGCATCGCATCCGGATACCGTTCATGAGTTCATCGAAGACGAGAAAATCTTTGTCACTCAGCTTATGGGTGAAAAGTGGGCTGAGAAACAGCGCATAGATTGTGTAGGCGATCTGAATGAGCACGTTATAAACGGGAATTCCAGGCAGGTGGTCCTGATCTCCGAAGCTCTGCAGGAAGGAAGGATCGCGCAGATTGCCGCGAAGATAAGGCATCGCGACGGCGTAAAGTTCGTTATGATCGCAGGACCGTCGTCGTCCGGAAAGACAACATTCTCACAGAGACTCTGCACGCAATTGTCCGCTCTTGGATTTATACCCCACTGCATCGGAGTGGATAACTACTTTATTCCGAGAGCGCTGGTTCCTTACGACGAGTACGGACAGAAGGATTATGAATCTCTGAGGGCTGTTGACGTTGAGGCTTTCAACACAGATATGACGAGACTCCTGAATGAGCAGGAGATAGAACTTCCCACGTATGACTTCATTACAGGCAACAGGGTCTATAACGGTGAAAAACTCTCTCTTGGCAAGGAGGAGATTCTTGTAATTGAAGGGATTCATTGCCTGAATGATGATTTAAGCCGCGCTCTGCCCGATGAAAGCAAGTTCAAAATTTATGTGAGTGCTCTCACGCAGGTTAACATTGATGAGCACAACCGTATTCCCACGACAGACGGAAGGCTTCTGCGGAGAATTGTGAGAGATCACAGGACCCGCGGCTACACCGCCTCCAATACGCTGTCGATGTGGGATTCCGTGAGGAGGGGAGAGGAATCATATATTTTCCCGTTCCAGGAGACAGCAGACGAGATATTCAACTCGGCGATGCCCTATGAACTTGCTCTCCTTAAACTTTATGCGCAGCCGCTGCTATTCCAGGTCGCACAGGATGATCCGCAGTACTACGAGGCTCACAGACTCCTGAAATTCCTGGATTATTTCATACCGATTCCTCCGGATGACGTCCCGAAGAATTCAATTCTCAGAGAATTCATAGGAGGAGGCTGTTTCCATCTGTGATCTGTAACTATTCAGTCAAGGCGCGAAGCGCCACTGACCGCCAACATGAGCAAGGCGCAAAGCGCCTGCGAATGGGGTGCTGAGTATTTCAATGAATTTTCTTTACAATCGGGAAATTTCTGTGCTATTATAATGCGTCGGCAGGACATACGATCGCGGCTGACACATGTCAGGTGAGGAAAGTCCGGGCTCCACAGGGCAGGGATGCCGGATAACGTCCGGCGGGAGTAATCCCCGGGAAAGCGCAACAGAAAACAACCGCCGCGCAAGCGGTAAGGGTGAAAAGGCAGTGTAAGAGACTACCGCCTGGCTGGTAACAGGCAGGGCATATGCAAGCCCCATCCGGAGCAAGACCAAACATAGGCTATACGGCGGCCCGTCGTGCCTTGGGCCGGTCGCTTGAACCGTTCGGTAACGGGCGGTCTAGATAGATGATCGTACACGACATAACCCGGCTTATCGTTCTGCCGATACATAATGAATCATTAAGAGGCTTTCGCATAAAGTGAAGCCACAATATTGCAGATACTGTTTGCAGATATCAGCACTATATTGTGTGTTGCCACTTCCCTGATGCGAAGGCCTCTTCCTTTTCTCAGCGGATATCGGAGAGGCTCTTTGTTCTTTTTTCCATTGTTTTTGGCTCTGAAAAAACATATAATGATTACAATATGAATTCGTTCTGTTCGGACCGTTCCGGTCGAACACATTAACACTCCAGTGCACACTGCTAAGGAAAAGTGTGCTTCTTTTTATGGTTTGCTCCTAACAAGCAGGAAAGGCAAGGAACAGTAAAATGGCAGTGACAACATTTGCAGCAATCGATATCGGCTCATACAATGTGACGATGGAGATTTTTGAAATCACTAAGAAAAACGGGCTCAAATCCCTGAATTCGGTAAGGAAGAGACTTGAACTCGGTAAAGATACATATACGAGGAAGATGGTATCCCCCGAAATTCTCGATGAGCTGACCAATATTCTTCTTGATTACAGCAATATCATGAAGGAATACGGTGTCACAGCTTACCGCGCGTGCGCAAAAACAGCTGTGCGTGAGGCGAGGAATTACCTGCTTGTCAGGGAACACATACGCAACAAGACCGGTATCGTTGTTGAGATTCTTTCTAACTCCGAACAGCGATTCCTCGGATATAAGTCCATCGCTTCGAGAGGCGAGGAATTCGAAAGAATCATCGAGAAGGGCACTGCCATCATCGATGTCAGCGGAGGAAGTATTCAGATCTCACTGTTCGATAAGAACACGCTTGTCACCGCACAGAACCTCCATCTCGGGCTTCTGCGCATATCGAGCCGCCTTTCCCTGATCCAGAACCAGACAACACATCCTGAGCGCATTATCGATCAGTTCATCCGCAAGGATATCTGGAACTTCAAGAGAATGTATCTCAAGGATCGCAATATCGATACGATCATTCTGGTCGGTGATTATTATACAAATCTTGTTTTCCAGAACCGCATGGATATGAACAAGATCGAAAGTGCCGATGAGTATTTCAAATGGTACGAGCAGATTATCCGCATGTCCCCGCGTGATGCAGCATCTTTCCTCGGAGTCGGTACAGAGGTCGCAAATGCGGTCATTCCGATGGCCGTGCTTTACCGCCGCCTGATCGAAGTCTTCGGCGTTGACAGCATCTGGCTTCCGGGTATCCAGATCACGGACGGTATCGCATATGATTATGCACTGAAAGCGAAAATCATACGCACGCAGCATGACTTTGACAAGGATATACTCATGGCTGCGAAGAATATCGCAAAGAGATATGCAGGCAATAAGGCGCATACCGAGAAGATCATGGAGATTGCGGACGCTATATTCAAGGCTGTGCGAAAAGATTCGGTCTTGGGGCCGCGCGACCGCCTGCTGCTGAAGGTAGCCTGCCAGCTCAACGACTGCGGCAAGTACATAAGCCTTGTAAATGTTGCCGAGTGCTCATACAACATTATTATCTCAACGGAAATCATAGGTCTCTCCGATAACGAGAGAAGGATTATTGCCAATACCGTCAAGTACAACACTTTGCCGTTCGAATTCTATGGCGAGAACAATGACGGCCTCACCGAATTTGATTTTCTCCGTGTGGCGCAGCTCACGGCTATCCTTCGCATCGCGAACAGTCTTGACCAGAGCTATCTGCAGAAAATCGCGGAAATTCGCACAAGTAAGAAGGAAGACCGCCTGATTATCGATGTACAGGTGAAGGAGGATTTCACCCTCGAAAAGGGACTCTTCCAGATGAGCATAGAATTCTTTGAGGATATGTTCGACATTAAGCCGGAACTGAAGGTACGCAGAGTTAAGTGACAAATTTTGAGAATAAAGAGGGAATGATATGGCACCGAAAAGCGATCAGGGAAAAGAGAGTAATAAGAAAAGCGCTGTAAAGGCTGAGAAGAAGATTTTGGCGGAAGCCAAACCGGTGGGAAAGAAGGAAGCCGTAACAGATAAAACGGTACAGGTCTCCGAGCCGAATGAGCCGCAGATCAATTTCAGAAATCCGGAATACTACAGGAACCGCGAGCTGTCGTGGATTGCGTTCGACGAGAGATGTCTCTCTGAAGCAAGAGACAGGCAGCTGGTTCCACTGTTCGAGAGAGCAAAATTCCTTAGTATTACCGCATCGAATCTGGATGAATTCAATATGGTCCGCGTGGCTTCCCTGAAGGATCAGGTCCATGCCGGATACACCAAAAAAGACATTGCCGGGATGACAGCGGCCGAGCAGCTGAGTGCGATTTCCGAGAGAATGCATGCATTTGTGAGAGAACAGTACAATACACTGAACCGTTCTCTTATCCCGTCCTTTGAGAAGGCCGGACTGGAGATCATTGCCGACTATGAGGAACTTACAGAAGCGCAGTGCGCATATCTCGATGAATACTTTGAGACGAATATCTATCCGATCCTCACACCGATGGCGATGGATTCTTCCCGTCCTTTCCCGCTTGTCCGCAACAAGACACTCAATATCGGTGCTCTGATTGCCCAGAAGGAATCCAAGAAGAAGAAGGAGTCGTTCGAATTCGCGACCGTGCAGGTGCCGGCCGTACTGCCGAGACTGATCAACCTTCCCGATGCGGAAGACGGGCACAAAGTCATCATTCTGCTCGAAGAAGTCATCCGCAAATATATCGGCAAGCTTTTCCAGCATTACAGAGTACTCTGCGCTTATCCCTACCGCATCATGAGGAACGCGGAACTGGATGTGGATGAGGACGAGGCTGAGGATCTTCTGAAAGAAATCCAGAAACAGCTTAAGAAGCGCCAGTGGGGTGAGGTTATTCGTCTTGAGATCGCTGAGGGCGTGGACAAACGGCTCCTTAAGATCCTTGTCAGGGAATTCAATGTATCCCAGGAGGATATTTTCTTTATTCCGGGACCGATCGATCTGACATTCCTTATGAAAGTGTACGGACTTCCGGGATTCGATGCATATAAGACGAAGGGATATACACCGGCACCGGTCAGGGAATTTGCCGACACGGAAGATGTATTTGAAGTGATCAGAAGAAAAGATGTCTTTGTACATCACCCGTATATGAGTTTCGATCCGGTCGTACGTTTCGTGCAGAAAGCGGCCTCGGACCCGGATGTACTGGCCATCAAACAGACCCTGTACCGTGTGAGCGGAGATTCTCCGATCGTTGCGGCTCTGGCACGTGCAGCGGAGAGCGGTAAGCAGGTCACGGTCCTCGTAGAGCTGAAGGCTCGTTTTGACGAGGAGCATAACATTGTATGGGCGAAGATGCTTGAGAAAGCCGGCTGCCATGTTATTTACGGTCTGCTCGGACTTAAAGTTCACAGCAAGATCACGATGGTGATCCGCCGTGAGGAGGATGGTATTCGCAGATATGTACATCTCGGAACCGGTAACTACAATGATTCCACTGCGAAGCTGTATACAGACTGCGGCATCTTTACATGCGATGCGCAGATAGGAGCGGATGCGACGGCCGTTTTCAACATGCTCTCCGGTTATTCGGAGCCTGAGAAATGGTTCCGCCTGCTGGTCGCCCCGATCTGGATGAAGAACAGTTTCCTTTATATGATCGAGCGTGAGAGGAAGAATGCCGAGGCAGGAAAAAAGGCGTTTATCCGTGCCAAGATGAATTCTCTTTGCGACCCGGATATCATAGAGGCACTGTATCAGGCTTCCCATGCGGGCGTAGAAATCGATCTTCTTATTCGAGGAATCTGTTGCCTGAAGACGGGAATCCCCGGTGTTTCGGAGACTATTCACGTACGTTCGATCGTAGGCAATTTCCTGGAACACTCCAGAATCTTCTGGTTCTGCAATGACGATCAGGATGAGGTCTTCATGGGCTCTGCGGACTGGATGCCGAGAAACCTGGACAAGCGAGTCGAGATCGTCTATCCGGTACTGGATGAGGATATAAAGAAAGAAGTGCAGCATGTGCTCGATCTGGAATTCGAGGATAATGTGAAAGCGCATCTTCTTCAGACGGACGGCACATACGTAAAGCAGGATAAGAGGGGCAAGAAGCTGGTCAACTCTCAGGATATATTCTGCGAGGAGGCATGGGCGAAGGTTCCGGTGACGGAGAGCCCGATCGAAGCAAGAAGGTTTATTCCGGCTGAACCGCCTATTATCTTTGATGAGGAAGAAACAACCGAAGAGTGACGGCTGATCATCATACAGATAATGATCTGTTCGAATCACTATGTATATAACCGACTAAAATTTCCCATGTTATAGTCGCGGCGCGGTTTCGAAGTTTCAAATGCAATATGGGAAATTCAGCAATACCAATTTAAAGGAGCACACGACTCATGAAATATGATTATCTTGTAGTAGGAGCAGGACTTTTCGGGGCAACTTTTGTTTACGAAGCTCGTAAACACGGCAAGACATGTATCGTTATCGACAAGAGGGACCACATCGCCGGCAACATCTATTGTGCCGAGGAGGAGGGCATACTGATACACCGCTACGGAGCACACATTTTCCATACCTCCGATGAGGAAGTGTGGGAGTTCGTGAATCAGTTCGTCTCCTTCAACAATTTCATCAACAGTCCGGTCGCTGTCTATAAAGATGAGCTGTACAATCTTCCGTTTAATATGAACACATTCTCCAGGATGTGGGATATCCGTACACCGGCTGAAGCGAAGGCGATTATTGCGCGTCAGATCCGGGACCTGGATATTGACGAGCCGAAGAATCTCGAAGAGCAGGCACTGAAGCTGGTAGGCCGTGATGTCTATGAGAAGCTGATCAAGGGATATACGGAGAAGCAGTGGGGCAGACCGTGCACAGAGCTTCCGGCTTTCATCATCAAGCGTCTGCCGCTCCGTTTCGTCTATGACAACAATTACTTCCGTGACCCGCACCAGGGTATCCCGAAAGAAGGATACAATGTACTGGTCGAGAAGTTACTCGGTGACACGGAAGTCGTTCTGAGAACCGATTACCGTGATTTCAACGCCGTCAATCCTGATATAGCGGAGAAGACAGTCTATACAGGCATGATTGACGAGTACTATGATTTCTGCTACGGCAATCTCGAATACAGGAGCGTGCGCTTCGTGGACGAGCATTACAATACTGACAATTATCAGGGAAATGCGGTCGTCAACTACACGGAGAGCGTTGTGCCGTATACACGAATTATCGAGCATAAGCATTTTGCATTCGGAACACAGCCTACGACGATCATTTCGAAGGAGTATCCGAGCGAGTGGAGACCGGGTGTCGAACCGTACTATCCGATCAACGACGAGAAGAATAATGCACTGTATGAAAAGTACAGGGCGCTTGCGGAGAAGGAAGAGAAGGTGATCTTCGGCGGAAGACTTGGAACGTATAAGTACTATGATATGGACAAGGTCATTGCCGCCGCTCTTGCCGCTTCTAAGAAAGAATTCGGAGAATAATACTTGAATTTTTCTATCCATAGCGATAATTCATTAGTGACAAATAAAGAGCCTTGACATATAATAACTCCTTGAAAAATTGTTTGAGGTTAAGCAAGGAGGCTTAAAATGATTGAAGGCAGAATTTATAACTTTTCGGCTGGCCCGTCCATCCTTCCGGAGGAAGTATTACTCAAAGCACAGAAAGAGCTTCTCAACTGTGAAGGCTCCGGCATGTCAGTTCTTGAGATGAGCCACCGCTCTAAGGTCTTTGATGACATCATCAAAGCCGCGGAGGCAAACATGCGCAAAGTTATGAATATTCCGGATAACTATAAAGTGCTGTTTCTTCAGGGCGGCGCAAGCGGCGTCTTCGCATCTCTTCCGATGAATCTCGGAAACAGGAACAAAGTCGCAGATTACATCGTTTCCGGAAATTTCTCCGGGACCGCGCTGAAGGAGGCGAAGAAATATCTCGATGCGAGGGAAGCAGCTTCCACTAAGGATGAGAATTTCACGCGTATTCCGACTCAGGAAGAGCTGAAACTCAGCCCGGATGCAGATTATGTACATGTCTGCTGGAACAATACGATTTTCGGTACGAAATTCCAGTATATTCCCGAGACAGGAGATGTTCCGCTTGTGGCTGATATGTCCTCAAGTATTCTGTCCGAGCCGGTAGACGTGACAAAATTCGGCATGATTTATGCCGGCGTTCAGAAGAATCTGGCTCCCGCAGGTCTGGCAATCGTTATTGTTCGCGAGGATCTGATCGGCAACGCTATGGATATCACGCCGAGGATCTGGGATTACAAACTTATGGCAGATAAGGAGTCAATGCTGAATACTCCGCCGTGCTTCCCGATCTATTTTGTAAAGCTCGTTACAGATTACATTATGGAACAGGGCGGTCTTACCGCCATGAAGGAACGCAACGAGGAGAAAGCGGCGATTCTCTATGATTATCTGGATTCCCAGAGCTTTTACAAGGCTGCAGCCTGCAAGGAAGACCGTTCTATTATGAATGTTACGTTCCGTACAGGCGACGAGGCTCTCGATAAGGAATTTGTGGCAGGACAGGCTGCCCGCGGATTCTCTAATCTGAAAGGACATAGACTGGTCGGTGGTATGCGCGCTTCGATTTACAACGCTATGCCGAAGGAAGGCGTGATCGCTCTCGTTGAGTATATGAAAGAGTTCGCGGAGGCGCATTCCTGATACATTTTAAAGAACACAGCACCGGAGCGGGAAATCCTGCTCCGGTCTTATAACATAATGGGAGTTTCACGCCTGAATAAGGCTGGACTTCAGCTTAGTCTAAAGGAGGTTACCATGGCTATTTTCAGACCATTCAAAGCAGTTCGACCGAATCCCGTATATGCCGACCGGGTTGCTGCCCTGCCATACGATGTTATGAGCAGCAACGAGGCAAGAGAAATGGTCAGGGATAATCCGTATTCATTTTTACATGTCGACAGAGCGGAAGTCGATCTCGATCCTTCGGTAGGCCACTATGATGCCAGCGTCTACGCCAGGGCAGCTGCTAACCTGCAGAAGATGCTCGCGGACGGCGTCAATGTCGAAGAAGACAGACCGATGTATTATATTTACCGACAGATCATGGATGGACGGTCGCAGACCGGTATTGTGGGATGTGCATCCATTGATGACTACATGAATAACATCATAAAAAAGCATGAGCTTACCCGTGCGGACAAGGAGGAAGACCGTGTGCGTCATGTCGATGTCTGTAATGCCAACACCGGTCCGATTTTTCTGACATTCCGTGACAACGGGGATATTCAGAAGTTTAATGCTGAATGGATGAAAGATCATACACCTCTTTATGATTTTGTCTCAGAGGACGGGATAACACACACGGTATGGAAAGTGGACGATACGGACACCATAAATAAACTGGAAGAGTCATTTCATTCCATGCCTGCTTTCTATATAGCGGACGGTCATCACAGATCCGCGTCGGCTGTGCGCGTCGGTATGAAGAGGAGGCAGGAACATCCGGATTTCGACGGCAGCGAGGAGTTCAACTATTTTCTTGCCGTTCTGTTTCCGAGTGAAGAGCTTCACATATTCGACTATAACAGAGTGGTAAAAGATCTCAACGGATTGACACAGGAATCGTTCATAAAGAAAGTCTGCGAGAAGTTCTACATCACCGCACTCGGAAAAAGCGCCGAAGATCCGGAAGCCGGCAGACCGCTTAGAAAGCACGATTTCGGAATGTATCTCGCAGGCAGATGGTATATTCTCACAGCGAAGGAAGGTACATTCGATGCATCGGATCCGGTTTCCAGGCTTGATGTTTCAATCCTTCAGGAAAATCTGCTTTCGCCTGTACTCGGAATCGGTGATCCGAGAACGGACAGCAGGATCTCCTTTATTGGTGGGATCCGGGGACTCAAAGAACTCGTGAGACTGGTAGACGAGGGAGCAGCCGTTGCATTTGCAATGTATCCCACAACTCTTGAGGATCTTATGGACATTGCCGATGCCGGTGCCATTATGCCGCCGAAATCCACATGGTTCGAACCGAAGCTGAGGAGCGGACTGTTCGTACATTATCTTGACGGCTGAGGAGCGGACTGTTCGTACATTA
>ODAI011313557.1_pt1 | contig 20370 bp, 19 predicted proteins | sample 1539321 | NCBI WGS metagenome assembly ODAI01 (sample SAMN02144231, study PRJEB22623) | gut metagenome | biome: sheep rumen | host: Ovis aries | place: New Zealand
AATACCTATCGGTTTCTTCTTCGTTAATGTAGACATAATCAGCTTTCTTTATTTCCTTATAAGAATATCTATTTCTTATATAATTTAATATTTCAGGTGTTATCTCTAAATAACCACACTTTGTTTCAACATAATCACGCTTACGATTTTTGAAATCAACCTTACAGTATTCAGCTAAATTAAATATTTGTCTTTTATTATTAATCTTTTCTGCTTTATCATTATAAGCCTTTTGATTATTACGATAGCGTTCATCTCGTTGTCCGTTTAGTTCACCATCGGGGTAATAAGCACAGTGCATTATAATTGTTATTAATGTTAAGACAATAAAGTCAATCCACGAAATCTCATCTTTGAAATATGCTTTAACAAGCAAGTAAAGTGCTAATACACCCACAACTAATATTGTAAGTGTAATAGTCCTTAATCTAATTATTAATCCTTTTTTATGTTCCATTTTTAAACTCTCTTTCTATATGATCCTATTTCACTTTTTTGGTAATTTTATCTAGTTGCCACTTTTCATACGCAGGTTTCTTAATGATGTTAAATACACCACCACCTGCAAGTGATAAGATAATGAAGCCTACACAACCATTTAATTTTTCAAGTTCTATTTGACCGAAATAAGTAATAACATAAATGATAGCAAAAGGTAGAATAATAATTAAACGAGAATAAATATTTTGTTCCATCTTTAATTTATCAATTTTATTGCTTATTGCTTCCTTTACTCTTTCATCAGTTGAACGAGCTAATTGTTGTAAGTAAGAATCTAGTTTATCTCTATAATGCTTTTCAAAAATAGCCTTTGCAGTAAAGATTAATGCTATGACTAAAACAATACCACTTAAAGTTATTTTGTATTTCATACTATTTTCACTAATGAAATTAAACACAATAATAGTAGCACTACCACCAAAAGTAAGTAAGAAATCTAAAATAGAAAAGGTGATATATTGTGATTTATTACTCATAATAACACCACCTATCTAACGTTAGTAGTTTTATTAGATGTGTCAATTATGTTTTTAGATTTTTTCTTTTCAATTAATGGTTTTACATCTATAACTTGTGTTGTATCAGGTTTAGATAAACCCTTTGCTTCTGCAAGTGCATTGTGTAAATCATCTTTTACCTCTTGTGGCACTGCAATAGAGTTATCGAAATATGCAGTAAACTTATCGAAGCACTCAATTAAACGATTAGTCTTTTCAGTTACTAATTGTAATTGCTTTTCAGTTCTCTCATCAACAACCTTAACAATTTTTGCTAGTTCATCTTGCACTAATGGTTGTAATTCAATATTGATAGCAATACCCTTAATTTGCTCGGTAGTGGCATCAACTGTGTCCTTAACAATTTTCTCTATTTGTATCTTGTTAATGAATTTCTTAATGCTACCACTAAATAAAGCGTAGAAGCAAGATGATACAATACCACCGATAGTAATACCTGCAAGATAAGGCGAGATAATATTCCATACTTTTTGAATATTCTCAATAACTACATTTAAAAACATTAAACATCACTCTCTTTCTTTTCAATATTTAAAGGCATTTTAGTAGTGTTATCAATGATAGTGTTAGTATTTTCATCATACTCAAAACATTCTAAATTAATACCACTACATTTTCTAGTAATAGGATTATAATATTTACAATTTAGACAATCCGAGTTACGTTGTATTTTCTTCTTTGAAATATTATAAAGCATAATATCACCCCTTTGCTATAATTATATTATACTTAATTGAAAAAAACAACATTTCATATTATAATGAAAATAGCAAACAATAATACTCTCTCTCATATTCCATTGTTATTGTTTGTTAAGGGCTAGAGATAGCCCTTTTCTTTTTTATAAAGAAAAATAGAGCCAATTAAGGCTCTACTCATTCTCTTGATTAGTTACCACCATAAATAGTGATACTATAACACATATTAAAATGATAATAACATATCTCATAGGCTATTCTTCATTATTTTGATTATCTTGCTTATTCAATTCATCATATTGCTCTTTTGTGATTTCAACGAAGCCTTTAGGTGTTTCTTTAGGTATGAAATTACTTGCAATAAAGAATGAATTTTCCTCTTGATTATAATAATATTTCATAGGCTTGTTTCCTTTCTATAATTGAGTTACTGTGTCTGATGTAACTGAAAGAGTCTCAGTATTATCTACTCTTGACTCAAGCGTTCCTGTACTTACATTAACCGAATTAATAGAAATTCTAATTGCATTACTAGGAACTACCCCTAAAAATATGTTTTGAATATAATATACATTATTAACCTTTGTTGTTTTTACAAATGTAGGAGAATTAAAATTGCTATAAGGGTATCTTTGTTCGATATAAGATAACAATGTAGATTTTGTGAATGGATTGCTATCTTTTGTAATTAAATCAAATTCAGTATTTAATGTGAGATTACTTGTTCCTATTCTTATATGATGTTCGTAGAATGTTGTAGCAGTACCTCCACCACTATTTTCTAATGTTGTTACTCGGCTATCTAAACCATTTACATCAGTTTCTAATTGGCTTATTTGGTTACTTAAATCATTATACATTTGGTCGGTATCTATATTATTTTTTATAACAGTAGCATACCATTGGTCGTTGTTATCTTGTAAGAAAAATACATCTAATGTTTCGATACCGATAAAGCTAGTATATGTTGAGAAAGCAATTACGTGCTTCATACCATTTTGTGTTACCTTATCATACGAAATAACATTAAAGAATGTATCAGTTGTAACTGCACCCTGTGTTAAAGCGTTCATTATTGTTCCACTAACAAACATTTCTCTTTTACCACTCAATATTGCAGTTTCTAAAGCACTTGATAATGTAACAGGGTAAGGTTTTGATGTTCCTGTAACAGTTACATCACTTAATTGCACCTCATAAGGCTTATATAGTGCTAATAAATCAATATCTTGTCTATTTGTTGTAATTAAACTCTTTAAGTATGCACTAACGAATTTATTACTTGAATTTGTATCACTTACTAAATCGGCATCTAGTTTATGGCTTGAATCAATTACATTTTGTTTAGCATTTAATAGTGCTTGTATTTGTGCTTTTGATAATGTATTGCCACCTATAATTGTAAAGAAGCCATTATCATATATTGCAGTAAATACTATTTTACTATTAGGTGCTAAAAATTGTGATACATTTCCATAAGATAATGTTGCACCACTATTGTAATTAGTTGGTAAATTAAGGTTGTGTCTTACGCTTCCATTAGTGATATACAACATTGTATTTGTTCCTAATGTAATACCACTATAATCCAAGATAAATGTATGTATTGTTTCATCTACTAATGTTGTATTGCTAGGTAGGGCAAAATCGACTGCATTATTAGTCATTACACCATTTAATGTATGATAATATACACCACCTAAAACACCACTACCATTAATGATAATAGTTGATGAAGCAACATTTAATGTAAATGCACTAGGTAAAGTAGTATTACTATAAATTGTTAGGTTATTAGTTGCAGATGTTGTAATATTTGCTGATAACTCAACACTTAATGTAACATTTTCATCTATTGTAATTTCACTATCACCAAGTAAAGCAAAATCACCATTGATAGATACTTTCTTATAAGTTCCACCTGTAAAATCAGTTGTTTCACTTGTTGTTGAAGCAATAGGTGTAGTATTTGCTTTGATAACCATTGTAAATGTTACATCAGTAATATTGTTATCAAACATAGCATAGAAATTACAAGTGAAAGTATTTTTATTAGATAGTTCAAATGTTAATACGCTAGTCTTTTCAATAGTGTATGAGCCAAAATCAACGCTACCTAATTGTGTTGGTAGTGTCTTAATTGTGTTTACACTATTAGATACTAACTTATTGTTAGTGAAATCAAACCTATAAACATCATTAAAAGTCTTTGGTAGAGCATAATCAGTAACAAATTGTTTAGTTGCACCATCAGTATTTGTCATATACTTTTGATTAATAGGTGTAGGATTACTAGAATTTTCTTCGCTAATATCATAAGTTGCATATCGTGATTTAGCAACACTTGTTGTTCCTATTAATATTTCATTTAGTTCGGCAACAACCCCGTTAAAATCAACTTGTAGATTATGATAAATATTACCTCTCTTGTAGTAAATATCTACTATCTTACCACCGACAATACTTGCTAAAATATTTGGTGTTGTTCCACTAGGTATTAGATTTTCATCGTAATTACCCTGTATTAAACCCATTTCAGTATTAGAAGCAGTTTCAACAGTTGGTATTTCAATAGTGTCCCAAGTATTATTTACATTGTATCTACAAGTGTATGATTTATCAGTTCCACCTGTAATAGTCCAAGTCCATATAATGACATCACCATTTCTAGCAGTTAAACCCCAAGTAGTCATCAACTCATTTAATCGTGGATTTGTTGGTGCATTTGGCGATGTATAACTACCACAATATCTAAATGATGTAAGTAATTGATTATTAATATCTATTACATCTTGTTTTAATTGTGTAATATCACCCGTATTAGTTGTTACATTAGTAAAGTTTTCTGCAACCCTTTGATTTAAGTAATTAAGGGCTAGTCTTACATTATCAGTTTTAATGTTACTACCATTTGCTATACTAACTTGAATAAGTGAATCAGTTTTATCTTGTTTTAATAACATATTTGCAAGTAAACTATTTACGTTAGCAATAAGTGTAGATAAATCAGTATCTTCTTCAATACCACTATCTACCATATTTGTTGCTCTAACAATGTTAAGCTCGAAATTGTTTGATGTAATATTTCCTACTACCTCATTTGTTGCAACACCATTAGTTATTGTAGTCTTTAATGCTACAACATTAATACAATATGTTTGTGTGCCATAGTATAATGTAAATTCCTTTGGCATTTTTCTTTCGTATAAAGTATATAACTTGTTATCAATAACAACATTATCTTTAACAAAAGTAAAGTAATATGGATTGCCTACCTTTTGGCTTCCATTTGCAAGTGTGTAATACATACCCATAACAACATTATTAGAATAATCTACGTTTTCTAGATCAGTTTGATTTTCTAAAATATTGCTAGGCACATATACATTTAGTAGTGTATCATTATAAGAATATTGATTTAATTGAAAACCACAACTTAAAGATAATACGCTACCATCATCATTTAAAATAATCTTAATTGTTTTCATTTGTGCTTCGCACCACCTTTCTATTTTAATTTTAACATAAATAAGAAAAAATAAAACCACTAATTAAAGTGGCTCTATTCTACATCATCTAATTGTTTTCTATTAGTAATTGCTTGTGATTTATTATAACCACCAAAAGTAATTAACCAATTATTATTACCCATATCGTAATTTTTACCGAAAACTAAAGGGTATTCCCCTGCATTATCAGGCTCTCTTACAATAGCAAAGGCAACACTATTATCTCGGCTAGTTTCATCAACATCACTAACATCTTCTACATCAAGATATACTAAATAACCACTTGAATTATGGCTTATTGTTAGTAAATCATTTGTAGTTAATGCTTCTGATTTGAATAAGATATTTTCTTCTAATATTGTATCTGCACTAAACTTATTAATCTCTTGATTTAAGAAAACGATATAATACTCATCATCATCATAATCATTATTCCACATCATATTACCTAACACAATTCTATCAGTATTAGTTGTAATTTGTATATTGTAGTTAAATGATAACTGCTCTCTATTGTCTTTAGCAATAATGTAGCCACCATAATTTGATTTGTATTGATTAAGGGCATTAGTTATCGTAGTAGGATTAGTTGATGTATTTAAACCATAATCAACGCTTTCAATACTGCTTCCATATATTTTATTATAGAAAGACATATTAGTTAGATTTGTTTCAGTTATTTCAGGTAGTTGGTTTATAAATTCTCGTTTAGATACACCACTTATACTAGGTAAATCTTTTAAAATAACAAAGTCCATTAAATCGGCTCTACCGAAAACATCTACATATCTTACATAATCTCTTATCTTATATGCTTGTTCGTAATCAGTTCCTTTAAGATGATTTAATAATGAAAAGATATTCAAAGCATAATGTAAAGTATTTTGTGTAGCAGTTTGTTTCTCACCACAAGAATAATTATCTTGAAAATCCCATTCTAGCGTATATGTATTTTTAGATGTATAAGTATTGATAGGTAATAAGTTCGTATACAATGTTGTATTAGAATTATCGTTATATGTTTTATCACCATCACCCTTTAAGAAAGTAAGTGCATATTTAGTTGGTGATGACATTTTAAACATATCTAATATTGCATTATGTTCCATAAGCGATAATCTAACACCACTAGGCTCATCACCTAAAACTATATAATCATCAAATGATATTTCTCTTTTTACAATGTTTCTTTCACTTATTTCATAAAATCTAGGCTCACTAGGTATACCTATGATTTGTGATAATCTATTGAAATCTTTTGTAAACTCGGTTTTTTCTTCTATATGGTCGGCATAATAAAGCCTTTCTACTTTACTTGCATAATACAAGTTATTATCTATTGTATATAATCTACCCTCTTGCATTGTGCCATCTAAATCATTAGTCCAAGATGTATAACGATATGTAGTGTTTCCTGTTCTAATTAATTTGCCATAAGTATTTAAACCAAAGGCATCACTAGATATTAATTTGTCTTGTTGTTGATTAAATTGTGTATGTATAGGGTATTTATCTATATCACTATTTAATAGATATTTTCTAATATCAGGTCTAGTTGTTGTTATTCTTACACTATCTTTTGTTCTATAAACTATCTTAAAGTAATACTCATTTATTTGTATAGCTTTTATTTGTGTTTCATTTAAACCGAACGCTCTACCTAAAATGTTTTTCATAGAATAAGCACACTCTACACCTGTTGGTTGTGGCTCAACATATTGCATACCCTCAATTAAATTAGTTCCTAGATGGTAATAAATAGCGTGTGGCTTATTTGGTAAATCTGCACCATAATTAAGCACTCTATAAATATTATACTCGAATAAATATTGCGTTATATCTCTCTCAACATTGTTATTGTTATAAGCATATAATTTTAATACCTCTAGTATAGGGTATTTTGTTTTTAATTTAACAACATCATTATAAACTAAACCATCATCACTTTCACTTGAAGTATGTAAATATTCAGTAATACTGCTACCTAGATTAAAGTAGTTTGTTACATAAGATGTTAGAGCTGATACATATTCTTGTGCGAATTTAGAGTGAAATATAGTGTTTTTAGTTCCACCTAAATAATTTTTAGTAGGTATTCCATATCTAACAAAAGATACCAAGAATTGCCCTGTCATAACATCATTATCATCAGTAATTATTGATACAACAGGTTTAGCGTGAACGTATTTTCCTATTTCACTAAATATTTCCCATAAGTTCTTGCCGTTAAAATCACTCTCGTTTATTTTTGTCTTTTTAAGCAAAGTCTTATCACTTTCACTAACAACAAAAGGTAAAGCAGTATCATAGTAAGCAACACCATTGGATTTACGAAAGGGTAAGTTTGCAAGTTGCGATTTTTGAAATAAGTAATAGGCATCAGTTTGGTCGGCTTCCTTAAATAGATTTATTAATAGGTCGTTTGGATCATACACATTAATTCTAAAGTTCATACTACATTCATAGTTTTGCTCTAAATATGTATAAGTTCCTTTTGTTAAAGCACCTGTAACATCAAACTTTACCATTTCATCTGATGTTACTAATGGATTAATATAGCCATTTGTTTGCATTTTGTGTCTAGTAAACATAAATGTATACTGATGGTTAGGTTGTATTGCTAGTGTAATTTGTCTATTTTTAATTTCACCATTTACAATAACATCATCAGAGTATGTTCCTCTTGCTACAATAGTGCTTATAGGCTTTACATTGTTATAATTTTCTACATTATGGTTTCCATTTACACTTTCAAATTTCCATAATTTGCTTTCTACATCATTATAATATTTAGCATATTTAGATGGGTATGATGTAATAACAGGTGTTTCAGTATATTGATTAGTAACAACGTTTAAATCGCCGATAACTAAATCAACGGGTAAGAATCCTGCTAAGCCATAAGTTCGAAGATTTGGCATACCATAATAACATAATAAAGTAGGCATTGTAAATGAAAATGTATTATTATTATTTGCATCATATAATACGTTTTTATTTTTGTTTTTTAATGTAAAGAAATTAGGATTCCATTCCATAGTTGCAGGATTACTTTCACTTAAAGTTCCCTGTGGGTATGATATTGTAGTTTCTACCCACTCATACATATAACCCGAATAATAGTAATAAATAGATGATGTAATAGGATCACCTATTATATTTTCACCAAACTTGTAATTGCTTTTAGGTAAAAAAGGATTATCGACATTTGCATTATTAATATTTAAAGTTATCTTTTCATCTAAATCAACTGTGTTTGTTGTCATTAATACATTTTGTAATTTATAAGTAACTGCAATATCATCAACAGGTGTTTGTTGGGCTTTAATACCGACATCAATTAATGATAGATTATGTGTGAAATAAGTATTGTCTGCAAGATTAGGTTGTTCTACATCATCTTCTTGTAAAGCATAATCATAAACCTTTTCAACAAAATCTTCTTCATTGTCTTGTGTGAATCTTATTCTAAACATAGATGTAGGCTCAAACTTTTTCTTAAATGGTAAACCCTCTAATGTAATATTCATTGTTTTAAGGGTATCATCTAAATTAAGTGTTTGTCCTACACCCATTTGAACGTATTTAGAAAAATCATAAAATTCTTCTTCTTTATTTCCATCATTTGCATTTTGCTTTAATAATTTAATTTCAATGTTTATTTTTCCGTATTCCATATTATCTTAATCTCCCTGTTGTTAGATTTACATTGGCTCTTGAACGAGCATAATTAATTTCGTTTTCGAGCTTAAATGTTTCGATTTGATATTCTCTCTCTCTACCTGCATATTTAAAGGCTTTTGATGTAGCACTTGTAGTAAGTGCCATAGCACCACCAACTAATGCACCAATCCAACCACCACGAGAGCCATACCAAGCACCCATAGTAGTTGCAGTTAATACATCACTTACATCGTGTCTTGCTTCTACATCTCGTTGCATAATATCGGCTAGGTTTTTATCGCCCGTTGTTCCTGCAACATCACCTAGAGCATAGTTAGTAGTTGCTTTTGTTAAGGCTATTACAACTGCTACCCCGTGTGTTGCATTAATAAATAGCATACGCTTGTTTAATTTGCTTTTAGGTTTAGTTTCTAGTTCTTGTTCTTCTTGTTCTTCTTTTGGTGATTTATCAGGTGTCTTTTCGGTTGTATCACTAACACTTGTAACACCCTCACCTCTAACAACAACTGTTATTTGTCTTTGTTCTTGTTTCAAGAAAGCCATAAACTACCACCCCTTTGCATATTGATTTAAACTTAAAACAACATTGATAAAATCACTATTTGCAACCTCTATCTTATAGCCACTAATAACCATTTTTGTTACTAGCCATTCTTCTTGTAATACATCATCATTATCGTAGTAGTATGAACGTTCGGCAATATAAATCGGTATATTTACATCACCAACACCTGTTGATGTTCCACTAAATGCAGTCGTAGGCTCGGTAGCACTATATCTATTAGCGTTTTGTTTTCTTACGGCTCTATCTATCGCAACAAGTGTCTTATCATATTTATTAGCCCAAAATGATATTGTAGTTGCTCTTGTTAGATTTGTAATCATTGTAGCACTTATATTAGGTTTATCTTGTGATATATTAGGCTTTGATGTAAATACATAGTTTGTAGTCATTTTAGCAAACGGCACACTCTTATATTCACCACTTGCATTTAATGATATTTTAAAACCTAAATCGGTATATGTATCTGCACCATTAATATATGATATTGTATAATCTACACTTAATACTAATGTTCTACCTAATGCACTTGTAAATGGCTCGGTTTCATAATTTACCTCACCAACATTAATATAAATTGTTAAATTATCTTGTTCTCTATTAAGATATGTTAAGGCTTTACCTAGTAGTTCATCTCTAATAATATTGATATGATTTTCTATAATCTCGGCTTTATCTTGATTACATATAATAGTGGCTCTTGCACTAACGCTTCCCATATCTAAATCGCTACTAGCAGTAAGATTTATTTTTGTTTTCTCAATTAAGCAATAAGTCCTAGATGTATCACCTCTTGATTCTAGCCACCTATCTAAATTAGGAAAATTATAGTCATCACTCTCAAATAAAGATTTTTCCTTTAAATCGAGCTTATACTCGTATGTGTATAATTTGATATAATCTACTACATCAACCTGTTTTTGTGTTTGTTGATACTCATTGATTTCAGTAATATCATACCTCTTACTTAACCACATATTATTAAATATCTCTTTAATATCATAAGTTGAAAACTCGGTTTTATTCACTCTTAACACCTACCTTTCTATCAAATGCTCTTTTTAATGAAGCATAATCTCTTAACTCATTTCTAGCGTTGTAAATAAAGTTTCCTTTTTCCATTCTCGGCTCTCTCACTTTCTTAAAATCATCACTAAAATATATATTCTCTACAACATCTTTCATAAAACTTGCTTTCTGCATACGATCCATTAATTTGATTTCTTCTAGGTTGTTTATTTTAAGATACAATTTAGGCTCATACCCAAGATATTTAGCATTTATTTTAGTTTGTTGTAGTGCTTTGGCAATAACCTTACCATTATTACCCATCATAGTCATCATATAAGCGTTCATTTGTAAAGTTCGCAATACATCATCATAAGTGTTATAGATGGTATAATTGCTTTTAAGTTTACCACTAATTGTTATTGTATCATCAGTAGTATTAGAGTGAATAGTTTTCATAGAGTTTCTAGCACCCATAATAGCGTATTGTCTTAAAAAGGTTGTAATATTACTGATACCTTTATTACGATAGCCGACATCACCATCTTCATTTTGTATCTCTTTAACCTTAACCTGTGGCAATACATCTTTTAACTTATCATTCATAAATAAATCACTTAATGTAAACTTTTGTCTATACATTAAATCACCACCTAACGTTTAAGTTCAGTTAAGGTGCAGTATGTATATCTTAATGGTTTTGGTAATCTAATTGTTTTATATGATACATCACTAATAATGTATGGCACACCATCTATAATGGCTATATCATCATCATTAAGTGGTAAATCAGTTTCGGTTTTAATATCAAATGTAATATACTCGACATTTAAACCTTTAATGTATTGTTCTTCTACATTGTTTATATCACCAATATAGCAATAATTAAATGTTCCACTATTAATGAAATATGAGCGTTGTTGCTTACCTATCTTATCATTAATAATCTTTGATGTTCCGTTTGCAATTATTGTAGTATTGAATAATAAACCTAACAAGCCTTTTGCATTATCAATAAAGTTAGTTAAGTCATCACCACTTAATGTTAGTTGTTGATTAGTATTATTAGATACATAGCCTATTACAACATTACTAACACTAAACTTTTTGCCATCAAATGTATGGTTAGGTATAACAACACCAAAATTATTACTTGTAGGACTAGCCAAAATAACCTGTGTATTACCATTTATTTCTCTTGTTAAATATTGTGTTCCACTTGTAGAATTTATGATTATATTATCAAATGTGTTTTCAAACTCTATTGTAATATATCTTATAGATGCAGTTTCAGGTAATTCACTTAATATATCATCTGCCATAGAAATATTTTCCATTATTAATGATTTTATTACAGGTAGATATACACTAGGATTATTAGTTAAGGTTTCAATGTTATCATAAAACTTATTGTAATTAATCTTTATATCACTTGCAGTTAAATAAATGGTATCAATCCACTCAATTCCATTGTATGCAATTAAATTATCACCATAAGAATATACAACATTGGTTGTTATTGCTTTAAATGTGGTATAATCTTTGTTTTCGATTAACACCATTTTATTTGCTTCTTTATCATAAACCCAATATTTTATCTCATTATCATTAGAAAGTGTCTTTAAAGGGCAACTAGCGTTCATATATTGTGTTAAATCAAAACATCTCTTATAGAAAGTAGCACTAGGATTATTTTGTGTTGATTTTGGTTTCAATGCAAACATAGTATCACCTACCACTCTTTACCACAACCATTAGCAATAAATCTATATACACCATAATATGCTAAACCTAAATCTAGCATACGTTGTTTAAATCTTTGTGGGTAATCTCTTTCTTCATATCTAATTGTATCAATAGATAATGAGGTCATACTCTCAATATCAACACCACTAATAGATGATAAATCACCATTATTAAGTAAGTATATTGCTAGTTCTAGCATTACATCTTTTATTTGGTGTCTATATTCATACATATTAGGGTATAATCTTATTCCACGCTTTGCTATTAAATAATTAATCTGCAAGTTTGATGATTTACTATGTGTATAAGCATAACTATAAAACTTTTTTCTTACTAATGTTAAAAAGTTCTTTACACCATTAGGTGTTTTATCAGTAAGTTTTGTTTTCCAAGTATTATCTAGCTCATTTAATGCAGTTTCTTTTAGTTCATATTGATGATCTATTCCTACATATTTCATATAGTCATCATTATAAGGAAAACTCATTTCGTGTAGTTCCATTTCTTCAATTTGTGTTTGTGTATAATATGGTGCTTCAAATATTGTCATACGCTTACCCCCTATCTTCCTTTTATATCATAATATCTACTAACGTATTTATCGTATGGCTCATATTGTTCTTTTCTTGTTTCTTGTTGATTTGCCATTAATTGCTTATTCATCTCTTGCGTAGATTTTACTCTTGCATTATCAGGATTATAGTTATCAGGTGTTGTTGATACATACAAGTTTTCTTCATTTACTTGTGTTTTAGAAATACCACTACCACCGACAAACCTACCATTTTCATCTTTCATTACATCATTACCAACTTTAAGTGTTCCACTTGTTACCATATAATTTGGTATGATACCTTTGGATTCCATCATCTTTGACATTTCTATACCACTTTTAGAGGTAACACTATTTGTTGTTTGAACGATACCAACTGTTCCACATATCTTGCCATCAGGCTTGTGTCTAAAACTAGGAAATACTACTTGCCCTACTTTTACATTATCATTGACTAAATATGTATATTGCTTACTTTCACCCTTTAAGCCGTAAGTCAAGTTTATGAATTTCATCAACATCACCCCTTTGTTATAATTATAACTTATTAATAGAAATAAAAAAAGGGTAGTTTTTCAACCACCCTTATATGATAAACTCCCAATTAGTTTGTAGTTCCATCATTGAATCCTGCTGATGTAGGCTTTACAGTTGCACCATCTAATGCAGTGAATTGTAAATCACCCTTAATTGCAGTAATTTCAGCAGTAGTGAATTTAGCAGTATCTACTAAAATCTTAATTCCATCTGGTGCGATAACCTCAACACCCATCTTTAATTTAGGTAAGATGTAAACACCACCATAGTATGTATTAACGTTTGCTTCAACTGTTGGTCCTACGATACCTCTTAATGTTGCACCTGCATATACAACCATAGCTCTAATCTTTTTAAGTTTAGTAACTGTTGCATAAGTAGAATCAGTTGAATCATCAGGATTTAAGCCTAGTGCATAGTATACATAGTTCATTACAACATCATTCATAATGAATAAATCTACACCATCATAAGTTCCACAATAACCTGTCTTTTCGTTGATACGAGCAGTAACAGTATCAGTAAATGGATTAATAACACCATTTGCTAAAATTCTTGTTGCTTCACTTGATGCGTTAGACATATATTGTCTTTTCATAATTCTATCGAAATCAGTAGTAACAAATGCTTGTCTTTCTCTCATAGGCACTACGAAAGCACCAATAGATTTAACACCCTTTGTTAATTCACTATTAGCGTGAATAAATGCGTCTGCATAAGAATCTGCAACGTTAGGTGCTAATGTAGAGTTTGCAGTGAATTGAGATTCAATAGTAGCATCCTTTGCAACACCACTAGCATCAAAGTTCTCGAAGAAGCCCTCAATTTGTTTAGCATAAGTAATAACGTTAATTGCTAAACCTGCACTTTCAACGATTTGTGTCATAACGATAGTTTGTAATTGAATAGGTGATGATTCAGCAATAGTTCTAGTTACTGCAACACCCTCATCATAAACTAAATCAACATTAATTGTATGATGAACGCTTTGAGGTGCATTATTGTAACCTGTATTTACTTGATTGTGCCAAGCACCATTGTTTGTAGCACCAAGTTTTCTAAATCTAGGTGCATAAGGTAATACTCTTGTAACATCTATCATTGTTACATTTTCAATATCTTGTGTCTTTGTGAATTTGTCTGTTACACCCATACCATTAATATGTTGAATTTCAGGTAATAGGTTTTCCATTACTAATAATGATGAAGCGTGTTCTACATCAAAACCATTTCTTGTTACATAAGCCATAATTCTATACCTCTTTCATAAAAGTTTGTCATTTGAAAAACTTATCGAAATAATCTTTTGCAGTTTCACCTTTCTTATTGTCATTTGTGTTTCCACTGACATCTCTTTGTGTGTAATTACCAAAAGAATTGTTTTCATACTTTTCTTTAAGTTCTTCATTATTTTGTTTAAGCTCACTATTTTCTTTTTCTAATGTAGCATTTTTTTCTTCTAATGATTTTAGTCTTTCTTCAAATGCTTCAAAATACTTTTGTGCTTCACCCTTTGTAAGCACCTCACTAATAGGTATTGCTTCCATTTCTTGTGCTTCTTCTTGTTGTTCTTGCTCTGCAACAGGTTGCACTTGTGATACATCAGGGTTAGTGTCATCAGTAGTCTTTGCTACCTCTACTGCCTTTTCCTTTTCAGTAGTAGATGTTTCACTTGTAGGATTTTCATTACTTGTGTTATCGGCTTTAACCTCTTGTGTTCCTTTTAATAACTCAAAAAGGTCTTGTTTTTCTTCGGCTGATAGTCCATCAAGCATTTTAACAACATCTTTCTCTTTTTTGCCTTTTCCAAACATTGTAAAATTGTCCTCTCTCTTTCTAGCATATTAAGTTACTAGGTTTTGCCTTTCACTTGCTATTTTCATTATAATATGTAAATTAATCGTTGTCAATAATATAAAAAACTAGGTTTTACCCTAGTTTAATATAATTGTATACAATTTATTCTTTATCTACTTGCATTGTAGTTGATGTATTTTCACTATTTGTAAGTTCTTTATCTTTTGGTTTCTCATCATCTACAACTTTAATAGGTGCGTTTACATTTCTTGCCATACCCTCTAAAGCAAGTGCCTTTTCATCAATTTCCATTTGTAAACGATTAGTAAGATAATTGATTTCTTTTTCTTGTTCGGCTTGTGATAAGTGTCCGAAAACATCTTTTACAAAACGTTCAGGCGTCATCTTATTTGCACCAAAAACATCACTATAAGTTTTCATCTTATCTAATAATGGGCTTTGGTCTTCGCACTTAAATACAATTTCGATTTCATCATTGATATTGTAATATCTTGCAACATAACCGATTAGTTCGTTTAAATCATCTCTAATATTTGAGATTTGCGATTTAATCCAAGTATCAGTTTTAGTTCTTTCACTTACAATTTCAGTAGCCGTTCTTGCACCTGCACCCTCATTTAAAAATGAAGCAATAGTAGAAGCCGATAATTGTAATTTAACTGCTATATCTTTTAAGATGTTCTCTTTCTCGGCTCTTATATCATTTGAACGTAGTGCGAATTGTATAGGTGTGATTTTATCATTATCTGCCATATTAGATGTAACCTTTTGATAAAATCTATCACTTAATGTTTGTTCGTTATCAGGATCATCAGGATTCATATAATCTTCAGGCACTAATGCTCTTGCTCTTGCTAAATCAACCTCATTACGCTCGAAATATTTAAGTTGGTCGAATTGTAGTGCTTCGGTTTGTAGAATATCACCAATAGGTTGTCCGAAAGGACTATTAGGCACTTGTGGTAAATCAGGTGTAAAAGTCCATATCATACAACCAAGATAATCCTTAAATGGTAGATATTGTTCTTTACCAATAGTTAAGTTAGGGTAGTTATCTTTAATGTAGTTTCTAACCATAGATGGTAGTTGTTGCCAATCCACTTTTTCATTAGAAGCAAACATAGGTCTTGCTAGTGTTTCAGTTTGTAGATTAGCACTACCTCTATAAACAGAAGCCTTTATACACGGCATACCCTTTTCATTAAAGTATCTTTCTTCTACAAGTCCGTAGTGTGTATCAGTTTTAACACTATTATTATCATCAGTTTTAACGGTGTTAGTAATCATATCAATATATACTCTAGCACTTGTGATTTTACCATTTGAATCTATATCTACAAAAAATGTATCAATTCTATGTTGTGATATAAATAAATCACCACTTGAATTACGATTAATCTTTAATAATGCAGTTCCACCTGCTGATGTAGAAATATAACCCTTTTTAAGTGTCTTAATTAATTTAACATCTTTAGCCCATTTTTTGATTTTAGCATAGGCTTTCTCATTAGCACAACTAAAATCAATTCCGTTAGCAAACAATAGATTAGTTAAACCTCTTGATACACTCGGTAATAGTCTTTGAGATGTATACCCTGCCGTTTTATCATAAACACCCTCAATAGAGCCATTATACAATGCTAGAGATGGCATTAAGTAATTAGCATAAAAGTTTTGATAGTATACAGGTGCGAATAAATAAAACGGATTAGATACCCTATAATCAAACAAGTTTTTCAATGATGATGATGTAACACTAACTGTGTCCTTATCAATAATTATTTGCGACATCTAATCACCCCTTTTATTTTATTTTAATTTATTTTCTCTTGATTATCAATATTATTTTGTTTTTGTTGCTTTTCTTCTTCCTTAACGGCTTTAGCAACACGCTTGAAATAGCCATCAATATCATCTTTATAAGCAATAGTAATAAGATGTTGGACTACTTTAACACCTTTATCAATTTCATCTAGTGTTGTAATAATTTCACCAAGTGATGATACCATAGCTCTTTTAATTAGTTTATCATCATTAGCACATTTAATAATTTCTTCATTTAAACACTCATCTAAAACATTCTTATCAATATTAGTAAATTCTTTTGCTTCCATTATTTTCTTCCTCTCTTCTTTGATTTACTTTCTTTATAAGCATTATTCTTTTGCTTCATATCTAAATTAGCACATATAACATTAAGTGTAGTCTTTAATCTTAAAAGTCTACGTTGCATAGCAAGTAGCATATTAAATATTGCAATATTGCTTATTTCATCTTCTTTTAGGTTAGGGTATTTCTCAACATCTACCCCTAGTGCTTTTAAATATTCATTTTCAGTTAAGTCGTTATATCTAGTCATTGTTTCTGCAACGATTTGATTTAACATAGTATCGGCATTTACTTTCTCTTTCTTTTCTTCCATTAAAATCACCCTCTCTATTTTAAGTTTGCCAATTTTCTTATATCATCATAATGCGATTTTTCTCTTTCATTTACTCTAAAAGGAAAACTCAAATTATAACAATTAGTGTAATAAGGTATAAGTCCATATTCAAGTGCATCACATAAGTCGTTAGGTATTGCAGGATTAAGTTTACCATTTTTATAACGTTGGCTTTCTATCTCTTTTGCAAGTCTATGCTTATTTGGTGTATTGTCCCAAGATGTAACACCCTCATTTAAAATCATTAATACACCATAAGCAAAAGCATTTTTAATAATACCCAAGTTTATATCTTTCTTTTTCATAGTAAACCCTCTTATTAATATATGCTTCCATAAACGCTTATTCTTTGCAGTTTTCTTTGTATGCTCTAATTGTTTTATAAAAGGTGCAGAAGCACCATCACAACTTATTATTGTTTTAAGCTGATTTGCTTCTATACCATATTTCTCATCTAAATAATCAATAAAGTTTTCTAGGATTTCGCATTGTTCGGTTGGTGCTAGTGTTCTATTAGATTCTTGTGGATCATCATAGCATACCTCTAATGTTTGAGCCGTTCCATTATCTAGTATAGCCACAGGCACAACTGCGAAAGTATCGTTAGCAGTAGCGTGGTCTACACCGATTATTAGATACCTGATATAATGCACTTTAAGTTCGTTAGCAAGTTTATAGTGTCTATTTCTATCGAATTGTGGAAATACAACATCACTTGTAGAAGCCTTAATATCACCTAAAAAGATACGTTTAAACTCGATATAGTTAGTTCTCTTAAAGTCCTCAATATATCTTTGTGTTTCTTCACTCAATAAGTTCCATATATGATAACAATTAGCATAGATATAGCACCACTCTTTAGATTTACGTTTTTGTTCGACATAATCAACAAACCAATGACCGATAGTTTCACTATTACCAACAACAACGATACGACCATCTTTAATAAGTTGTCTAATAAAAGTTGCCATTGACTGCTCTATTACGTTCGCATCTCTATTTTTTTGTGCTTCTTCATACATTACAAGTGATAGTTTATGATGAGTAGTAACACCTCTTGAACGTTGACCTCCACTAGAATCGGTAATAGGGTAGAAATAAGTCATACCACTATGATTACCATCTTGTATTTTAATAAACTCTTTAGATTTAGGTATATAGTAAGTAGATGTAGGCTCATCACTGACATCAAAACCACTATTAAACAAGAATTTATAGATTTCGTTTATGATAGAGTCTTTAATTTCAGTAGCAGTAGCCTGTAATATAACAATATCGTTAGATGGATATTTATTAATGAAATACCACCATAGACAAACAAGCATAGATGTTTTACCACTAATACGACCACTAGATAAGATAAAGCGTTTATAATCATCTTGAAATAGTGGTGCATATATTTGTGGCACTGTTATGTTATTAGCGTTAAGTGTTTGGTTATCGACATCTGACATTAATCATCACCACCCTCATCATCTGATTTTGGTAGTTCTACATAATCAGCATCAATAGATACCTGATTACGATTATCTTTTAATTGTTCTTTATTAGAAGCATCGACAATAGTAATAGTAATTTGACCGGCTTGTAGAGAGCCAACCTCACTAGGCATATTAGAAAGACCCAATAGAATATCTAATTGTTTACGAGCGTTCATACGTTCAGTAATAGTAGGTTCTTTTTCGACAATACGTTCTTCTTTAACATTACCATCTCTATCTTTAATAGTAGTCTTTTCAATAGTTTTAGATTTACCGGTTGAAATATCGTTATAAAATTGAATTCTACGAGCTTCTTCACCGGTTGCTTTATCAATAACCTCTAGAGCTTTTTTAGCCTGTTTAGATGTTGTTAAGGCATCAATTTGTTGTTTTAGTTTACCCTCACCATCTACTAACTGATTAAGTTTATTATGATTAATAATATCTTCAATAATAGTTGCGATATTACCCTTTTCTAGATTATGGCTACCCTGTGAAGCATTTTTAGTATTATACCCTGCAAGTTTATATGCTTCAGTTTTATTATAGCCCTGTCCTCTAAAATCGATATATTTCTTTCTACGAATATCTAGTGTATTATAGAAATCTAGTTTATCTTTTTCTAAATAGCCATATTTAATATTCATAAAATCAACTCTCTCTCTTAAATCTACTCTAATTATATCATACTTAAAAAAATAAAAAAATACCAATATTTCCAATATATACTTGATAAAAAAGGTATATAAGAAGAAAAGAAAAAAAACAAGACAAAAGAAAAAGTAATATAAAAAGAAAAAAGAAATAAATAAAGAAAAAAAGAATTACTAAAAAACATTACTTTGTCATACCTAGCATTTTAGTAGGAATTGAAAGTGCGTATTTATTAGTATTTTTATATATAATCTATTAAGTATATTTTTCTTTCTCTTTTCTCTTTCTCTTATTAGTGTAGTGTAGAGATATTAATAACGCATTTTACTAGGTTTAGAAATTGATAAGCATAAATACAAGTATTTTTACAGGTATTATTATATATTATATATAAAATAAGTATATACTTTATACTATATATCTCTTTTATACTATTATCTTATTTTAGATACTAATATATATAATAATACTAATCATTTAATTCTCTTATATATACTATGTATATATACTTGTCAAGTATTAACCTATTTTATGCAATTTTTATACCTATTTTAGTATTTTATTCTTAATATATACTTGATTATCTTTTTTATAGAATAAATCGTGTATTTAAAGATACACCCCGTATTATTTCTTATCACCTAGTGTGGTATATGGG
>ODAI014053795.1_pt1 | contig 20364 bp, 12 predicted proteins | sample 1539321 | NCBI WGS metagenome assembly ODAI01 (sample SAMN02144231, study PRJEB22623) | gut metagenome | biome: sheep rumen | host: Ovis aries | place: New Zealand
ATTCAATTCCCGGAAACAGCGGATGGGAGGCCACGCCTTTAATCGTGACCTCCACTAGATCCGTCTGTATATTAATCAGTTCATCATTCCGTACTACAGTTTCCATGCAGGCCGCCCTTCGTTATCATTTGCAGTCACTTATTACAGCCAGTAGGATGTAAATCCGTCATCTTCAAATCTTCGAACCATCATCTGCAGCTTCTCTGCGCTCTTTCGGTATTGGCAGATGATGCTTTCATCCTCAAGCACTTTCCGCATTTTCTCGGAATCAGTGTCTCCTGTCTTCTGAGAATGATCCGCTGCGCAGTGTCTGAACAGTTCGCAGAGTATATCTCTCACAGAAGCTGAGCTTCCCTGCAGGCGTGGAAGAATCTTCTGCATAATTTCATTGTCAAATGCTTCTTCTTTTTTCAGGATTCCGCCGTCTCTGAGGTTCTCAAGCATATAAAAAACAATCTCATCCCGCACGCGATATCCTACATGAGCATTTGCTTTACGCAGAATTTCATTGATTGCCTGCAGCTCTCCACAGATTTCGTTAACATATACTGATTCATTGACACAGTCCCTGGCAAGGATCAGGTACTCACTGCGAAGGAACTCGTTTGATACTTTCAAAGGCTCTTGTGGCGCAAGCACATCGTCAAAGGCAGGCATCAGATCAACGTAATTAAACTCTATTGTATTGGCACGATCCAGCACTTTTCTGCTGAACGGAAAGGTCGTTTCATCCATATTGACAGTGCCAACGATATAAAGATTATCCGGGATGCCTGTTTCATACTGAGCAATTCCTGTTGTCAGGATGCTGCCGTCCTCCTGCTTTTCTCTGGATTCTATGACTGAAAGAAAGTCACTCAGATAATATTCAACTCGGGCAAGATTCATCTCATCCAGGCACAAAAGTACCGGCTTCTGTGGATTCGCAGCCGCCATCTCAAAGCATTCGCATACCGGGCCCTCAATGAACTTGCCGTTTAAATCATAGTGCCCGAAAAGATCACTGCCGTCGCTCCAGTCCGGACGGACTGAAACCAGCTTGTACTCTGCTCCAATTGCTTCCGTAAACAGTTTTACGAGACGTGTTTTGCCGGTTCCGGAGGTCCCTGCAAGAATCACAAACGGCTTGCTCTTGAGGCTGAGATAAAAGTTTTCAATCAGACCTTCAGGATAGGAAAAACCTCTCGAGGCAATATATGACTTAACCCGTGGCAAAGCATCCTTCGCAGAAATATTCTGCTCGTTCTCTATCATCCATTGATACCTCATAATATCAAATTGTGTAAGAGCATCGTATAACTCCGGTCGAAGTTTCCAGACTGTACTCCCATCTTCTTTCTGTTCTTCGTCACGTATAACGAATAGAATATACCAGTACTTCTCTTTTCCATTTCTTACGAAAACAGGGCATCCTGTCTTTTTTTGAATCGCCTTGGCAAGCTGGGTGCAGGTGCCACTAATCGATGTGGGACTACGTTGATATTTTTCGCCAAGCTGTTTACAGGAAGCTTCCCCACCAAAGCTATAAAAAGCAGCAAGCAAACCGCCCCAGACAGGACCGATTAAATCTTGTTCATTCAGTAATTTCAACCATTCCTCGAAGGTAAAACCAGGAGAATAGTCTTCGCTCTGTGGATTTATCTTTGTAGGTAACTCTTCATAACCGAGTTTTTCTCTTAATTCATTGAGATCTTTAATAAGTTTGTTTTTTGACTTTGCATTTGCAAATCTCATGGCAGCCCGAAAGGCCTTGTCTCCACTTTCTTCTCCAAGTTCCTTATATATATTCTCTACATAATAGAGAACCAGCTCACTGTTCTGATTCCAGGTGGAACCTATTCCGCTCAAATATTCGCTGTATAACCCTATATAGAATTTCGCAGATGTTTCCGCGATTTCATTGGGAAAAGCCTGTATGATTTCATGTGTTGCCGTATCAAGAGTTTTCTCTCCCTGATACACGGACCGGCCAGCGGAGTACAGCTGTTCAATCACCTGTAAAGTTAATTTCGCCATTTAGCCACCTCCTTAGCCTCGGATTTCATATGATTCAAAGCAAAATGCTATCATAACTCCAGAAAACTCTCCTTCGAATGCATGAAACAATCAATTCTGTCTAAAACATTCTCCCTAATAGTTTTATCTTTAATCATCGATTTCACAGTACATTCCCAAATAACCAGCATACGGACCCCATCTTCCATTAACTGATAGCGGACAACCCTGTCTCTTTCCATATTGTTCTTAAATTTTTTCTCCCAAAATTCGATTCTACTTTTGGGCATGTAAGCATATTTACATCCAATATGCCTGTGCCAGAAACATCCATTAACGAAGACTGCTGTATTATATTTTGCAAGCCAAATATCAGGATGCCCCGGTATGTTTTTCACGTTCTTTCGATATCGATATCCCCGTTCAAATATTTTCTTGCGAAACCATACTTCTGGTTTTGTATCCTTACTCCTGATTTTCGCCATATTCTGACTACGCGCTTCCGTGGATTTAATATCAGCCATTTATCGTTCCATTTCCTTAACATATGCCACAAACTTTCCTATCGTCCAGATCCGATCTCGACGATCCCGGGGATATGCTGAATGGTATTGCCTGGGTACTACAAGAATTACTTTTTCAGCCTGCATTTCATCCATCTGTGCAACGGTAATGCCTTGTTGCATTGTGCATAAGTATTTAAAATCGTTTCTTAATCTATCCGCTTCATTAAGGATCTGTCTCCAACGATCTTTGCAGGTAGTTTTTGCGGCAAGTGTACATATTCTCTTAATTGAGAATTCATCATTATGATATGCTTCTTCAGAGGGAAACAAGAAATCCGGTTTCTTTTTTCCTTCCGTAACTGCCTGGGCAGTATACTGAATATGGTTCTCATCAAAAATTGCTGCCAGATGATGCTCCAGGCTTTTCCCAGCCCGGCTTTTTCTTCTATTCAGCACCTTGTTAGCAAGAACTATGAAATCATCAACCGACGTGAATCCTTTCGCAACGGTTTCTCCATATCGTGCATGTTCAAGTGCTCTAAAAAGACGGTATTCTTCTTCTGTCCATAATAAAAGCATAGAGTCCGGATCTTTTACAACCAAATGCCTGTTTCTGTACACCTCAAACTGAATTAGTCGAGCAGCTGAAGACATCTCTGATGAAACAGGAAAGTCCACCTTAAGTCCATTAATAAATGTATCAATAGCCAGTTTCTCCTTGATTTCCGGATCAACCCTGTTAACCTCAATTGGCCGATTTGTTTCAGCCGGAGTGAGGCCAAAAGTATCCAGAAACTCCTCAATATCATCTTCTGTATTCAACAGAAACCCCTGATATTCTTCTTCTGAATCCTTAATCATCACAAAAAGAGCACCTGTATATTCAGGTTTTAGTGGAGATCTTCCTCGTCCGAAACCAGTTATTCTAAGTTCATTCTTGCTTTCATACCACGTAAAAGTACAATCAGTTAAATAGTCATTCTGCCATCTGATTTTCCCATATCTTTTCAGAATATGATTATCCTTCATCTCCTGATCAGTCCAAAGCATTGACTTTGCAGTTTTTGATATAAGAATTCCTGACTGATGTCCTCCTGTTTCTCCACTATCATTAGCAGAAAGAAACTTACAATAAGATTCTTTTCCTTTCAGAACTGCGTCTATAGCTTTAACAGATATACTCTCAGTCATATCGTTTGTCCTTTCCGAAAATCGAAATCAGTTGATCAGATAAGACAGCGTTCTATTCTAAATTCCATTACCACCATCTTCTCTATTCTTATCTAACTCATGCAGCTTTGCTACGACAAGCCTTGCCACATTTTCCATCAGTGGAACTACAACAGAGTTGCCAAACTGTTTATATGCTTGCGTATCTGAAACAGGGATTTTAAAAGTGTCCGGAAATCCCTGTAAACGAGCGCATTCTCTTGGTGTTAATCGGCGAGGGTTTTTACCTTCTTGCGCAACTAATATTTCAGAACCATCTTTATAATATCTTGCACTAAGAGTTCTTGAAATACTATTCGGTTCTGCAATTCCATACCCAAAACCATTTCCGGCAGCTCGATGCTTGGCAGCATAGTTTTGGAGATAAATCCACAATTTGTCGGATAACGTATATTTGGAATCTACCTCACTTTCAAGGATGTCCCGCATTACAGGTTTAGGGGAAACAGGTGATATATCAAAAGTGAAATCAATATCATTTCCATATCGTTCACGATCAAATCCAATAATCAGTATTCTTTCTCTGTGCTGGGGGACAAAGTTCTGGCCGTCAAGTATCGCATGAAAGACTTCGTAATTCAGTTCTTCCAGCGACTCTGTGATAACACGGAAAGTTCGTCCCCTATCATGGCTTTTTAGGTTCTTGACATTCTCAAGCATGAATGCTTTAGGTCTTTTTGCTTTTAGAATCCTGCAAACGTCAAAGAACAATGTTCCCTGTGTCTTATCTTCAAACCCCGTTGCCCTTCCCATACTTTGTTTTTTGGAAACGCCTGCTATCGAAAACGGTTGACACGGAAAACCGGCAACTAAAATATCATGGTTCGGTATATCATCCGCGTTTACTTTTGTTATATCTCCATCTGGTTGTTCCCCAAAGTTCGCAAAATAGGTCTGTTGGCTGTATTTATTCCATTCATTAGAATACACACAATGCCCACCTGCATTTTCATACGCTATTCGCATTCCACCAATGCCCGCAAACAAATCAATAAATGAGAAACTGGCGGATTCCGGCACAGTTTCTCTTAATTGCTTTGTTAAAAATTGCATGATAGCATTACATACAGAATCCTGCATGGAGATCTTATTCTTTTCAGTATATGTAGATAGTGCTTCGAATACTGTATCATCCAGTCTGATATGTATTTGTTTTGCCACTAGTATTCCTCCTGGTACTTATAATTTTCCCCTAATGGCAGGGGAAAGAAGTATACCTTCTTTTTCCCGCCGCAACTGATTCTAACACTTCCGAGCACATTCTACAATCAGAATAGGAAATAACCTGTTTCAGTTATTTCCCATTCTGTTCCTGATGAATTCTTATTTCTACTCTATGCTATGAAGCCTCTTCAGTTCTGTTAGTTATTCCATATATCTCACTGAACTAAAATATCCAATATCTGGATTATCTATGGTTCCTATCAGCATCCCTCTGTCGAGTAGCCTGTTTCCTGTTTCACAACATGTTTCTGGAAGAATTGCACAGTTATGGCAGGCCGCAAGATTGCATGAATCCGGGCCTTGCCCTGGAGACTGTATGCATACTGGATCTGATGAACACCACAATGCATTTTTTAATGCCGATATGATTGTATCTTCCAGCCTTCCCCGTTCTCCTTGCCGTACAAGGCCTCCCAGGGATCCTTCAGAATCACCAGACGCAGTATAAATCAGCACACCATTCATGTTAAATTTATTATCATTCTGTTCGCAGTAAATTCTCTCTCTTATAGATGAACTCCCATATCCACATTCATAGCTCAATTGATTAATAAGAAGATGAGCAAACGTATGTATTAAAACATATTCCGGTCGAAGATTTCCTTTATCCCATCGTCTGAAAAAAGAAGTTTTATAAGCGTCACCCATACTTCGTGCACGTCTTTGAACCTCCTGGTTTTCGACCCAGCTCCTTAACCTCTTTTCATCAAACTCAAAGAATATCCCTTCTCCATATACTTCTATTGCAGGCAGCCAATTTAGGTTTCCCAACCGAAGTGTTTTTTTGCTCTCTTCTGTAGACACTTCCTGCGGTGTAAGACGTGAAAAGCCTACCAACGCCCTGGTTTCTTTTAGCTTTGGTACAAGTGATATACTCTTAAAGAAATCCTGAATGGATTTATCATACGCTGCAGATGGATAATTGATTGATCTAAAATCCTGTCCATCACTTCCACTACTGTTTATCAGGACCTGATATTCCGCAACGCGATACTCTTCCTCTGACATATCGGATGTTACTTCAGGAAGATTATCCACTGCCGTTTCTTTTTCAAGAAATGCTTTGTATAGTTTTTCTTTATCGACTTTGTGAAAATCTGCCACCATATCGCTAAAGCCTCTATCCAGTTTACCATCAACTCTTCTATTTTTTATGGCGTCATACTGAGCTTCAACAATGGCAACAATCTTTCGATTTGTATCATTTTTTAGTGTTGGAATTCGTATTGAACTCCGTGTATCTGAAAACCACACATTCGTTGCGCCACGAAGCACAACCCTCAAATTACCATTACAGGTTTCCTCTCCTTTCTCTATTCCAAACCATGGTTTTGATCCCTGACATGTATACCCAATTCTTTCAAGTGCCTCGGGAGCCATTGCGGACCGCATAGACTTAAATGCACCACAAGTACATCTATAAGTGACTCCAGCGAGCGAAGAAGAAATACCTCCAGTACTTCTCCTGATACGGCATGTTTTTCTATCATATGGATGAGCATCATCATGAATCCATTCCGCTATCGGAAAGTCACTTATATGACCTTTATCGCAAATAACTACGAATCTCTCAGGGATCATTTTCCTTTGCTTTTGACCTGGCTTACACTTTCTGCCATTCTGCCACTGAAATGCATCACAGTGAGGCTGTGGGGAATAATAGGATGTCTTTTTCATGTTCCCGCAAAATGGACAATAGTACCATGTAGGAAATCTAACTGCAGGTATCTTAAGCCCATAATTATCAGGATCAGCAGATCTGTCCCTAAAATCAACAGGCCATCTGAATTCCTTAACCCCCAGTCTATTGCATAGCCGTTCATCCATAATTCTGAAAGGAGCAGGATTCGGATAATCCCACATATCAAGCCCTGCAATCATAAGAGTTTCGTCATCAGGAAAGGGCACAATTGAACCAACTCCCCATGGACCGATTAATGAACTTCGACGCATTGGTCTCATTTGTTTTGCCATACTCAGTCCTCCTCACACACATAGTGATTTACCAGTACCTGGGCTTCACATGAACTATCTACATTTCTCATAGACGTAGGAATGCAAATACCTCTTTCTAACCATGCTTCATTCGGATTGTTGCCAGCCCCATAAATAAGCGGAAGTTCTTCTCCAAATGTGCCATCATAATTAGTCTTCGGTGTCCATACCTCAGGAGACCAGTCTTTCCATTCCTGCAATAAATACTCTATTTCATCCAAAGTATCATCCAGCTCATCCTGATCCGTCTTGGATAGCCTCTCCTCGATTACAGAGTACACATGATTTATCACTTCCTCTTCTGGAAAAACCGGAGGGTTCTCGTTAAAATCATTTCCATTTTCAAGTCTCATCATTCCCGCTATAATTGCCATTAACGCTCTGTCTCTTACCGGAGCTGCAAATGGAGTCACGCTTGTTGGTTCTACATGACAATATAATTTAGAATGATATGAAACAAATTGCTCATAAAAAGATTTGTCTCTTGGGCGTCCAGGACGATAAAGTACAAAAATCAGCCCTGGAGCATTGTTTCCATCTCTGCCAACACGGCTTGTTGCCTGAATATACTCAGATGTTGTTTTAGGCTGTCCGGCAACTGTCATTAATCCAAGTCTGGATACGTCCAGTCCAACTGATATCATATTTGTAGCAAGGCATATGTCTATTGGCATCTCAACAGGTACGCCTTCTTCTTTTTTTGAGGGAGAATACTTAATAGTTAGATTTGCAAGACTTTCTGTAACTCGGTTTCCCGGAATACGACTCGTCAGCTCTTCGTCTCTGTATATATATCTCCTATAGGCTCTATATTCTTCTCGTGTTTCAAATCTCTGGTCATCATGATGACGTTTATAAATAACATCAAGATGTTGATCAATATCTGCTTTGATCCATGTTCTTGCCTGGCCAAGTTCTCTAATACTGTTATAATATCCTACATTCGTCCAATAAGGATCCCTGTCAGCTTCATTATGAACCTCTATTGCCTTTGCGGCATATAAAAGCGACGCAAAGAGTCTGATGGCAGTTGTGGCATCGGAAGGTGAGTTTGACGCCAGAATTCCAACATACTTTCTTCCTGGACTTTTTTTATCTTCTTTAGCAAAGAACGAGTCCCCTGCATCCAGACCAGACGGCGGAAACTGGAAAACCTGCTCTTCCTTACATGCATACAACTCCTTACATTGTTGTCTGGCTCTGCTGATAGTTGCAGTTGATGCTATTATTTTGGGAAGAATTGTATGGTCTCTACGGTTTATCACACACAAATCACTGATCATTGTTTCGTAATGACCAACCATAGAACCAAGAGGTCCTGAGATCAGGTGCAATTCGTCCTGTATTATCAAATCTGGGGAAGTGATCTTTCTTCCATTATCATCAAACCCGAAAATACCTCTTGCTTCCGGCTTAAACGGGAGAATCGCAAATTTGTCTACTGTGCCTATGAGAAGTGTTGGCTTATATTCATAAATATCTTCGTCAACTACATATAACGGAAGTGTTACTCTCTCATTAAAATCACATTTGCTATTTCTACAAGCATATGCAAAACGCGACTGCCTTGGTCCAATACGTTTTTTAACATATCCTGGGAGCTTTCGTGTCATCCCTTCATAATCAACAACACCCATCTGAGCGCCACACCATGGGCACTTTAACAATACAAATGGATTATCATTTGTCTTTCTATTGTACAGATTATCAAAACATTTAATTGCTCCGTCATTACCCTTTTGTTTATTCGGAGTAGTGGTTCCACCTACCCATAAGCCAATACTGATCCTATCTTTTCCCAGGAGTTCCTCATTCTGCATTCTTATTTTCTCGCAAGCACAAATCATAGAGGAAGCCCTCTCATATTGTTGCGCCGTAAGAAGCCTTAGTGTATATCGCATGATTATGGCCGTTCCCGCATTATTCTTATCTTTGAGACGCCTGATAAAAATAGTATACGCGGATAACCCCAGATAGGCCTCAGTTTTTCCTCCACCAGTAGGAAACCAAATCAAATCTACTATTGCTCTTTCCGGGTCAATATCATCATACATAGACGATAAATTCATCAATACGAACGCAATCTGAAAAGGTCTCCAATTCCCATAATGATGGTGTTCAATATCAAACCACGTTTGTTCATCCTCAATTAAAGGGAGAGGAAAATCATATTCCAGCTTTATGTCATTATTTGAATCCGGAATCCATCGCCTTAAAGGAAGATTGTAATGCAATTGTTGCATCAGCATAGCTCTGTTCATCCACTGAAAGGCCTGCCTGACAGTAGAATCCTCAATCAGAAGACTGACACCTTTCTTCATCCTGTTATAGCATTCCCAACAGTTATTTATATGCCTTTCAGCCGTTTCACTATGCTGTTTTTCCAATAAAGATTTTTGTTGTTCAATCCCCTTTATCCACTCACGGTATTTTTCACATAGTAATGATAAGTCCGCAATAATCTTATCAAAACGATCAGGATTTGCCATCTCTTTCATAGATAGTGACAGTCCATCAAAATGTGAAGGAACAATGGGTTTTACTTCAAAAACCGGAAATACTGCTGTTGAGACCCTATAGACTTGTCCATCATTTTCCAATTGCCAATCTGCAGCACAGCCATGTCCCATCGCATAGTTCTTTATATTCCGATATAAGAGTTGATTTGACTTATAATCGTCATCAGCATTTATTCTTCCACCATCTGGCAGTGGCATGAACCCCTGTTCAGATGTGAGTTGCATTTTTACCTGGAAATAGCATTCTGTACTGTCAATAAAGGAAGCCCCCTTTTTCTTTTCCCTGGTGTTCTCTATTGTTACCGTATATATTGAACAGTCACCCTTCTGCATTCTAAAGGTAAAGTCTATTTGTAGGAAAGTTCCTTCCACAGGGTATCGTTTAATTCTATCTTCCGAATTTGGAAGTTCAACGTTTTTTTCACTTTTCCACTCAATTGGTTTTCTATAATATCTGGGGATCCTTTCTCCCAGTGTTGTTACTGCCTCATATTGTGCTGCAAATACCTCAATATTTATCAAATCTCTGTTTTTGATTGCCACAGTAATGCTCATTGCGGATTGATTATAAGCATTAGATCGGTCTATAAGTTCTTCCATATCTTCCAGATATTCCCGATTCGTGCCACTAAAAACATCGTCTGTCTGATCCTTATCATCTTCACCACTTTCCTGTAAATCTTCTTCTGAATCTGGTGTGTCGAGATCGCTGATAACAGTATCTCGCGGGTATAAAACTCCTGCAATGTATCTGTTCCCCGGGGTATCAGAAGCTAATATTTCTTCTCCATTCTCCTGAGTCATTCCAGGCCAATTAACAGGGTCTGGACCAATTAATTCTTTCGTAACCAAATCAATAATGTCATCTCTTCGACGATCGGATTTATCCATTTATAAATCTCCTCCTTGCAAGATTTAAGTACTCTTTTCTCGCTTTATCTGTTTCAATTATATAAAGGGCAGTTCTGGCACGGCTTAAGGCTACATACATTAATTGCGAGGAGCCATAATTATCAATATCCGTTAGAATAATGACAGAATTTTCAAGGCCCTTAAAGCCCTGTATTGTGCAGAACGTCACACTTTTTTTGCACGATATTGAATAATCTCGAATCGTTGAATTCTGGAGCAATCCTACAATGGAATTTTCCTTTCTTCTTGGAGACAATATTGTAATTTTATCATTTGGTATATGATTACTACGTAAACCTGACAATACTCCCTCCAACTTACTACATGCTTCTTCATCACTTGAACAGCTAATATAATTTACAGGGATGCCATCTACTTTATTCCATATATCATCAGGAGATTTAAATCCGGTGACTGTCTCAATCTCATCACAAATCTGTTTTGTATTTCTACAATTAATAGTAAGTTTAAATCGTATAAATGAAGTCCTGTCCTCTACATTATTAATTAATTCCTGACCGGAAAGATTATCAGAATAGATTGCCTGTTTAGTAAAATCACCAAACATTGTCCAATGGCCTCTCTCGACTCCACGCTTTAAGATTAAATCAAAGATATCCAGATAAATATCTCTAACAAGATCCTGAGCCTCATCTATAATAATCTCATCAAATTCTGCTGGTTTATCTATTAGTACTTCTAATGCAATCTCTGGCAAGGCATTATTATAAAATAGCTGCTTTTCCTCTTCATGCTCTGGTATAGATATTGCACGCCCACTCTTTTTAACAGTTGCATATAAATACTTATGAAATGTTCCTACATAAGCCGGACGTTCTGTTGTTGAGAGATTGTTAAAATACGCTTCAAACCAATTCCCAAGGTTCGTGTTATAACAGAAAACAGCAATGCGTTTTCCAGATCCAGCCAGCTTTTTTGCTTTTTCAAAAGCCAGCAAAGTTTTCCCAGTCCCGGCCGCTCCATACACTATGGCTCTTGGATTGTCTTCCAACTGATCAAGACATCTATATTGCTGTTGAGTTAATTCTATAAGTTCATTTTCTGCATTATTAATCTTGGCAACCATAGCGACAGCTTTATCGAAGTTTCCCCGCAGAATTTTGGCAACATATTCCACATCCGCTTTTTTGGGAATCTTTTCCGGCTGAAGCTTTCCATAAATCCTTTCCCAATTTTCCTTTACACCATTAGCAAGGCGAAAGATAAAGCTTTTGACATCTTTTCCATCACGACAATCAAAGATCTGATATCTTGCTTCATCAACTCCAATTGAATCATATTCAATATCAGGAAACATAACTCCATACCCGTAGAGTAATTTTTTTATGTTCTCGTGGGCATGATCAACTTTAGCCCCAAGAGACTCCATAATACTGTGAACTCCCTCCTTTGCCTGATCAAATGGGCCTCTTGCTTTTTGATTTATATTTCCGTACCTGTCTTCAAAAATCCAGATACCATTTTCTCTCCTGACGCCTCCGCCTTTAACTTCCAGTGCAAAGATTCCCCGCCCTGGAGCTAGAACCAAAAAATCAACTTCCCCTTCTAAAACAGTCTCATGCCTGGCTATTCCTAATGAATGAAGTACAATCCAGTCTTCGGTCCCAGGAGCTTCCTTAAACCATCTATAAATTTTTTTCTCTGCAGCACTTTTAGTATCTGGTGAAATGTATTCCGGAATCATTACAGCCATGTGGTCGCCTCACTTTCTTCTATAAACAAACGATTAGTATTCATATTACTAACAGTAATAGGTGTCCCAATATCAACTATTCTTAGAAGTTTAACGAGTCCTATTCCTTCTATCTGAAATTCAATTGGATCCCATGTACTAAATACATCAACATTGCTTTCTCCTGATAGAATATCAGCAATCTTAATTTTAAGCTTAATGGAAAGGGTTCTGCCTGCTTTTACATGTGCACGATTCACTATTTTTGCTGCTTCGATTACAGAATCCATTTGCCTCTCAAGATCTTTATCATCTGTAACCTTTGCAATAATCTCTAAATCTTCTCTAGAACGGGGAATTATCATATTTTCATTTGTCATCCAATTTATAATCGTCTGTCTATCTTTGTTGCATCCTGCATCTTGAAGCTTATCAATAATAGTTTCTCTATCACAAAAAATATTTAGCATTAAAAGTGCTTTTTTCCACTTAGCGGAAACAGATCTTTTACCATCCATACCGCTTTCTTTTAAAATTGAATCTGCGACATCACGAATTATGTCTTTTGACGATTCTCTGACTACTACCCAGTCTCCAATTTTCAGCTCTTTTACATCAGCATTTTTAATAGATTCACTCTTCCCTTCAAGAATATCGGTAACAACCACAGACTTATGGGACTCAGTATTAAAAGAAAAATAGCCCCCATTATATGCAATGGGATATGCACTGACAACCTCTTCTGTGCGGCATCCTTTATTTCCGGTTGCAGCATATCGATTATACAGGTTCTGCTGAAGTATCAGATCTATGTTCTCCTGTTCATCTTGTGCCTTCTCAAGATCAGTATTCAATGCATCCAAATCTACTGTCTGTATCTTAATTTTTCTGTGTCTTCCTTTGTCGGATGGCTCGAATGATTTTTCAATTGCTTTTCGATTACAGTCATCATTTAAATCTCGATTCCACTCTTTGATATGATAATTTTTCCAAATCTTCTCATTTTCATATAGCAGGACAATATACATATCCGAATTATAGCTATAAAGAATATTTCTGACTGTTTTTTTGCTAAACCATCCTGCAATAACAGTAATCACTGCTGAATCTGGATGCTCACGGATAAATTCCTCTGGGTATAACACATTAATGACCAGAGAATACCCGTGTCTTGAAAGTCTATAATTCCATTGGTCCAACACATTCTGCTTATTGCTATCCTTCCCTATTACAATATTGATACTATTAGGTTTATTAGATACCAAATAATTCTCTAAAAGCCTGATTTTAGGAAAATCTCTTGCATTGAGCACTTTCTTGTCAAGATTTATAGCTTCCAAAAAATCAGTATACAAATCAGAAGGAAGAAAACGAAATTCAGATTTCAGTATCTCTTCACACTGTCCCAGTTGTTCTAACAGTGAGTTAGTATAGTTCTCATCTAACACCTCTAAGGAACGAAGGCACCTATATGACAGCCTCATAAGAACCTGAAATACTTTGTCACATTTTGGTGGCAGGCTCTCAATTTCTCCACGATGTGTAGACACAAGTCTAAACGCTCGATTTATATTAGTCGATTGTTCAGATTCAGCAGTAAGGTATACAATATTTCCGTTATAGCAATTAAAGGCTTTTCTATTAGCATCAATTGCTCTGTTGCCTGTTAATTCAGCTGTCAGACTATTCTGATTCCATCTCCAATAATTGAATTTCCTTTCTTCTAAAACTTTGTTTTCAAAAGAATTCAATGTATCCGTCAAACAAACAATAGGAATATTTCTACGCATTAAATCATCCAGTGCATCGGCTTGAGATTCAATATTTATGCTAGGGAGATCTATAATTACAGATTGCACACTTAATCCACTGTCGATAGCATCAAGAATGATATCAATCGAATATGTTAAGGTTAATGCAGGTATCCCCTTTAGTTTCCCAGGGACTATGTTAACGATTTTCCCGGAATAATTTACCATTGCAATATAAAAAATTTCTTTTATAGCTTTCCCGTTCAAAGAATAATTCTCAGCTCTTTTTTTCGCGCGATCCACAGAAGTGACGAAAAAAATAGTGCCATCATAATGTGTTTTCAAACGTTGAAGTCTATCAACTATGTCAATATCACCAGAATCATTAAAACCTACTTTTTTCTTTGCTTTTGAAAAAGCTTTGTCTGTAGAGAGGGCTCGTGTATCATCTACTAATTGAAAATAAGGTGCACTGTCCATCTTCATGTAATTGAGCACGTGATCTTTTGTTGTTACTAAAATGAATGGCTCATCATCTTCAAAATGTCTATACGTACTTTTTAATTCTTTGCCAAAAACTATTTTTTCAAATCTTACTACACTATTTCCCAGCTTTAATTTCTGTCCTTTTACAAAAGAGAATGGATCATATGTTCCCGTTATCTTACCAGACTCGATATTAAATATCAGTTTCGCAACGGCAAAAATGAAAGCAGTATCAATTATTTCAGGAAATACAAAGACATTATATTTGCCCTGATGTTTCAGCATTTTCTCAAGTAGCAAGACACTGGTTCTAATTAATTCCGGAAATTCTGTTTCGCCACCCTTATATTGCAATGTTAATCCCTTTAAATAATTCTCTTTCCTGGATACACATTCAATATACTCAGACCACTTCAAGATATACCTCCTCTGAAATTCTTTATAATATCTCTTCCAAAATAGATGGGATAAACTGATACATTTGATCTTAATGATAAATATTTCCGATTCCGAATGGAACGGGAGGATTGCACTTCATTCGATAAAGAATACAAGCAGATCGTTCTGGTCGTAGGACAGAGTTTTATATTTAACTCAAAGAGCATACTCAATTCATTCTTCAAATCAGTAAGTAAAACAATCTTCACGATCGATCGTATTTATTATACCCTCTATTCTTGCACTATGAAAAGGTCTGATTCCTTTAGAAAACGAAAGGAATATTCAATTTAGACAGCTACCCAGAAATTCGTTCCCAGCGTTTTCTATAATAAACCTCTTTATTTTCGAGGAGCCGGTCTCTTTAAATATTTGTAAAAAGACTCCTCCACACTATCAAGATCGTTATCTTACAAAAGTTGCCTGACATCCTACCGTGTCCAAGTGATCTGATCTAATATTTTTACTATTCTTTATCATGAATTCCGTTTTACTGCATTTCATAGTTTGGACTACTTGGAGTCTAGCGGAAGTGTTGATTCCACCTTATACCTTCAAGGCCCGCTTCTTGTCGCTTCTTGTCACTTCTTGTCTTCAACCTTAAGAGTATGCTGTCATGTGTCCAATAAAAAGGACTTTCTCAGTCCACGCGGGCCGGTCCGGGCGGGCTTTTTCACGCAAAAAGCCGCCGTGCCAGACTCTTATGTCACAGCACGGCGGCTTCCCTGCGAATATGTTGTTTTAAAAAGATTGGATAGATACTCTTTGTTAACAGGCAGGTCTTTTATCCTTTTATGCGGCCTTATTTGCATGAACAAGGGGACAGAAACAAAAGGACCGTCCTTATGCAGCCTTATTTGAATTGAGGAGATAGTTCATAATGATCATCTCGTCCTCGAGGTCGCAGGTGTAGATTTCCATCTCGTTGCTGCGGTCTTTGATTCATCTGGCCATGCCGGCCTTGTTTTGTTCTGGGCGGCGGACTTCATGTTGTACTCTGTGCCGTCGGAGGAGACCAGAAATACCGGCATCCTGCATTTGTTGATGACTTCGTTCTCTCACTTCAGCGCTTATCAGCGGATCCTGTGTCGGTATGCTTCTCGTTTCACATTCCTTCAGCTTCATGCTTCAAGGTCCTGACTCTGTCAATCAGGTCCCTTTCGCTCCGCCTGGTATAATAGACTGACCGCTCATCTGCCGGTTCATAATCTAAAGTCCTGCTGTCCTGTGCGATCATCTGCAGTGCCTCAAGGGTTGAAATACATTCGTTCTCATCTTCGGCTTTCATGCCGGTCTTCTCTCTGATCTCCCTGTTTGTAAGTCCGTGCTCTGCTTTCCTAAGGCAGTCCAGCAGGGAGATTTCTTCATCACTGAAGATGCCTTTGATCAGTTCTACTGCCAGTGCACTTTCCCGGTATTCGGGATAGGTCTCCTTGAGACCGTCCAGAATGGTATTCAGATACTCGAGGGAAGGGACAGCCCTTTTGGGGTCAGGGCTTCTGTCGTAAGTGAAAGTCACAACCGGGATCCCGTCCAGCTCTCCCAGATCCACCATGCGCTGATAATCGGAGCCTTCCATGTATTTTACTTCATGGTACTGGTCTCTGGTAATCTTATAGATCCTTCCAAAGGCATGGCCATCCTTTTCCATGTCCAGAAAAGCCTTCCCTTTGCCGTCCCATATGATACTTTTTCCGGCAAAGAATACCGGATGGTCAAATTCAAAAGGTCTGTCCTCTACAGGAGGAGTTGTATCCGTGCACTCTTCGATATAATTCATAAATCTGCTTCTGTTAATATTCGATCCATAGCAGGCATACCAAACATAATCCATTTCTTTTTTCCCTGTCGTGTTTCCTCCCGTCCAGAACTGCTCTTTCCCGAGTATCTTTCTATTTTCATCTGTACTGCCAAGATAGACGAAGACTTCCGCAGGGATCCAGTCCGCCCGGCTGCCCAGTGCGGCAGGAACGGTCACACACTGATACAGGCTACCGTTTCCTTCCAGGTAACAGATGTCATCAAATTCGGCATCGCTGACGTCATACAGTTCACCGCGTACTATGTGCTCTTCTTTTGTATGTCTTATTCCGGGATAGTATCCCAGATCATACAGGTCGAAGCCTGTGATAGTTGCGCTGCCAAGATAGTCCGCATCTGCCATAAATTCAGGGTGGTTATACCCGCCCCGCATCAGACTCCCATAGACAAACAGGATGTACCGCCCCGCATTTTCCACGGCCAGGATTCTCCTGTACTCTTCCAGGTGATTATTTTCCCACGAGTTTTCAATCCGCCGCAGGTATCCTTTTGCATCGAAGGCATCCCTTTCTATAGACCGGAGTGTTGCACAGTAAGCGCTCCGAAAGACTTCCGGCACTGTTTCCCTGTGGTTTCTGATGAATTCTTTTGTCCGGACAGAGGCGAAAATCTGAATCCCCCGGACAAAATCATTTTTATCATAGCCGTCTCCGGCAAAGCCCCTGCCGCTGCAGGCAGTCATGGCACGAGCCAGCTTGTCCTCAAAATCAGGAACCCTTTCACGGATCAGTTCCGGAATTATGCGGAAAGCCTGCATCAGAAATGCGGTATTCAGATAGGTTGGCATATAGAAAAAATCAACCCTGGCGTCTCCGGGCATGTTCTCCGGCTCATCATAACCCCAGAAAAGGGCTTCCGGCATCCCTTTACAGGGGCGGCCGTCCGCGATCATCTCTTCTACATAGGAAAGGATTTCAGAATTGTCCGCTCTCCCTTCCAGCAATTTATTCAGGGCCGCATACTGTTTCTGCATCTGCCCTTCGAAAGAACGCGGGTCAATTTCATCGATTCTTTTAAAAACGTACTTCATAAAAAATCCTCCTTCATGCGAATCCGTGCTTTTCTTTTGATACACGTATTGTCTCATGAAGGAGGACTAATCATATTCCTTCTTTCTTTTACTGATATATGTGACACAGGTCATCTCTTTTCTCTGATAGACAAAACGCCCAGCATTTAAAAGATTCACTTTTCAATGCCTGCTCAATGCCAGAAAAGAGGCTTTGAATTTCGATAGGATCATCGGTATAGCCTTCCTGTTTTCTCTCAAGAATCAGAGAATCCCATACTCTATGGATAAAGGCTTCAAGCTCTATCAAAAACCACTTCAATTCTTGCGAGTCGTTTGATTTGCTAATGTCAGAAAGCCAAATTGATCGGGTTTTAATGATGGAAAAAAAGGTTGCCACACCGCAATAGTGATATAGCAGATCACCGTCTGAGAGAGACTTATCTTTGACAATTTTCACCGTTTCCTTCACTTCTACATCCTCCTATCCTCGTTTCCAGATATTCAGCTTTTTTGAATTTTTCATGTAGTGCCCAGCAAATCCCGATTCATGTACTTTCACCCTATCACAGTTCTTTTGATTTTACCATAAACGAAAACAGCCCTCCACCCGTAGGTTAAGGGCCGCTGCTCTTCAGCTCAAAAAAAGACCGTCTTTTGACGAGCCAATCTTGAATCTTTAGTTATAAGGTGTATTCGTTTTTATGAGTTCAGCTAATCTTCCTTCATTAAACTGAGGTATCGCTTCTATTGTTCCATCAAACAGCGCCTCATATACTTTTTTATCAGCACGAAGCTGGTACTTATCCAAAGACTTAATTATGGTAGATCCTTCTGGTGTCTTGAGCATAAAGCTTATTTCATCGTTACGTAGTATGTCTTCCTTCAATAGCCTGGATTCATGAGTTGTAATAATGAGCTGTGTATCCCTGACAAGTGCCATCTCGAGAAAAAGTTTAATAATCTTTGCAGTCATTGCAGGATGCAGACATCTATCAATCTCATCAATAACATAAATCCGGTCGCTGGATACTTTAAAGAGAATCTCAATTAAATCAAGAAGCCGCGCAGTTCCATCTGATTCCTCTTGAAGACTGAAGTAAGTGTTTTCTGATTCGTGACTAAATTCTATGGTTCGAATCGAAATAGCATCGTTATCATCTATTTCAAAGGTATAGAATTCCTTATATGCACGTGCAACAATTGAAGGGTTCTCTCCAGAGCCTGCCTTTTTTACCTTTGCATTTTCTTTTTCCAGATTGGATATTATTTTATTGTACAACGACTCCGGGACTTTCCTTTTTACCACTTCTAATGGCACGTCAACAATCTTTAAATCGTTAATCCCTGTTCCCAGTGCATTTAGGAGTTTTGCAATTTCTTCCAGATTAGAATCTCTAAAATATGGATATCCTGTCAAGATACCTTCAGGCACACTAATGTTAAGTTTAAAAACGAACCAAAAGAATATATCGTTTAACACACCCAGTTCTGGGTTGTCTATAAACATCTTTCCCTTGCTGCGATTAATGATGTTAAGAAATAGGTTTTCATGATCCGCCGCACTATCTTCTCCGTAAGACATCAATTTTGCGATGGCGTCTTTATTCTTGAAGTAATTTCCGACTTCAAAGGTCTCATCTACTGTGTTTCTTTTATATAGATACTTTGTCAAGCCGGACGGCGTTAATTCATACAGCCACTCTTCTGTTATACTGCCGCTATTTAAGACAGCAGAGAAGCCAAAACAAAATCTCTTGTCTTTACATATCAATTCTATTTCAAAATTAGATGGTGCAGTACGGTTTTCTTCTTTTAAGCGATAATACTTATTCGAGAATCCTATTGGAAACCCATCCTCGACCATGCTCTGAACAAATCTCAGTGCTTCAACAAGGTTTGACTTTCCTGAGGCATTAGCCCCAAACATGGCCTCACATTTAACGAGTTTTAATCTTCGATTGGTATATAAACGATCTGAGTTCTTTCGAGCCTTTCCTGCTTCGAGAGAAAGCTCTTCCATACCATCAAAAGACAGGAAGTTCGATACAGCAAATCTGATCAGCATGTTCCGCATCTCCTTTCTCTCTTGATTCCTGTTGTAATATACCTTTTAAAAACGATTTTGTCAACTTAAACATTGACAATTTCTTCATTTTGTGGTATTTAGATTCTCGTTAAAACGCTCTTATCGTTTTTTGTGCAATATAGACTTGACTTCATCAAAAAGGCATGTTATATTAGCAGTCGCGGATGGAGAGTGCTAATACCTTTTCCACTTCCATCCACATACCTGGACCATCAAATCGATCAAATTATGTATCCGAGGAGGATTTTATATGAAGATAACACTTCTGAGCGCAAATAACTATTCAGATCCCACCAAGAATAATGGGGACTGCATTCTTGTAGATAACGGGGTAGAACTTGTTATTTACGACTGTGGATGCGAGGAACATGCCAAACGCGTTGAGCAATATATGAAAGATAACGGTTACAAATCAGCAAAGATTGTTCTTTCACATAATGATACAGATCATTTTGATGGAATCCCATATCTTATTGATCAGGGACTTATTACCGATGTGTATACCCTACTTCTTTTGAAATATAAGGACGAACTTCTTGATCTCATCAACGATAAACGTCGCACTCGTGATTCCATTGCTAAAAGCATAGAAGAGATCTACAGCAATATCTACTCCCTTTCAGGGAAAGCTAATCTGAGAGATATCTTCACGGATACCTGCGTTGCGGCAGATGTTTCAATTCCTGGGCCGGATAA